>JGI994J12354_10004440_pt1 | contig 12601 bp, 7 predicted proteins | sample IntmicLarv3ML3BL_FD_12354 | JGI IMG/M metagenome (IMG submission 12354)
GGTGGTCTTGACGTCCTCGGCCGCGATCACGCTGAACACCGCGCCGCCGATGCCGGCGGGGGCGTATATCGGCTGATACTGCGTACCGAACTCAGTCTCGATCTCCGTGATGCCCACGAGCATATCGCCGGTCTTCTCCAGCTTGATGATGCCTTTCACCGGTTTATTGGGCACTTTGACCTCAATCATCTCCGGGGTGGCTTGGGAGGAATGGATCGTGAACGGTATGGGGTCACTGCTCAGCAGATAGCCGTGCGGCGCATGCTGCTCGTACAGCTCATAGCTCCCGCTCTTGAGCGCCGAAGGCATAACGAGCGTTCCATCCGCTGCGGTTTCATAGACATCAAGGTCCATGGGGGTGGGATAATTGATGTGCTGCACAATCCACTTGCCTGTCGCCACGTCTTTGACCTTGAAGCTGGTGCCCGCCAGAGGGATGGTCTTGCCTGTCTCGGCGTCGGTCTTGACGATCTTGACCAGTGAAGTGAAGGCGGGGTCATTGAGAATGAACCGATACACCTTGCCGTCTTGCGATATAAAGACGTCAAACGGCGCCACCAGCTTGACATCGCCGGGAGCCGAAATCTCATGGACTGTATACACCCCATAGGGCAGCTTTTTTGTGATGGCATAGCCGTTGACGTTTGTGGTGATACGATCCTTTTCGGTGGCCTTCGCGGCGTTATACGAGCCCGCCGATTTGAGATACACTTCAAAAATCGCGCCATCCAGAGGCTGTTCAATCTGCGGGTCGTCGTAGCCGTCCATGGGCTGGTCCGTGTGCTTGGTCAGCGCAACCTGCCCCAGGATAACCTGGTTCTTTACGTCGCCGGATTTCTCCACGATGGTCACGTTCTGCCCGGCGTACTCGATCTTGACTTCATAGAATGCCGTCGGAGAATCAGGCGTGTAACCGACAGGCTGGTTCCGCTCCTTGTAGTAGTACGTTCCCAGCGGAAGCTCACGCGATGTGGCCGCGCTGCCGGTGCCGCAGTAGAGGGTGTCCACCAGCGTGGTCTTGTCCGAAGAGTAAATCTCGAACACCGCGCCATTGAGGGTGGCGTCGCCTTGTGCCGTCGCGCCGGTGTCTTTATCAAGCTTCGTGACGCGGATGGTCCCGGTCTGGGGGCGATTGGGGATGGTCAAGTCGCTATAGACAATATTGACTTCATCGGTCGCGTAGCTGAGTGTGGCGGTGTACTCGTTCTGGTTCAAAACGAATCCATACGGAGCGGTGACCTCCTTAACCTTGTACGAGCCGAGCGGCAGTTCCTTGGTCTGCGCAAACCCCGCGGCGTTGCTCGTGATGGTATCCACGAGCGTACCCGAGCTGTTCCTGACCTCAAACACTGCGCCGTTCAAGGCATAGTCACCCATGGATGGATTGGAGTTTGTCTTGTTCACACGGATGATCCCGGTCTGGGGCCGTTCGGGGACATCGACCGTTGTGTAGGCATACAGTGCCTCGCCGCCGGCATAACTCAGTTGCGCGGTGAAAAAGGCGCTGTTTTTCACGAACCCATAGGGAGCGCTCAGCTCTTTCACCACGTAGGTCGCCAGCGGCAGGTCTTTGCTCTGCGCTTTGCCGGCGCTGTCCGTGGTCACGGTATCCAGAAGGGTCGCCCCTGTAGAGTCGTAGACGCCGAACTGCGCGCCAGCGAGGCTGTAGCTGCCCAGACTCGGGTCGGAATTGGATTTGTTGATGTTGATCCGCCCGGGCTGCGGCTGCTCGGCCACCGTGACTTCTCCCACAATGATCTCGGCGGTGCTATTATCCGCGGAAAGCGTTACGGGGAATGAGTTGGGATTTCGGATGAAGCCCGTGGGCGCGGTTACCTCGCGAACAACATAGCTCCCCAGTGGGAGTGTGCCGCTGGTGGCTTCGCCCGCAGCGTTTGTCGTTATGGATCCGTACTGCGTATTGCCGGCTGAGTTCCAGATTTCAAACACGGCGCCGGCCAACGACAGATTGCTGAAGCTTGCGTTGGCGTTCACCTTGTGTACATTGATCTTCCCCTCCTGCAGTGTGTTGACGAAATCAATCCCGGTGGTTTCGTTCTCCCACACGGGCAGCGTTTTGGGATTATTGCCCTGCAGGATATACCCCGCCGGGATGTTGATTTCCTTGATGGAGTACGAACCGGTCGGCAAATCGGAAAGGGATATCCGTCCGGAAGAGTCAGTGGTATAAGTGCCGACAAGCGCGTTGCTGGAGTTTCGGACCTCAAACTGGAACCCGGCCGGGCTGCCACCGCCGGTTACTGTTTTGTCAATGACCATCGACCCCTTGGGCTGTTCCGGTTCCCTGGCAGTAACCTTGATATAGGCGGGAACGGGGATGTAGTCTACGCCTGTCACCATGTCCTGGTTTTCATTTTCCCTGCCGGGGACAGACCATATAAGAAAGCCTGTGGTTGCTGCGGACGAAGGAAGCGCTTTGCCGATGGAGATGGTCGCCACATTGCCGAAGGGAACAGGCGAGCTGATTGTCATGGTATTGCCGCTGACGGATACGCCGACGCCGCCCTGATCGATGCCGTAGAACCCGGACAGCACACCATTTGTGTCGGTCAGAGTCAGGGTATATTGCCCGCCGGCATAGTTGAGTGTGTGGGTCGGCGCGCCGGCAGCGGTAGCCCCCGCAAAACTCGGAATGGTATAGTGGCTGGCCATACCGGCGAGGATACCGTCATAAAAACGCTTGAGATGCGCGTTGGCGGTCAGCTGCTGGGTCATGGTTCCAGAATGCCCGCTCATGGGATAGGTCCTGTCGTTGAGTGCCGTGGGCGAAGTCCTGAAACCGAAACTAATCTGCCAAACAATGAGCTGCGTGGCCGCATAACAGGCGTTGGCGTCCCGCGTGGTCTGCGGGTTTCCGCCGTTGGGGTAGCCATATGTCAGCGCCAGTTGGATCAGGTTTCTTTGGCTGGCGCTCATGGCTTCCCACTTGTTTCCGTGGGTTGGGCTGCTGCTGCCTCGGTAGGATGTCTTGTCCGGAATGGACACGCCGTGCTCAATGCAGAACGCGTAGACAAAATCCCGGTCATAGGTCCAGTCGTCGTTGTCGCCCGTGAGGTTAAGGCGTTTGACGGTGTAGTCGCGTATCATGCGTTCCTGCGCGGGAAGCGCGTAGCCGTAGGGGTTGTTTGCGGCTGTCAGCCCGGTATACCAAGTGAACGCGTTGCCGCTTTCGTCCCGCAGGATATGATCCCAGCTGACCTCGTAGGACTGACTGAGATCCAATGCGCCTGCCAGTACGGAACCCGCGCTGAGCATGAAGATCACCGCTAGCAGCAGCGATACGCTCTTTTGGATGGTTTGTTTCATGGGGAACCTCCTGATTATTATTATTTTATATAACAAAACCGCCTGCGGCATATGCCGTAAGCGGTTTTGCGCCGGGGATAAAAGTCGTTTACAACGCAGCATAGCCGCGTTGCGCTTCATCCGTGCAGCGTTCCAGAATTTCATTGAACCGCGGCAGGGTGATCTCAGTCTCCAGCCAATGCGAGGCGCGATAGGTATAGTACCCTATCTGTCCGTTGATGGCGTGGCTGCCCAGGACACTTTTCAGGTTCAGTTCGTTCAGCAGAACCTTTTGCTTCGGGGAACCAGTTTTGTCGCCGAGTCCCCGGGCCAGGTGCAGTACCATCAGCGGATGCAGTTCGGAAAATGAGATTTGCAGGTAGAAGCCCTCATGGTGCATCAGCAACGACGTTTCGTCCGCGTCCTGCACAGTGAGGTTGTCCAGAATCAACCGCCGAGCGTGCGCCGCGATGGCCTTGCGCCGGGTTTGCTCCTGTTTTGAAATGGTGTCCATGGGTTTGCCTCCTTTAGTGAGTGGTCATATGCGTGATGGATCCCCAAATACGGTTGGCCTCATAGTTGATGCCTCTGATGCGCACCGTCACGCGGGAGCCGCGCGGCGGCCGGCCGCGCCTTGGGAAAGAACACAGGCAGTCGATGCCGCCGTCCAAACTGACAAATACGCCGGTGGTATCCACCATGCTGACGCTGCCGACATATTGGTTGCCGACCGTAAAACGCTGCAGGGCTTTTTCATAGGGGTTTTCGCCTACCTGCTTGATGGAAGCTTCCACGACAACATCGTCAGCGGACTTGTGTTCCACGCTGAGAATTTTCACCAGCACCCGCTGGCCTGCCTGATAATGCTGGGTCGCGTCCATCCAGCGCTGGTAACTCAGCTCACGCAGCGGGATGAAGGTCTCCACACCGAAGATTTCCACGAAAGCGCCTGTGCGGACAACACAGGCGATCCGGGCCTCGGCGGCGGCGTCCTCTTTCAGCGCTGACCTTGATCCGTTGTAATACTGCCTGCGCTTGACGGCCATGGCTTCCAGGCGGCTTGCTGCGGCGACACGGTTGTCGGCGTCCACGCCCTTTACAATGTAGTCAATCTCAGAGCCCAGGCGTTTGGTCAGCATGTAATAGAGTACGTCGCCGTGGTTGCGGTCACGGAAGTCGCGGGGCGGGGCCATTGCCTCTGCCACAGGAATGATCACCTTGAAATCGCCGTGGTACAGGACTGCGGTGATGATGTCCGGGGTTTCTGGGTTTCGTTCCACGCCCTGGATTGTGCCGGTGAGAATCTTGCCGCTTTTCAGGGATTCCACCAGGTCGATCAGATCGTTGCGTGCTTTGTCATCTGGAGTTTCCACGCTGCGCTGTTCGTCGATGGTCACGACCCTTGCGGCTCTGGACGCTGCGCGTCTGCGCGGGCGGGCCGGCGCTGCATCTGCCGCTCCAGACTCAGACGGCGTCACCTCCTCAGCTGCCCGCCGGGGCGACTTCCGCCGTTGCGGCGGGCTCGCAGGCTCATCCGTGGGCAGCGGCAGCTCAGTCTGGAGGACGGGCTGTTCTTCATGGGCACCTTCAGCGGGTTCTTCGGGCTCTCCCCCAGACTGAGATGAATCTGCGGCGTCGTCTTTCTTCGCCGCCGCTTTCCGCCGGCGGGGTTGGCGAACAGGTGGCGGCTCGGGTGCAGCTTCGGCGGCGGCCATCTCGGTCTGGAGGGCGTCGCCTGCTTCCAGGGCTACCAGCTCCCGGTCGAGCCGCTGTTCCACTTCGGTTTCGCCGATGATCGGCGGGGACGCTGCTTGCTCTAAGGGCTGTTCTACTGTGTCGGGTGTTTTCTTTGGCATAGGAATACCTCCTTCGTAATATTAAAAGTCTCCCGGCGGTTCGCTTTGACCATAGGTCTTTGCTTTGCCGCCGGAAGAAGCTTTTTGTGGTGATTCAGTTTCGGTTTGGAATATGGGCGTCGGCGCGCGCTGCCGTGGAACATAGTCGCTGATTGGCGTGCGCACCATGTGTTTGGCAGATGGATGCCCGGTGTAGTCGAATTTGAGTGCCTTGAGCATCTTTTGCCCGCGGATAATAATCAGCAGCTCATCGTTTGGAAGTCGCAGGACTTCATCGGTCGTCATAAGCCGCCGCTTGCCCAGGCCGTCTGTTCTTCTGTACTGGGGGATCACCTGGGCGACCGCTATTGTTTGCCGCATGGTCTGCGTGGATTGGACGTCCACTGTCATGTCGCCGCTGCGCGCGCTGATGAACTCCGCTGTCGGCTCATCCGTACAGCCCAGCATCAGGTGCGTGTCAGCGTTGCCCAGCAGCTCTGCCCAAAGATCGTTTGGATATCTGTTCTTGAGTTGACTCAGGTTTTGCACAATCATACAGACATTAATGCTGCGTGATCGTATGGTGCTGAGTTTTCGGGCGATGTCCGGGATGACGCCGACATTGTTGAACTCATCAAAGATAAAATCCACAGGGATTTTGCAGCGGCATTCCGGCGTGCTGTCAGCGTAGCGGACCAGTTGGATAAACAGGAATGAAAAAAAGAGCGAGGAGAGAAACTCCAAGCTACCCTCCTGGTCGCTGAGGATAACATAGTATGCACACTTTTGCTTGCCCGGCAGGGTCAGGTCGATGTCAGAATAGCTGGTGATTTTCCTGACCGCCTCGTTTTGCAGCACCTGCAGCCGTGTTCCCAGACCGAGAATAATTCCCGCACGTACAGTGTCAGATGCCTGAGCAAACAAATTAAACGGCGCTTTTGCGGGATGCGTCATGGGCAAGCGGCTGAACATCTGCTTGAGTGTTTTTTCGTCGCACTGGGTCAGGAGCTGATACACCGCCGGCAGATTCTTGTCTCCGGGGTCACGATCTTCATCCTGATCCACGTAGAGCACCAGAGCCTTGAGCAAATTGCCCTCCCCGTTGTCCCAAAAATGATCCCGGCGGTCGCCGCTGGTGTTTGCAATAATGACGTCCGTTAGAATCTGGGCCATCAGGGTGTCGCCGCCCAAGTCTGCCATACAGTTCCAGCTGTCTCCGAACTGCGGCGTCACCAGATTGAATACCTTGACTGTATAGCCGTTTTTCCTGAATAGCTCGGCGGTGTCGTTAAAAAGTTCACTTTTTGGATCGGTAATTAGCAAGGATTCACCTCGCTTGATTGCCTGAAATAAATATGGCCGCACGAATCCGCGGGATTTCATCGTGCCCGATGCGCCGAACACGGCGATGTGCCGGTTGAGTCTGGTGTCGTCGGGCAAGCACAACACGGAGCCGTTTTTCTGGCCCAAGATAATGCCGGCTGCCCTGCCGGGCGAACTGACCTCCAGAACTGATTTTAGTTCTTTGTCGTCCATCCAGCCGGCGGTGCCGTAGGTCCCGTTTTTGCTGCGGGTAAAGTTTCTGTCGTCCTGCTCTTTATTGCCGAACTTGTTGTGTAGTTTGAAATACAGGACAACTCCGCCTACAAGAACTACAAGCAGCAGCATACCTTTCAGGCCATCCAAACTGAACGCGGCGGCCAGACACTCAAAGGGCCCCGCGCGAATGGGCGGGATGACCAGGTCGCCAGTCATGCCCCCGTCGCCGAGCCAACCGGAATAGCCCGCAATCAGCTGCCCGGTCAAGCCGCCAAGATAGGTGAGCAAAAATAACCCGAGCAATATGGCCAGGAAAATCCCGACCTTGCGTTTATTGAACCGCATTCTGAATTACCTCCGTTCGATAAAATTTGAGTTTCACACGGTCGCCAAGATATGATTTCAGGAACTCCCGCTGCCAGGTGTAGCAAAGAACCTCAAACTGATTTTTCGTCTCAGCTTCAAGGTGAAGTCCCTCACGGAACCGAATCAATCGGGCCAGGTCAGCGTCCAGATGGGAGAATACATAAACGCCATTGATCCGGGCATCGTATTCAAAGGAGCTGAAGCCCTTTGGTCGCTGTTCTGGTTCAAAGAACGCGTCCAGCATCCTTTCATGCCAGTTTGGCAGTGTAAGGATTTGCAGGAGCTTGATTCCATCTGTGCTCAGCGGGACAAAATGCACCCGCCGATAGATTGAATGTATACCTGTAGAACTCGTTCGGTTTCTATCCGATTCCAGAACGGTCTGGAGCGCCACCGCCGGGTCATTGCCAAAAAGCAGAGCGGAATCAACCTCACACAAACCGGCATTTCGGCGGACGAGGTCAGCCAGAAGGGCGGCCACTTTGAATTCGCCGGCGCCGGACCATTTCATCATCGCATTTCGTGTGTTATATACCGCGTGACATCCGCCAGGATAGAAAATAACGCCAATGATCCGGGTGAACGTGGTCTTGTCCATTTCATCGTAGCTGTTCTCCTTGAAGTCCCTCGCTATGTAGAAACTGGATTTGGAGAACGGGATTGGATTCTTGACCCTGTTCTGCAACTGAGGCAAAATATATGGCCGGAATTCCAGCTCGGCCATCATGGCCATGGCGATTGCCTCGCCTACCCGGTGATTGCGTTCAATATGATAGAAGCCGCCGGAGAATTTATGCTGATGGAATGCGTTCAAATAGTACGACTGTGCTCTCGTATGCAGTTCATCCAGCAGAGGAAGAGCACCCCCGAATAACCGGATTGTGCGCATCTTCCGTTGACCACTCGCTTGCAACACCTTGGTATGATACACCTGTCCCTCTGCTGAGAAGCGAACATCCTGCATCTGCTCTAACTTGTGAATCAGGATTTTTATGACCCTCTCGCTTCCAAGCAAATGCAGCGAAGAAGCGGGGAATTCCCCGGCCACAGCGAGCAACTGCAGGAGTTGATGCACATGACTGCCCGCCTTCACGTTGACCATAGCTGCCTCCTTTGAATTGATGCGCTTGCGGCATGGGGACTGCTCTCTTTGCCGCAGTCGCGGTCTACCGAACAGCCCCAAAAGCCTTGCTATGCTTGCGTTTGCGCAAGAAAAAAAGATATGCGTCAAAAAAAGGCCCAAAAATGGCATTTTACGCATATCTTTTTTCATGTTTATTTCGGGTCGGGTTTGACTTCCGGCGCGCCGATTTTTCCGTTTTTTAAGGCAAGCATGAAAGGTATAAGGTCTGCTTGCTCTACGATGTAAACCTCAGTGCCGTCCGCCTCGCCCCGGGCGCTGAAGTAGTGGTGCGACAAGCGCAGTGGGGAGTCGCTTCGCAGCAAAAAGAGCGACAGTATGTCTACCACCGCGTTGATCTCGATGTTGTCGTGATCGCGGAACAGCCGCTCTGGACGCTGGTAGTCGTAGACGTGCCGAAAAATGATTGCGGCGTCGTTGAACTCCCGGCGCGGATCATTGCCGGCGGAAAAGCGTTTCATCGGCGGATAAAGCATGCCGCGGATATACTCCACATTGCCGCTCTCCTTGCGGGGCAGCATCGCCGGGAAGCACAGCTTGAACCAGCCCTCCGGCGTGAACTCGGCCGTGACCGGAGCGTGAATGGCGATGATTGCGTCTGCCATCTCCTTGGCATTGGGCCGCTCTGTCAAGCAAGCTAATTTTCTGGTTGTGACCGCAAGTTTCTCTGCTTTGGCTGCGAGCCTGAGCGTTTCATCGCCAGCACTTTCAAACTGTTGTTTATTCTCCAGCGCATGAACCAAATACAGCGATTCCTGGAGTCTTTGCTGCTCACGCAGCGCTTTCGAGAGCAGTTCATCAAATCTCATGCTATGATTCCTCCTGCGAAAAAAATTGAACCTCCGGCACATCCTGACCGCGATAGTCTACCGTGGCTAAGAGGCAGGGCGCATGAGGCAGCCTTAATTGTTGCGCCATGGCACTGTGAGGTAGCACGAAAATATACCTCATATCCTCCTGGGGCTGGAGCAGCCGCGCCAAGCTTTGCTCGCCTTCATACAGCACCACAATTTCGTAGCCGGTATCTTCTTTGAGGAAGAACAGCTGCGAGGGATAAACCGCCGGATAGTGTGCCATGGGTTCTACGCGGTCAATGAATTTCAGCAGCACCCAGACCGCAAGGATCATTCGCTGATCCGGCTGGTGCTGCGAATCCAGCCCAAGGTAATAGCCGTCTGCTATTTCCGCGACCAGGCACTGTAACTTGAGACTACGCAGTATCTTTTCGATGATATCCGGCGGCTTGTGCCGCAGCAGGCGAACAATTTGGGTGCGGGCCAGCGCACCGTATTGGGATAACCATTTGAGTACATATTGTTCTTCGGGTAGAAGCATATTGTAATCACTTCCTGTCTGTGTTATAATGATTGCAGTAAATATCAGGGGGTTGCACATGGACAAGCTAAGCGCTCAGGACTACAGTGCGTTTGTACGTGAAATAAAAGAGCTGGTTTATCGCCGCCAGTATGAGGCGATGCGGCAAGTAAATGCAGAATTGATCGCCCTGTATTGGGACATCGGTGAACGGATTGTCACGCGCCAGCGGGAGATGGGCTGGGGCAAGTCTGTCGTTGATGACCTCGCTCAGGAACTACAGACCGAATTCCCCGGTGTACAAGGATTTTCCGCCAGAAACCTATGGCTGATGCGCGGCTTCTATACCGAATACTCCGCATCCGCAATTCTGCAACCAATGGTTGCAGAAATCAGTTGGACAAAAAATGTGGTAATTATGCAGAAGTGCAAGGACCCGCAGGAGCGCGAGTTTTATATCCGCATGACTAGGCGCTATGGCTGGACAAAGGATGTACTAATCAACCACATCGGAAACCAATCCTATGAAAAATACCTGCTCAACCAAACCAATTTCGATTCCACTGTGCCGGAAAAATACCGCCTGCAAGCGAAGCTGGCGGTCAAGGACGACTATAATTTCGATTTTCTCGAGATGGGCGAACAGCACAGCGAGGCTGAACTGGAAGCGGGTCTGGTCAACAATATCCGGGCCTTTCTCACGGAAATGGGCGGTGATTACGCGTTCATCGGCAATCAGTACCGCATGGAAGTGGACGACACAGATTGGTTTATCGATCTTTTGCTGTTCCATCGCCGCCTGCGCAGTTTGATTGCCATTGAACTGAAGGTTGGAGAGTTCAAGCCGGAGTACGCCGGCAAGATGCAGTTCTACCTTTCCGCACTGGACGACAGGCTGAAGCTGGAGGACGAGAACCCCTCCATCGGCATCATCATCTGCAAGAGCAAAAAGCGCACGACCGTGGAATATGCCCTGCGCCCGGCCAACGCGCCCATCGGCGTGGCGACCTACAACAACCTGCCAGAAAATATGAGAACTCTGCTGCCCTCCCCGAAGGAGATCGCTGACCGGCTGAAGGTTCTTGACGTGGAGCTACCCGGCTTGGATTAAGTTTTTCACTTGTTTTTTGTACGTATTTTGGCCAGAAAACGTATTTTGGGCAAAATACGTTTTTTAAGATGGGTTTTCGCCTTGCTGCCGCTCCCGCAGCAGGTCCGCCAGCTCCCCGCGGTCGGTGGTTATGACCTGTGCCTCCGCCTTGGAGGCTTTCACCACCACAGGAACCTTGTTGCTATTGCTGGAGATCAGCGCCTCGCCGCGCTCGAACTGCGTGATGCTGCGGATTTCGGTACGGGTAAGCTTCAGCACCTCCCGGACATATTCGGCCTCATCCGGCTCCAAATTCAAGATAATCTTGTTTTTGGAGTTGTTGATGATGGCCCGGCCATACTTGCCGTCCTCCAGCCCGAAGAAGTCGGAGAGGTCCTGGGTCGCCGCAATGGCACCGCCGCCGTAGCCGCGGATGATCTTGAAGATTTCCAAACAGAACTCGGCGGCATGCCGGTTGGAGCCCGCGCCGAGCAGCTGCCAGATTTCGTCGATGAAGATTGCCTTGCGCAGGGTGCGGTCGGCCTTGATGTTGTCCCAGACATAATCCAGAGCAATCATCATGCCCACCGGCAACAGCTTGCCTTTCAGCTCGGAGATGTCCAACACGATGTATTTGTTCGTGAGATCGACATTGGTCTGCTGGTTGAAGCTCTGGGCCGAACCCGTCACGAAGCGGCTGACGATGGCGGCGATGCGCGCGGTCATCTGGTTTTCTTTCAGATGCCGGTGAAGATCGCCGAGGATGGGCATTGTGCCGCCCGCGAACACCGTGTTGTTGTCGTGGGTGATGCCGCAACCGGCATAGGTCTTAACGAGAGCCTCATCTAGCATCTGCTCTTCCTCGTTTGTGAGGTCGGGAATCAACAGGGAAAAGAAGATCATCAACTGCTGAATCTTCCGGGCCAGCAGGGAGTCGCTGTCGTTATAGTCAATCTCATCGATCAGTTCCATTTCGGGGCTGATGGTGCGTCGGATCTCCATGACGTTGATGCAATGCTTGGAGCCGGGAGAAATCTTGATATACTCGCCGCCGATGCGGTTGCAGGCCCGTCGGAACTCGTGCCCCTTCAATGGGGCCAGGATGTAGCACTGAATGCCGCGCATTCGCATACGCAGCGCCATCAGCTGCATGGTGAAGGTCTTGCCAGAGCCGCTGGTGCCGAGCAGCGTGACGTTGGCGTTCTTGTTGATTTTCGTGTTGAACAGGTCAACGATGCACAAACTATTGTTGTGCCGGTTCACGCCCAGCAGGATGCCGTTGTCGTCGCTCAGCTCAAAGCTGGTAAACATGTAAGTGGAGGCCGCGCCGCTGGTTAAAATATTTCGGCGGGCCTTTTTCTCCAGGTTCGGGTCGAGCCGCAGGAAGGGCATCACGGTGTTCAGGGCGGCTTCCTGCTGGAAGTTGCAGTCGCCTGTGGTCATGTCCATGGATTTGAGCATGTCCACAATCTGCTGCCGCCGCCAGGCCAGTTCGTCGTAGGTCGCCGCGGAGATCGTGATGAAGATGCTCATGTAGAACAGATCCTCATTGTACTGCGAGATTCCCTGTTTGATGGCGTATCCGGCGGCGATAGAGCTTTGCAGTTCATCGTAGTCGGTCGAGGTGTCCTGCACGCCGCGCAGCTTCGTGCGGTTCAGGCGGATGCGCTGGGCAACCCGGTCAAGGGTCTTGCCCCTGTTTTCGCGGCGCAGGAACACGTCGATGTCCACGCCCTCGCCGGCATTGATCAGCGCCGACATCCAGCCGGCCCGCACCGCGCCGGGATAACCGTTCTTGCGGATATACAGGAAGGTGTAGTACATGCCGTCCATCACGATGTAGTGATAGTGCATGAAGCTGATCCCCCGGGGCGCAATGAAATTCGCCGCCCGAATGCGGGGCACAGCATCAACGCCGATGGTTTTGCCGCGGCTGCGCATGACGTCCATCACAACGCGGTTCATGCGGGAGCTGAACGGATCGTCCGTGCAGCTTTTTCGATTGAAGAA
>JGI994J12354_10004441_pt1 | contig 12599 bp, 8 predicted proteins | sample IntmicLarv3ML3BL_FD_12354 | JGI IMG/M metagenome (IMG submission 12354)
ATTGCCACGCAACCGTGCTGGGACCACAAAATCTTGAAGTTAGTGGTGATATCTTTGGTTATATTAGAAGAAAAGTAGCAGCTGACTGGGGTGTGAACCCTTTGATTATTCAAAGTACGAGTGGTGATGTCAGTAACCGTATGCACCGTCAGGGGAATGATTTTGCGGAATTACAAAGAGTAGGCGATGATTTATATACACAAATGAGCACAAAATTGAAATATGAAAAAATAGACATGACTTTAATCAATGAAGAAGATTATCATTTTGAAGATCATTATGAAGTGCCAATTGAGGAACGCAAAGAAGCGCTAGAGAAAATTAAATACAATATTGAACATGCACCGAATTTTGATATCATGAAAATCTTCTCTTCGGCAAAAGGATATATGGAAATGATGATTAGCCGAAATATCACAAAATTTGATGTTGCCTTTGATTGTCATATTTACCACTTCAAAGATGTAATCGTATGTACGATGCCTGCAGAATTGAATTCAATACTGGGAAAGGTAATCAAAGAGTCCAGAACAGATAAACCAGTCCTTGTTTGGGGATATTGTGATGAACTAAGAGGTTACATAGTAGAAGAAGCAATGCATGGCCAAACTTTTGAGAGTTTTGCTTCACAAGTAAGAAAAGGCAAAGGGGAAATGATAGTTGCTGATCTTGCAGAAATAATAAAGAAAATGTAGTTAAATATTATTATCTAAAGCGGATATCACTGATATCCGTTTTACTTTTGTATCATATCAGAAGAGATTGTGCTACAATTTGTGTTGCTTTAAGGAGAAAATATGGAACATTGTGCGATTGAAAAGAAATGTGGGAGTTGTCAATATATTACGATGCCCTATGAACAACAACTACAAATGAAGAAACAAGAATGTGTTGAGCTCATCAATAAATCTAGAGTCAAAAATATATATGTTGAAGATATGGTAGGAATGGAAGTTCCTTATTTTTATCGGAATAAAGTGATTGTGGCATTCAATCAAAAATATGAGTATGGGTTTTATGAAGAAGAGAGTCATAACATCATTCCGTACAAACGTTGTTTATTGCATGAAGAAGAAAGTGATCTCATTATCAAAAAAATACAACAATTGTTTAAAAAGCATAATGTGAGTATTTATAATAAAAAAAATGGATATGGACTAGTTCGCCATGTATTAATTCGTAGAGGAATTGCTACTAACCAAACGATGATTGTTTTAGTATGTAGTGATACCGTTTTCCAGGGTTCCAAGAATTTTTGCAACGAATTGATCAAACAATTTCCAAGTATCAAAACGGTTGTTTTGAATATCAATAGAAGAGATACCAGTATTGTATTAGGCCATGAAGAAAAAGTGTTATACGGAAAAGGATTCATCATAGATAAAATGAATGGATTGAGCTTTAAGATATCTTCTCGCTCTTTCTATCAAGTGAATCATAAACAGTGCGAAGCGCTATATGACAAAGCACTTTCTTTATTAGAACTTACGGGGCAAGAAATTGTAGTAGATACTTTTTGTGGTATAGGAACGATTGGGATGCTAGTCGCGGATAAAGTAAAACAGGTCATTGGAGTAGAGAACAATGAAGATGCTGTAGAAGATGCAAGAAACAATGCAAGATATAATCAAATCAATAACATTTCATTTTTCTGTGAAGATGCGACCAACTACTTGTGTAGAATTGCTGATATGAAGCAGCAAGTAGATATTGTAATTATGGATCCTACGCGTAATGGAAGTTCGATAGAGTTTAAAGAAGCGGTGCAACAATTGCAGCCAAAACAAGTACTATATGTTTCTTGTAATCCAAAAACTTTGATTCGGGATTTAGAGTATCTTAAGAAATTTGGATATGAATCTGACAAATTATACTTATATGATTTGTTCCCACAAACAAAACATGTTGAGTGTGTGACATTGCTTACTCGCATAAAGTAACAAAACCCCTGTATATATCAGCCTTTTTGAGGGTTTGAACATATTTGAGAAAACCCCAAAAAAAACAAAAAATTGCACTTTTTAAGAGAAAGTAGGCTTACTTAAAAACAAGGTTGTACATCCTAGATATGTTTCCGAATACTACATTATATGTGTATTGTAGAATGACTGGTAGTAAGAAAATTGTGTATCATATTCCTTGTTTAGTATTATTAATCTTATTTATACATAACAGAACTGATAGAAATGTCAGTTCTTTTTTATACCTATACATAGCCATCTTGATTATTAGATGGCTTTTAGAAAGGAGGACGAAAAATGTCACAAAGTAAGGTTATAGCAATCGCAAATCAAAAAGGAGGAGTAGGAAAAACAACTACAGTATTCTCTTTGGGAGTAGCATTGGCACAATCAGGAAAGAAAGTACTACTAGTAGATGCCGACCCACAAGGAGATTTAACAACTTATATGGGTTGGTATGAACAGGATTCATTAGAGAATACACTAGCTGACTTAATGGAACACTCAATGAACGATAAAGGGTTGGAAGTAGAAAGTGCAGTGTTATCTCATAAAGAGAATATCGACTTGATACCATCTGATTTAGATTTATCAGCAATGGAAGTTTCACTTGTTAATGTGATGAGTAGAGAATATACGATGAAGAATTGTTTGAAAGATTTAAGGAACAAATATGACTATGTTCTAATTGATTGTATGCCTTCTCTAGGAATGATAACTATTAACGCACTAGCAAGTGCTGATAGTGTAATTATTCCAGTACAAGCACAATATCTAGCAGCTAAAGGGATGGGACACTTGTTGAGGACTGTGTCAAAAGTCAGAAGGCAGATAAACCCAAATCTAAAAGTAGATGGAATACTTCTGACACTAGTAGATAAGCGAACGAATTTATCAAGAGAAACAAAAGAAGTGTTACAAGAGAATTATGGTAGTGTAGTGAAGATATATGATACTCAAATACCAATGGCAATTAAGGCAGCAGAATCTACTTCACAAGGTAAGAGCGTATTTGCGTATGACAAAAATGGAACAGTAGCTCAAGCGTATTCTTTATTTGCAAAGGAGGTGCTGAAAGATGACGCAGAAAGAAAACAAAATGCGCCTACCAAAGATATCAGTAGATGAGCTATTTTCAACACAGGAGCAAAGGGATAACGAGGAGTTTGAGAAAATAGTCAGTATTCCTATTGGTAAGATACACGACTTTGCAAATCACCCATTTAAGGTAATAGTTAATGACGAGTTACTAGAGATGGTAGATAGTATTAAGCAAAAGGGTGTTATATCACCTGCCTTAGTAAGACCTAAAGGCGATGGAAGTTATGAAATGGTTTCTGGTCACAGAAGAAAGAAAGCCAGTGAACTAGCCTATCTTATAACGCTTCCGTGTATTGTAAGAGAACTGACAGATGATGAAGCAACAATCATCATGGTCGATAGCAATCTTCAGCGTGAAGAACTGTTACCGAGTGAGAAAGCATTTTCTTATAAGATGAGGTTAGAGGCGATGAATAGGCAAGGTATGAGAACTGATGCAACTTCTGTGCCATTGGCACAGAAGTATAAGAACAAAACATCTCGTGAACAATTAGGAGAACTGGTAGGAGAAAGCCAAGACCAAGTAAGAAGATATATAAGGCTTACTGAACTAGTGCCAGAGATATTAGAAATGGTTGATGAAAAGAGAATAGCCTTTAGACCAGCAGTGGAAATATCTTATCTAAACCATGACGAACAATATATATTGTCTTATCAAATGGAGTATTTAGATGCTACACCTTCACTTGCTCAAGCCATCTCACTGAAAAAAATGAGTCAAGAGGGAGTCTTAACTACTGAGAAGATTGAGGGGGTTATGGAACAAGAGAAACCTAACCAAACCCCAAAAGTGAAAATCAGCAGGAATAAACTAGAAAAGTTACTCCCAAAGAATGTTGTTACAGAAAGGCAAGTGGAGGAGTTTGTTTTGAGTTGTGTAGAAGAGCATGTCAAACGCCTGAAACAGCGGAACAATGAGGCACGATGAGTGGGAGTACACTTTCCACAAAAAAATCCCTCCTTACAATCCTCCCTTAAACTACTACTGACTGTTTATTTACTGTCTGAAAAAAAATGTGTAAAGTATTTGCACAAATGATAGAATGGCGTAAGTAAGATATACTTTTTCAAAAGGAGATTAGCATATGAAGAAAAAGATAATTTTAATAGTAAGTTCAGTGGCAGTAGTGATTGGAGCAGTGATATTTATTGGGTTAAGCCAACAGTCAGAATTTAGTAATACAATTAAAAAAGGTAATGTTGGCGAGTGGTTGATGTTGAAAGAAACAGAAGTATCAACTGATGCGGAAGTTGTTGAAGAAGTTATTGATGATGATTCTGATAAGGAGGAGACTGTAAATATCCAAAATGGAAATGATGGGCAGTCTAATAACAACAATAATCAAAATCAAGGGAATAATAACAATNGCAACAATGGAAACAATGATAACAGTAATAATAATCCCGAGCCTAACAATGATACTCCAAAGACGGAAGATGATCCTAAAGTAAATGAACCGCAAGATGATGATGAGTACAATCGACTAATTGCTGGAACATTTCCTACAAATGAGAGTTGTACAGCAAAAGGATTGGAGGTAGCTTTATCTGATACGGTTAATGTGGCAGGTAGTTCTTGTGAGACAGTTGCTTATAAGGGAAAAATCATCGGATATAAGTTGTATATCAGATATAGTGATGGGGAATACAAATATTACCCAAACAAGTGAAGTAATCTTAGCAGATTACTTTTTTATTAGAGAAAGGAAAACAAAATGAAAAATAGAAGAATATCAAAAATCTCAATTATGATGTTAATTGGGGTTTTATTTTTTGGATTATTTACTACAAAAGTAAAAGCTTCAATAGAAGCAGATTTAGTTAAGGGGCATCCAGCGAACATCTACTACACAGTAAGTGGGGGAGGACTACCATATGATTCGCAACGGTTTACTACCTTCACTTTGAATGGAGAGGTAGTTTATTGTTTAGATGCACACACGTATGTTAGTACCAATGGTTATATTGGAGAATATGGTTTTGTCAATTCTCCATACAATGCAGCCATAAATTCTAAAATGCAGTTGATTGGACATTATGGTTATAGTTATCCAGGACATAATACTGTTAAATTCAGAATGGCAGCACAAGCACTAATATGGGAAACTGCAACTAATCAAAAGGTAGAGTATTGGACAGAACAGTTTGGATACGGAAGTTATATTGATATTAGTTACGAACGAAACGAAATAATGAAACTAGTTAATAACCACTATAACAGGCCAAGTTTTAATGGAATTGAAGTGACAGCATACTATTATCAAGAAATTGTTATTGAAGATTCTAGTGGATTATTAAGTCAATATGATATTTATAGTGATGGGGGGAATATAGTACGAAAAGAAGGAAACAAACTATATATAACACCTACAGTAATTGGAGAATCGACTATCTCAGTAATTAGACCCGGATATGATCAAGCAACAACGATTATATTTGTTGGAGTAGATGGTAATTCACAAAAGATGGGGTTGTTTAGAGTGACTGACCCAGTAGTAGCAAGTATCAAACTAAACACACTAGGAGGAAAAATCACCATTGAGAAAGTAGATTCTGAAACTGGTTTAGCAGTAGCCCAAGGAGATGCTTCATTAGAAGGAGCAGTCTATGGAGTTTATGATTTAGATGGAAACTTATTAACTACAATTACAACTGATGAAAATGGAACAGTCACAAGTGATTATTTGAAAAAGATGGGACAATTAAAGCTTCAAGAGATTAGTGCAAGTGAAGGATATTTACTTGATGACACAATTTATGAATTTGAAGTCACGGTAGATGAGTTATTTCCAACGGTGGTAGTTAAGGAAGATGTTGTTAAAAGAGATATAACAATCTTTAAAGTATTCGCAAGCGCTGAAACAGGAATCTTAACAGGTGAGCCAAATATAACATTCGATATTTATTTGAAGTCTAGCAATGAACTCTACACAAGTGTTACAACTGATGATAGAGGCTATGCTTCTGTAACACTTCCTTATGGAACATATGTGTTGAAGCAAGTGACCAGTACAACTGATTATGAGAAAGTAGACGATTTTGAGATTGTAGTTAATTATGAAACAGATGAAATCGTTTATCGTTTGATATCCAATGCGAAGATCAAAGCAAGACTCCAACTATTCAAAGTGGATGCAGATACGAGAAAAGTTATTGAGTTGGGTGGAATAAAGTTTAGAATTAGAGATTTAGAAACAGATGAATTTGTATGTCAAACAATCACTTATCCAACAGCAACTACAGTCTGCGTATTTGAAACAGATAGTAACGGTGTATTTATTACCCCGCATGAATTATCTGGAGAATATCAAATTGAAGAGATTGAGGATCAACAGGTTTATGGTTATTTGTGGAATAGTGAACCACTGAAGTTTAGCATTGGAGAAAATAGTGAACTATTCATTGATGAAACGTATGGTGCGTTGATAAAAGTAGAGTTTGATAATACTAGAGTCAAAGGAAAGATTGAAATAAATAAAATGGGTGAAGCATTAGTTATCGAGAATGATTCTTATTGGTATGAGGAAATACTACTTCCAGAAGTTAAGTATGGAATCTATGCACAAGAAGATATTATTGTGAATGGAATGGTAGTTCATACTAAAGATGAGTTAGTCGCAGAACTAGTAACTGATGAAAATGGTCAGGGTAATGTAGATAATCTAGAATTAGGTAAATACTACTTGCTCGAGCTAGAGACAAGCTTTAATCATGTACTTGATGAAACGCAGTATAATTTTGAATTGAAGTATAAAGACCAATATACAGCTGAGATAATCATGGAAACAACATTCAGCAATCACCTACCAAAGGGAAAACTTGTGTTTACTAAAACAGATTTAGTGACAGGGAAACCAGTGCCGAATACGCACATTGAAATCTATCATACTACTGATGAAGAAGTTGTGTTGATATTTAGTGGGATAACTGATAATGAAGGGAATGTAATTATTGAGGATTTATTTGTTGGTAGGTTTTATATCAAGGAAACTAGAAGTGCAGAAGGGTACGAACTATCATATGAATTAGTATATTTTGAAATTACAGCAGATAATCAAGTTATTAAAGCGAACATGACCAATAAACAAATTGTTAGAGTGCCAAATACTTCAACAGCAGATAATGGTCTTGTAAAAGGATTAGGAACAACATTAATGATAGTAGGAATAGGAGTGGTGATTTATGCTAAAAAGAAAGAACAAGAGTAATATGAGCAAGAAGAGTCGATTAGTAATAGTCGGCTCTTTAGTTTTTCTACTAGGTGCATTTATGTATATAGGGAAAATGTGGGGCGATTACAATCAGGTTTCACAAGACAAGAAAAAGGTAGAAGAGTTTTTGAATGGACAAGATGAAACAGAAATTGTTGAAATTGATGGCGAAGGAAACTTTTTTGAGGAAGTAAAGAATGGCTACGATTATATTGGGGTGTTAGAAATTCCATCCATTGATTTCATGCGAGGGTTTTTGGAACTAGAAAACGTGAATAATCATGTAGACAAGAACATCGAAGTGATTGAGCAATCAGACATGCCTAATGTAGTGAATGGTAATCTTATTATTGCAGGTCATTCAGGAACAGGAAGTAAGGCATTTTTTAAGAATCTCCACAAAGTAAAAGTTGATGATTTAGTGAATGTATATTATGAAGGTGTGATCTATGTATACAAGGTGGTCGACATTTATGAAGTAGATAAGACTGGTGAGGTAGAAATAAATAGTGATAGTAGTAGTACTACTTTAACTCTGATAACCTGTAAACCAAAAAACGATACCAAACAGATTATTGTAATATGTGAGTTAATTGATGAGGTACAGGGATGAAATATAATCTAAGTCAAATATCAAAGACACTAGATAAGTTATTTAATGCAGGTTTTAATACTGAAAAGAAAATACTAGCAATTCAAATAGAAGATTTACAGAAGATACCAGATATATCATCAATAGAAATGAATATTATTGTTGATCTAAAGAAGGCAATCAAGTCGAAAAAACTGATTGCCTTTTTAAGTGGTTACGAAGAGGAGTAGTGGCATATCCCAAAAGAACACCACCAGTAAAACTAGTAATTAGTAAAGAGCAGTACAATTCACTAGTAGAAAGAGTGATGATTGATGAACAGTTAAAAGGAAAATTATTAAGATACAGTGTTCCTAAGGAAGATAACTCAATTTTGAATGTTGAGATTGGGTTATTTCCTGATGAAGCAGCTAGTCTAATAAAACTGTTAATAACAAGCCCATTGTCTGAAGAGGTGACAATTGATTACTATTCAGTATTGGTTAAAGTTCACAAGCAATTATTCAAGATAAAAGATTAAATAGAGAGGTAGGTGATAAGGTGGCGAATAAAACGGAATTGATAACAGATGTTTATAAATATACTGCACTAGATATTGTTAGTAGCTCTAATACTTGGACATCCTTCTTAAGTAGTGCTGCAATGAACTATAAGTATTCCTTCTCAGAACAAATATTAATATATGCCCAAAAACCAAATGCAGTTGCTTGTGCTGACATTGAAACTTGGAACAAAACACTTGGAAGATGGGTTAATAAAGGTGCAAAGGGTATTGCTTTAATCGATGAAGAAAACGGATATACACGGTTAAGGTATGTGTTTGATGTATCGGATACTAATAGTAAATATGGTAGACAAGTTCCCATCTGGACAGTGAATCAAACCAGTGAATTAGAATTGATTGAAGCTCTAGAGAATAGATATGGCGATTTAGATAACAAAGATAGTCTAGCAGAAGCAATCAAATCGGCATCTATTAACATAGTGCAAGATAACTACCAAGACTACTTAGGTGGTCTAATTCAAAGAGAAGGTAATAGTGAATTTCAATTACTGTCTGAAGAAGAAATGAGTAATACCTTTAAGGAAGCTTTAGTAAACAGTGTTGGCTATATGGTAATGACTAGATGTGGAATTACTGCAAGTCAATATTATGAACAGAGTGATTTTGCAGATATAAAGAAATTCAATTCACTAGAAACAGTAATTGAACTTGGCAGTGCTACTAGTGATATAGCGGAAATGGAACTTCGCGAGATATATTCAATCGTTAGAAACATCCATATAGCAGAGATAAATGAAATTCGCACATTTGATGATAAGATAACTCAAAGGTATGATGAAAATGCAATAACAAAGCTTGTTGAAAGGAGCGATGAAAATGAGCATAACTTACAGGAAGCAGATGGGGTATCAACTACCAAACTTAGTTCTTCCAAACAAGAAAGTGGAAAACTTGGGCAAATACGCAATCATGAGATTGAATCATCTGAAACAGAATCAGAAGACACAGTATCAACTACTACTAATGAGCGATCAATTGACAGCACACTTGACGGAAGTGGAAGAGGAAGTGATGAGTCGAGTGGAACAGTTAGTGAATCAGATGGCGAATCAGCAACAAGTGACAGAACAGATGAAGACTACCAATCAGATGAAATGGGTTGGGATGATGAACAATATCAAGATGATGGCAGAAGAGATAGTTCTGAAGGAACTAGTTTACATCTAGAAGAAGAGTACTGGCCAATAAGGGGAGCAGATAGTCTCCCTTTTTTGTCTGGCGATGATAATATTCGAGGAATACTGGGCAATACACCATTTCTTAAGGCTTCGAACAAAGCGATTAGAACATTCATTAATGACAATAAGAGTGAACAAGAAAAGGTCGAGTTTATCAAAAGACTATTTGATAGCGCTTACGTAGAAGTACTTGTTCACGAGGAGCGATTTGGATACAAAGCCTATCAAAATGGTATTAACTTTTGGGAGGGTAGTTATCTGTCCAGAACAAGGGAAGCATTTTATAGGTGGGATGGGGTAGTTTCCTTTTTTGAATCTATGATAATGCTAAATGAACTAGGTGATAAAGATAATCCACTACCACATCAAGAAAATCAACTATCTTTGTTAGAAAATGACATAAGTAATGATGAAGAATTTTCATTATTTTCACAAGAAGTAATTGATACTGATTTACAAAGAGGAAGTGGTGTTACAGAAGGTAAATTTAGAATCTATGAACAACTAAGTAACAGTTTGGATACGCAAGCCAATATTAGATTTCTTAAAGACGAGTATGGTATGGGTGGTAGTAGCAGTATTAAGCTTGGGCTTGGTATTGGTCAAGACCATAGTGCAAAAGGAATCAAATTGTACAAGGGGTATGGTGATGAAGCACCGACGATTTTATTGACTTGGAACAAAGTTGAAAAACGAATTAGAGAGCTAATTCATGCTGATAGATATCTTAACAGTGAAGAAAAAGAAGAGTACGCAGGCTGGTTAGAATATCGCTATGAAACACCTGATTATGATGAACCCGAAGAAGTTGAATCAAAAGAATATGTTTATGAGTATCATCTTGGTGACAAAGTTTATATGGGAATTGATGAGTATGAGATTACTGAGTTCAATGATGAATTTGTAGTCTGTTACGATGCTCAGTATCCTTTATTTACTAAAGAGTTTACTAGAGAAGTATTTGATAAACGAGTTCAAGAGAATCCAGCGAATCGACATCTTATAGTTGAGAAAGTAGTAAGCGAGGAATCAGTAGTTACTGAAGCAACGGAAGTAAAGCAAGAGGCAGAAGTAGAGACTATTACTATTGAAGAAAGTACCAGTGTAGAAACACCTACAGAAGTGGTACCAGAAGAAGAAATCACTCCGCAGTTTGAAAAGAAACCAAGGAGTAGAGTTAGAACTTTTGATTTACATCCAGAGATTAAACAAGCTGATAGAAATAATTTTGTTATTACTGATGATTATCTGGGACATGGTAATCCAAGAGAAAAGTTCAGAAACAATATTGATGCAATTAGAACTCTGAAACAGGCTGAGAAAGAAGAACGTTTTGTCACTAAAGCTGAGCAAGTCATTCTATCAAAATATGTAGGTTGGGGTGGCCTATCCCAAGTGTTTGATGAAGGAAATAGCTCGTGGGCTAGTGAATGTCTCGAGTTAAAAGAAGCACTTCATGATGATGAGTATGATGCTGCCAGAGAGTCTACCTTGAGTGCGTTTTATACTCCACCAATTGTTATCAAAGCAATGTATAAAGCATTAGATAACATGGGATTAAGAAGTGGTAATATCTTGGAGCCAAGTTGTGGAGTTGGTAACTTTATGGGGTTACTTCCAGACAGTTTAAGTGATTGTAAGATATATGGAGTTGAACTTGATTCTATAAGTGGGAGAATTGCACAGCAGTTATATCAAAAATCATCTATTGCGGTTCAAGGATATGAGTCAACTAATTTACCAGATAGCTTCTTTGATATTGCGATTGGCAATGTACCTTTTGGAGACTTTAAGGTATTGGATAAGAGATATGATAAAAACAAGTTTCTGATTCATGATTACTTCTTTGCAAAAACTCTTGATAAGGTAAGACCTGGAGGAGTGATTGCATTTATTACTTCTAAAGGAACACTGGATAAAGAAAACCCTAGTGTAAGACGATATCTTGCACAAAGAGCAGATTTATTAGGAGCCATTAGATTACCGGACGACACCTTTAAAAGTAATGCCGGAACAGAAGTTACATCAGATATTATTTTCATGCAAAAAAGAGATTCAGTAACGGATATCGAACCAGAGTGGGTATATCTTGATACTAATGAAGATGGTATTAAGATGAACCAGTATTTTGTAAATAACCCAGATATGATACTTGGAGAAATGCAGATGGTATCAACTAGATATGGTTATGATTCTGCTTGTAAGGCTTTTGAAAATACTGAACTAAGTGAGCTATTGAATCATGCAATAAACAACATTCATGCTGAGATAAAAGAATACACCTTTGATGATATCGAAGAATCAGAAGACTTATCTATCCCAGCTGATTTCAGTGTTAGAAATTTTTCCTTTACTTTAGTTGATGGCAAAGTTTACTATCGAGAGAACAGTAGAATGTATCCTCAAGAGTTAGCACTTACTACAACTAATCGAATAAAGGGCATGATTGAAATAAGAGATTGTGTTAGAAGTTTGATTGAAATGCAGACAGAAGATTATCCTGATATTGATATCAAACAAGAACAATCTAGACTGAATAGACTATATGACAACTTCAATAGTAAGTATGGACTAATCAACAGTAGAGCAAATAACTCTGCTTTTTCAACTGATAGCAGTTACTATCTACTGTGTTCGCTAGAGATACTAAATGAGAATGGCGAGTTACTAAGAAAAGCAGATATGTTTACCAAAAGAACAATTATGGCTAGAAAAGTTGTTGATAAGGTCGATACTGCAAATGAGGCATTAATTGTATCTATTGCTGAAAAAGCAAAGGTTGATATGGAGTATATGAGTTCGTTAACTAACCAATCACCCCAGAAACTAGAAGACGAACTTGTAGGAGCAATCTTTAGAATTCCATCAGTTGATGAGTCAGTAAAGTATGTTACTGCTGATGAGTATTTAAGTGGTAATGTAAGGGAGAAACTAAAAGAAGCAAGACTAGCACTTCAAAGCAACCCTATCTATGAGTCTAATGTTAATTCC
>JGI994J12354_10004442_pt1 | contig 12598 bp, 12 predicted proteins | sample IntmicLarv3ML3BL_FD_12354 | JGI IMG/M metagenome (IMG submission 12354)
AATGTCGTGTGTTATGATCCCAAATCTCTTGGTAAGAAAAAATTGGACTATCTGGCAGGTATAGGTGGATTGTTCGCAGAGGAGATATATGCTGGCGATCCAGAGAATAAGGTGGCGAAGGAAGTCTTGGACATAATCAAAGGTAAGAACATAACGTCCTTCGACGTGAAACAGGAGTTCGGAAGATATATGACCTGCAACCCTTGGGACATCACTCTTCTGGCTTCCGTAATGCCATCAGTGTCCGCCAGGATGCCCATCAGTCTTAAATGCAAGGATCCGTCGGATGAACCGCTGACGATAAGGAAAGCATACAGGAGATTNTGCAAAGGCGACCCNGCATCCGTCGGAACAGGAAGGAGGGCGATACATCTTGCGCAGATGTCCTCTCAGATCCTCATCCATATGCATGAGAAAGGTAAATATTGACCTAGATAGTCAAAGTTTCTGTCAATCATCTACAAGATCTTTCTTGACATGCTCCAGAGGGATAATCCAAAAAATATGATCACAGTCGCTATCAAGATCAAAACACTTACCAATGCAGTCACTTCATAACTGCCAATACTGAGAGTCACTCCCATGTACTCGTTGAACTCCTGGACAGTTTCTGCAGGGACACCATCGAATACATTCTTCATCGGGCCGTCCATCAGTGTCTGTCTGAAGAGAGACGCGGCATGGGACAGAGGAAACACATCCATGATGGTTTGCGCAGACCCGGGCAAGGCTCCGACAGGAAGATAAATACCTGTCACGAAACCGATCATGACCCCGAGGATAGTGCTTGCCGTGTTGAAAGCATTCTGACTTTTGAAGAATGATACGATAAAACAGACGATCGAAGTACTGGCCAGAGAAGCTAACAGTATCAGCAAGAAGGTCTTCACACAGGAGACCGCAGAGAACAGGTCACCTCCCCTCATCAGAATGTAGATCTGAGCAACGACCACCGTTATGCAGGACATGATCACTCCGATCAAAAATGCACTGCAAATGTAGCTGAACGTTATGTTGCTTCTTTTGACAGGGGAGGAATAGAAGTCTTTATTGATCTTTTTGATACGGTCATCGATCATAACGCTGAATGCACCCAAAGTGGTCGTGATGGAAGCAATCGCGAGAAGTCCCGCAATGAGCCAGGTATCCATAAGGGTGGCTGCACCATCGATATTCTCCAATGATTCAGTCAGCCAAACATCTCCCAAAAACACTGCATAGAGAATTATGACTATCAAGACTGCGAGTAATGAAAAGAAAACCCCCATTCTGTCACGGAAGAACAGCGTCAGGTTACGTTGTATTAGTGAAGTGTTCATTCTCTCAACTCTTTGCCGGTGATTGTGATGAATACATCATCCATTGTGCCTTGCAACACTTGAAAATTGTTCAGATGATCCTTGCATTTCTCGATTATAGGTATTGCAGCCATGGTATCAGGCAAATCGATGATCAATTCATCGGATATCATGGTGAAATCCACCTGTATCTCGTTTAATATTCTTTTTAACTCGTTCATATCCGCAGCGGACAATCTGAGTCGATCGGTGGCATATCGGGTCTTCAACTCTGTCGGGGTTCCTTCTGCGACTATCTTTCCGTGGTCTATTATGATGATGTGGTCCGAATCTGCTGCTTCTTCCATATAATGGGTTGTCAGGAAGACAGTCATCCCTGTCTTCTGCTGTAATTGTTTTATGTTATTCCAGATACTTTTTCTGGTCTGCGGATCAAGGCCGGTCGTGGGTTCATCGAGAAACAGTATCTCCGGTTTGTTGATCAATGCCCTGGCCACATCCGCCCTGCGTCTTTGACCACCCGATAATTTGCCGTATGGGCGATCGATGAACTCAGTAAGTCCTGTGATGGATATTGCCTCATTCACAGCATCTGCTATTTTCGTTTTGTCTGTGGTGTAGAATTTGGCTCTGTAGGTAAGGTTTTCTCGTACGGTGAGCAGAGAATCTAAGATATTGTCTTGGTACACCACCCCGATCGTTTCTCTGATGGATTGGCCCTCATTGCGGAGGTTAAAACCGTTAATTGTGATATCGCCCTCATCAAAATCCATCAAGGTACACAGTATGTCAATGGTTGTTGATTTTCCGGCCCCGTTAGGACCCAGAAAGGAAAATAATTTTCCTTGTTCAACATGGAAACTGATGCCATCTACAGCTATCAGATCTCCATATTTTTTTCTTAGATTGGATACTTCAATGGCCTTATCCATCGCAATGTTGCATACTGAAACGGAGTTAATAACGTTATCGTAGGCCGAAATAACATCAGAAAATATTGCGATATCTCGACTGTTTAAGTCGAAATAAAAATATTTTTTTTAGTATGAGAAACATTTTATGCTGATAGAAAGATTGACAACAGCGAGTGCAAACATGAGCAAGGTGACTGAGGCTACGATATATGTGAATGGTGCGTTGGTCACCAGATCACAGAAATTCAATTTAAAGGAAGGAAAGAATAGCGTCAAATTTGAGGGATTGCCGTCAGGTATACAGACGCAAAGCATCACTGTCGAAGCTGAGGATGTGACGATCCTGTCCGTTTCATACAATGCTTACTATTCTGAGTTCGATTCCAAGAATGCGAAGAGGATATCCGAACTCAAGAAGAAATTGGAAGGACTCCAGAAAGAGATCAGGAAGGAGAGCAAGACATTCCAGACACTTAATGCCGAAGCAGAGTTGTTGATGAACAACTGTAGAGTGAGCAAAGGTAAGGAGTTCGAAGCGGCCGACGTCAAGGAGACCATTTTATTCTTCCATGATCGTATGTTCACCATTTCCGAAGAGTTAATGGAAACAGAGGACAAGATCAACGAGCTGAACCGGAGTATCTCGAACGTACAGAGTGAAATGGGAAGCAGCTATTCATCCCGCCAGGTGGTCGATGTTATCGTAGAGGTATATTCCGACAAGGACAGGGAATGCGAACTGAAACTTTCCTATTTCACAGGCAATGCAAACTGGTCTATCTATTATGATCTGCGGGCGGATAATACGAAGGACCCGATCAAGATACTCTCGAAGGGCATGGTATATCAGAGGACAGGTGAGGATTGGACAGATGTGATGATCACGCTATCCACAGGTAATCCGTCACTTTCAGGCGCCATACCGGAACTCAGGCCCTGGTATCTCAATTACGATGTTCCCGCGGGGGTCAGCAACTATCAATCATTCAATGCTCCCACGGCGAGAAGTATAAGTTTGGACGAAATGGCAGTTCCATGCGAAGCGGAAATGGACATGTGTGCCTTGACGAAACAGGAAGTTGTTCAGAACGAGAATCTCATTAGTGTGGAATACACGCTCAAGACACCATATAGCATCGAGACCTCAGGCAACGGAAGGTCTGTTGACATAGGGTCATACGATCTTCCCACATCATATGTATACAAGAGTGTGAGGAAACTTGAGAAGGATGTGTTCCTGGTGGCAGAGATAAAGGACTGGGAAGGCATCAACCTGTTGGAAGGAAGGGCGAATGTGTTCTTTGAAGGGAAATACGTCGGAGACACTCACATCGATCCCAGAAAAGCAGAGGAATCATTGGTGGTCTCCCTCGGAAGGGATAAGAACGTTATCGTTACACGCGTGAGGGGTAAGGATTTCCTATCAAAGTCCGCCTTCGGAAGCAACGTCAAGGCCAGCAGGGAATGGGTCCTCACAGCAAGGAACCTGAAGAAACAGAATATAACCCTGATATTGGAAGATCAGATCCCTGTTTCAGTGAACAAGAACATCGTTGTCGATGCTGTGAACATATCTGGGGCCACACTCGACAAGGAGACCGGAAAATTGGAGTGGAGACTTGAACTGGAGCCCGCTGCATCGAAATCCATGAATGTGAAATACGAGGTCACACATTCTAAAGACGGGATTGTGAGACTGGAGTAACGCGACAGTTCAGATCGGAGATCTGTAGCCGAATATCTTGAATACGGATCCAAAGACAGTATCAAAGAATATCGCGATCGCTGCTGAGATGTATACGAGTGAAAGTATCACCAATGCAACGAGGAAAAGGAGAGCCGTCAGCAGTCCTGAATCGAATATCGAGAATAATAACGCGATAAGCGGGAGAAACAGAACCAGTCCGGCAACAAGGAACCAATAACCTTTGCTGTCTTTCGGATCGAGATATATCCTTCCGAGGCCCAACAATCCGAACAATGCAGGGATCGTCGCAAGGACCATGACGATCTTCATGTTCTTGTTCTTCTTCTCATCTTTTTTCTTTTGTTCGGCGTTGATATCCGAGACTGCGTCACGAGGTATTTGGGCGAAGCATTTCGGACAGGTAAGACTGTTCGAAGAAACAAGTTCTTTGCAGTTGGGACATCTTTTCTCGTTCATCTTATTTCATCCTTGCTTTGAACCCTATACAGACCGCAGAAGCTATTAGCTTTCCCCCGCCCCGGATGTACACATCGACCGTGATAAGGGATCGGGATTCGTTGATGATCTTGGCTTCCGCTTCGATGGCATCGACCGCACAGGGCCTATGATATGTAATGTTGCACGAAAGACCGACGGTGGGTTCGGTTATGTTGCAGCATATGGCAAAGGCATGGTCCATCAACCCGTATGTCACGGCACCGTGGGCAAAACCGTTACTGTTGAGATCTTCGGGAACTATCTTTTTCTTCAAGACCGTCCTGCGGTCATTGGATACACTGACAAGTTCGATACTGTTGTCGACCGCATAGGGCGCATTGCACATCTCAAGGATCTCCTCAAGATAATCATGCAGGCCCGGTTCGACTAAGGTTTTCAAGGTCTCGATGTCCATGGTCGCCGTAATACAGGGGGGATATTAATCAGATGCGGACCTCGGATATCGCAAAGCGAACAAATTATACCTTTGATGTTCATACTTGCTCATGGCGGAAACGATAACTGTGACCCAACTCAATACAAGGGTTAGGTCCATCCTTTCCGATGCATACGCCGTGAATGATATTTGGGTTCTGGGAGAGATATCCAATCTGAAAAAATATACTTCTGGCCATTATTATTTCACATTGAAGGACAACGGTAGCGAGATACGCGGGGTGATGTTCAGATCCTCCAGGGCAAGGATGGATTTCGAACCACAGGATAATATGAAAGTGTCCGCCTTCGGCCGTGTCGATCTCTACGTTGAACGCGGATCCTATCAATTCGTTGTGGAGACGATGCAGAAAGCAGGTGTAGGGGACCTGTATCTTGCATTCGAAGCCTTGAAGAAGAAGCTCGAAGCGGAGGGACTTTTCGATCCTTCCAGGAAAAGAAAACTTCCTCTGTATCCTAAGACCATCGGTGTTGTGACATCGCCGACAGGTGCGGTCATCCACGATATAATCACAACCTCCGGGCGGCTGTTCCCCGCTGATATCCTTCTGTTTCCTGCGCAGGTCCAGGGGGACGGCGCCGCAGAATCGATCGTCAAAGGGATAGAGTTGCTCAACCAACAGGAAGTGGATATCATCATCGTGGGAAGGGGAGGGGGATCCATAGAGGATCTCTGGGCATTCAATGAGGAGAAGGTCGCGCGTGCTATTGCGGCTTCCTCGGTACCGATAATCTCCGCTGTAGGTCACGAGACCGATTTCACGATAGCGGATATGGTGGCTGACGTACGTGCCCCCACACCCACTGGAGCGGCCGAATTGGCACTCAGAGACAGAAGAGAAGTGATAAAACAGCTGGATATCGACGCGATAAGAATGAACCGTGCACTTCGGAACACCTTCGAGAAGATGCAGAACAGATTCAAGATGGTGGACCTGAAACTTTCCCCCAGACGCGCGGAGGAGAGGATATCGATGTACAACATACGTGTGGACGAACTTTCGTCGAGGATGTCCTCCGCGTTGAAGTACAGAGTGGATATCATGCAGAGAAGATTCATCAGACTTGATTCCAGCATCGATATTCACATAAAGAACATAGTATCCGACGCAGGGAACGAGCTCAGAAGATACTCTGAACGTTTGGAAAGTGTTAATCCGAACAAGGTCTTGGAAAGAGGCTACAGTATGGTGACGGATCGTGATGGCAACGCACTCACATCAGTATCGAAACTGAAGGAAGGATCCGAGGTCAGGATAAGGATGAGGGACGGCAGTGCCGATGCAGAGATAAGAAAGACGGAGATGAACAGATGAGTGAAGAGATAAAAATGACATTCGAGGAGAGTCTGAAAACCCTAGAGCAGTTGGTCAACGAGCTTGAGAACGGGAACCTCGACCTCGACAAAGGATTGGAAGTATACGAAAGGGCTATGATCCTGAGGGATCACTGCAGGAAGATCCTCGATGAATGTGACAGGAAGGTTCAGAAAATGATAGAGACATCGGAAGGGATCAGGAAAGAGGACATGGTCATTGAGTGATCCATATCTGAAGATTGTTCTTCAGTGACCATTTGGAGATGTTCTTGTATATCTCCGTCTCTTTGAAATATTCCATCCCGAAGCTCAGTCTCAACGCTCCCGCCAATTCTCCGCTTTTCATGTTCTTGCTGTTGTAGGACCCGAATGCGTCATTCAGTCCTATCGATAATATGAATACCGCATCATGTCCTCTGATAGCGATCCAAGGGTCGTCGAGTATCTCCTCTTCCTCGGAGATCAGGTCCATCAGTTCTTTCTTCCCAATTCCTTTGTTCATTGACTGGACGAAGACCTTATCTATCATCTTCCTCACATCTATGGAAAGACTTTTTCCGTTGATGAAGAATTTGTAATCCAGATCCTTGAAGTTCAATCCGATGCGGTCCCTTGATGAGATGTACATGAGCAATCCTATCGGATATGAAGATCGGGCAAGCACATCCCTAACCTCCCCCTTTGTCTTTTCGAATTCCTTAAGAAGGTCCTCATCGGCGAATTCGGTCAGAACGTCCTCTAGAGCCGGGCTGCTGAGGATCATTGTTTCAAGGTCCCTTTTGTCGGACAGAAAAAGGGGAGGGTCGTATTTCTTTCCGGAAAGGCGATCGAGATCGGCATCCATTATCCCTAGGACCTTCCTGTCTCCCCGTCTTCCGACGATCTCTGCCAGAGATCTCCTGACATTATCTTTTGAGTATCCGATGACGATCTTCACATCATCCTTGTCGATGAATTTACCATACAGTCTGCTGTCAGTGACTCCTTCCACAACAATTATCGGGCCGTTGTGGGCAGATCGGAGCATGGAGATGTTGTTGGCCACATCCGATGATGAGAGATTTTCAATCATTTTCTACCTTTAGTTCCACAGAATCGTCCCAATCGTCGTGAATTATCTGCGGAGAATGGGTCGCCACCAACATCTGCAGGTTACGAAGTCTGGATATATCCTTGAAGGTCTTGCCCAGCTTTTGCTGCCAAGCAACATGAAGGGAGATTTCCGGCTCGTCGACTATGACAAGGGAATTCCGTTTGGTTCTGAAAAGAAGAAGATACGTCATGATGATCATCTGTTTTTCTCCGGATGAAAGTCTGTTGATGGGTAACGCCGTTCCGTTACTCATCTTGACATTGAGGATGTTCTTCTCGTTGATGTATATCTCCTTGTTGATGAATACATCATTTACGACATCCATGAATACGATCACCGATTCTGCAATGTTGTAGAAACGTTCGACATATTCATCGAGGGATCTTACAAGGTCGACGTAATCCTTGCGATACTCAGCGATCTCGAATCTCGACGGAGGGAATCTGTATCCGGACGGCATTTCAGGTTCGAAACCCGCCTGTTTCATGAAATCGAGTTTGGCTTTCAGATCTTTTGAATGGAACTCCAGTTCATCATCGGAATATTTCTTCCCGTTCTTTCCTTCGGGAGCTTCAAGTTTGTTCTTCTCCGCAACTTCTCTCATCGTATCGGTCAGTTCGGTCAGATATGTGCCCAGAGCGGATATCAGCCCCTCGTCAGTGGTGATGATGGTTCGCTCCGACTGTATGAAAAGTGTGTTGAGGACATCTTTCAGCTCTTTCTCAGACAGTTCTTCTCCCAATCCGTTCTTCTGCATCTGTATCAAAAGTCCGTCAGCTCCCTTCTCCACAATAAGGCAATTCTCGTTGTCGAACGTGAGGTCGATACGATCGAATATTATCGAATTCATGTCGTCGACATCGCCGGTGAGTACATCAGCGATCAACCTCATGACAGTGGATTTTCCGAACCCGTTCAGTGAATGTACGAATGTCACAGGCCCGCTGCTGAGAGTAACATTGTAATCGTATTCCTTGAACAGACCGTATATTGCAAACCCTTTCAGCATCATGACCCTCTGTAATCGGCGTAAAACTATATGAAGTCCTTCAAGGAACAGACGTAACTGAAAAAATACTTAGATTTATCTTCTTTCAGAGGATTAGGCGCATGATGGATAGGGGAGAGGCTCTCAAAGGCATACAGGCAAATATCCGTGGCGGAAACAGGGCGATGGCAAGTTCTCAGATAATGGAACTGGTGTCCGTTTCGGCAGACGATCCCTTTTCCCTTCTCACGTGTATCTCGCTTCTCAAGGTGATAGAGGATGAAACAGGGGCATCCGAGGTCGTGAAGATGCTCTGCGAGAACGTAGACACGAAGAATGTGACAGAGATATCCAAAGGACTCAGGAATATGGGGTATTCGAAGGAGACAATTCTGATGCTGTCAGAGGTGACGGATATCAGAGACGATATCTTCAGGACAAGGGCCTTGGCACTGTCAGATATGGGAAGATACACTGATGCGGTCCGTGAACAGGAGAATATAGTCGACAGGACAATATCGGACGATATTCTTCTGACAGAGATCCTCTGCTCTATGAAAGAATACGAGAAAGCGAAAGATATTGCAAAAAACATTCTTTCAGAATCCTCTGAATTCGATGTGAGAAAATGCATGTACGGGGTCATGACCGCGTCCGGGGACCGCAAAGGTGCGGACAGGTTCGTTAAAGATATTTTAAAAAAAGAGAAGGATTCGGCGGATTCCAGCGCGCTTGCTGCCTACCACATGTGGGTGGAAGGGAAGATACCGGGGGCCGCCGCATATGCCACGAAGGCACTGAAGCTCGATCCCGGGCACGTGGGGGCCATGGAGATATTCGCGTATTGTCTCGCTGAGAAAGGGAAGACAGCAGAAGCGAGGATCGTGGCCGGAGCGATCAACGAAAAAGCTCCCGGGCACCCCTCGGTGATAAAGATCCTGGAGATCTGCAGGGACGGAACCTGAATCTGTCAATTCCTTCTTGAACGTCGGATATTGAGCTGTCCTCTTAAACCTGAGAATATCTCTGTCCAGAAGGTCTTTGTGAAGAGCAGCAACGCCATCACGACCTCCATACGTCCGACCCACATCACGAACGATAGGAACACCTTCGTGACGCTGCTGAGGTCATGGAATGTGGCGTCCCCCATATTGATCCCCACATTACCCAATGAGGAGATAGACAGACCGACCGCGTCATTCATACTCATTCCGGGCTCGACGATGAGAAGGAAGAACGTCGAAAATAACCATGTCGTAAGGAACATCACAACAACGACCATTGCGGACACGATAGAATCGTTGTCTGCAGAATGCCCGTCGACCTTTATGTCCCTGACATCATACGGATGGAACATCTTGTGGATGCCGTTGGAGACATACGATTTGATCATGAGCAATCTGTATATCTTCACACCTCCGGATGTTGAACCGGACATGGAACCGAACACACTGAGCATCAGCAGAATGAGAACCGTGGCGAGAGGCCAGATCGAAAAATCGGTATTGTAGTATCCGGTGGATGTACCTACTGATACCACCATGAAGATGGCATCCCATATGGTGCCGCCAACATCTCCAGTTCCTAAATCCGTCATGTTCAACAGAAGAATGACGCTGACGGTTGCCGCAGCGATCATGAACCATATGATGGTCCAAATGAACTCCTGGCTTTTTGCGTAAGCTTTTACATCCCGTTTGTACAGGGCTCTGTAGTGAAGATAGAAGTTCGTTCCTCCCATGAACATGAAGAATACTGTGATGCCTTGGACAAGTATGGAATAGCTCATCATACTGTCCCCTCTGATCATCAGTCCTCCGGTAGATATCGTGGACATGGTCATGGACACTGATTCGAAAAGGTCCACTCCGCAAAGCATCAGAAGGACTGCCTCGGCTGCGGTGAGCAGGGCATATATGAAAATGAAGGTCTGTGCCGAGTTCTTCATCTGCATGGAAAAGTTGTACGTGTCGGATCCTGCGAGCTCGTTGTTCTTGAATGCCCTTCCGCCCAATCCCATCATAGGGATCAGGAACATGAATATCATGACCACGGATATTCCCCCCGCCCATTGGGTGAATGACCTCCAGAACAGAAGACTGCGAGGCAAGGATTCGAAATCCAGGATCGTCGATGCACCGGTCGTTGTGAAACCACTCACACCTTCGAAGATCGAATCGATAGCAGAGAAACCGTAGAGATAGAACGGCAGCGAACTCACGATGAATGCGACCAGCCAGGCAACGAACATCGTGAGCATTCCGTTGACGGCAGGCATTGCGGAATTGCTCTTGAATTTAAGGTACTGAAGGAGTCCGAAGATCAGAAGGAAAGGTATCGGATACGCGAAGATGCTTGGATCCTCGCCGTACTTGAAAGCGATGAGGGTGGGGACTATCAGCATCAGACCGAGGGCGATCTCCACGAAACCGAGGATCTTGAGCGCGTTATTTTCACGCCTGGCCATGCTGTTTATCCTCACTCTGAATGAGGTGAACATCTTTACAGCCCCACCGGAGTTGCCTGTCCAATGAGTTTGGAAAGTTTCACTGGATTGACCATATGTGTGAACAGAAGTACCTTGTCCCCTTCTTTGAAATCGGTGTCCAAACGGGGATAGATCATCACACCGTCACGTTTGATCGCCGCAACTCGGATCCCCTCGGGGATATTGATGTCCCCCAGCCTGTTGCCGGTCAGCAACGAACTTTTATCAAGGGTGACGCTGAAGAAGAATTCATCATCTCTGTCTATCGTTAGTATGGCACGTTCGTCGAAAACAAGATTCTTGGTTATCTCGCTGGTAATCACCCTGTGATATCCGATAATGCACTCTATCCCCGCGTATTTGAATATCTCCTCATATTCCTGTGAGGAGTACTTCGAGATTATTTTGCTGGTACCGAATTTCAGACCTGCCATGCAGGCGAGAAGGTTTCTCTCGTCCATAGTGGATGTGCTGATTATGACATCCGCACGCGGAACGTTCTCTGATCTGAGAACTGTGAGGTCTGCGAAATCTGCATTCACAATGGCAACATCCTCGAGGTCCCTGGCAGCGGTCCTGCAAAGGGCTTCGTCTTTTTCGATTATCTTCACAAATCTTCTTTTTCCTGAACGCGACAGAAGCTTTGCGACCTCCACTCCGACGATACTTGCACCAAGGATGACGAATTCCTTGACCTCCTTTTCAACTCCTATGAGTTTATTGAACTGTTCGAGTGCTTTGATATCGCCAAGTACACATATCCTGTCGCCGGCATGTATCTCGGCCGTTTCACTCTTGAGTATTGTCAGATCTTCACGATATATCGCGATGATGTTGCATTCCTTGGGGATTTCAAGATCGAGAACAACCTTTCCCACAAGTTTGTGTCCTTTCTCCACACGGAAAGTGGCAAGAGCGATATTCATGCTGCTGATGTAATCGTACGTGACCGCATTCTCTATGGTAGCCAGCTTTTCTATTTTTGTGGCGGTGATCAATTCGGGCGAGATGAGCATATCGATCCCCTCTTCCCCTTCCATGGAGGTCTTAACGGTATAATCAGGGTCTCTGAGACAGGCTACCGTCAAGATGTTCTTCTTGATTCGTTTAGCCATCATGCAGATGAACAGATTGAGACTGTCATCGGGTATTGCGGAAAGGATTATGTCGGCATTGATCCTTGTGATCGCAGCTTCTATTGCTTTAGGATTGCTGCCGTCTTCGTGAAGGACAGAGATGTTCAGAAGGGATTTTGCATTCTCGGCCTTGACTATATCCTTTTCAACGACCAGCACTTCGTGTACTTTGGAAAGTGCCTCTGCGCTGGTGAATCCCACATTCCCTGCGCCTATGATAACTACCCTCATCGGTAACGCCTAATGAACCTTAGTCTTGTGAAACATTAAAGACTTTCCTTCAAAATATTTTAAAAAGTAAAAAACGCTGATTTGATTAAAAGAAAAAGAGAAGAAGTTTGTGCCAAAGGTCAGAAAAAAAGGTCTCAACGTGCTCTGATCACGAACACGAATATACAGCCTATCACGATGACGGCGACGATCACGATGACAGCTATCAGGACGATGTTGTCGATACCATCAATGATATTGCCGTTGTCATCAGAGGATGAGAACACCGCGGTTATCGTCTTGTTGGTGTTGTTCACCGAGACCGTATCGGAACGGCTGTCTGAGAGGGTCACACCTTTCCACTCTTTGAGGACGTTGTCATCATCCGGTATCGCTTTTAGAACTATGACAACACCGTCGGCGATATGAATGGGATTCAGATACGTGAGGAAGGTATTGCCGTTGTCAACGGAGTATCTCACAGTTCCTTTGCCTTCGATGTTTATCGTGAC
>JGI994J12354_10004443_pt1 | contig 12594 bp, 10 predicted proteins | sample IntmicLarv3ML3BL_FD_12354 | JGI IMG/M metagenome (IMG submission 12354)
CCTGCCATAATTACAACAGGTGCATCTGTTTCTTGCCTGCTTGCAACGCCAAGGTCTGCAAGAAAAACAATATCGTCTACCTGCCCTTTTGTGTTAAGCAAGGGCAAGGCATCAATAGCGTTTTGCACCATAAATTCTTTTGCTTTTGCACGCATTTCAACGCCTAAATACTTGGGGCTATAGTTTGCTGCGCCTTTTACGGGTGCAGTTAACTCTCCCCCATTCAAAATAAAGCGCCGAATGTCTGAGTCAGTAATAACTGCACGCAGTGAATAACCCGGGGCAATAAGCAGTATTTTTAGCCCGGTTTCGTCCAGCATTTGCATGGCGCTTAGCACAGTTGCGTTTTCGTCAATTATAAGCTGGTTTATCTGCAAATTATTCACCTGCGGCTTTTAGTATAGTTTCAATAACGCGGTCAATGTCTTCATCCGTTAAATTAGTTGAGCAAGGTATGTTTACAACCTTAGCCCTGTAGTCTTCCGCTTTTTCCATTGCGTAAGCTTCGTTGTTCGCATACGGTTTTTGCTCATTTATAAGTGCCCATATTGGCCTTGTTTGAATTTTGTTTTCCGTCATGTAAGCAATAAGCTCATCTCTGCCCATCGGGAAGTCTTCAAGGTAGAGTGAGAAGAACCATTTGTTTGAACGGATACCGCCTTCAAACGGAAGTATCTTCATGCCTTTTTTACCATCAAGCGCATTTACATACTTGCTGTAGAAATGCTCTTTAGTTTTTATAAAGTCTTCAAGTTGTTCCATTTGGGCAATGCCAAGTGCCGCTTGCAGGTTTGTAAGGCGGTAGTTATAGCCTATTTCATCATGCACAAACTGCAATTCGTCGTTCTTCGCTTGTGTTGAAAGGTATTTAGCATATTTTGCCCATTCAGGTTTGTTTGATACAACCATACCGCCTGAACCCGTGGTTATAATTTTGTTGCCGTTGTAGCTGTATGCAGCAATATCGCCAATAGTTCCTGCCATTTTGCCTTTGTAACGGCCTTCGGTATAGTATGTGCCTACGGCTTCAGTTGCATCTTCAACCACTACAAGGTTAAATTCTTTTGCAATGTCCATAAGCTCTTCCATTTTTGCCATGTTACCAAAAACATGCACAATTTCAATGGCTTTTACATGTGCACCTGTTTTTTTGTTGATGAGTTTACCGTCTTCCATTTTGCAGTTGTTTTCGCAAAAAGCACGAACAGCTTTAGGGTCAATACAAAGGCTGTCATCACAACCGATGAAAACCGGCTCGCCCAGTGCATACCTTACGGGGTTAACAGCTGCAATAAAGGTAAGTGCGGGGCAAATAACTTCGTCGCCATTTTTTATGCCTGCTGCCAAAAAACACAGGTGCAACGCAGCTGAACCGCTTGCGCACGCCACAGCCTGTGGCATACCTGTATATTTTGCAACGGCGTTTTCAAAATCTCCAACTAGGCTTCCGCCTGCCGAAACCCATTCGCTAACTACTGCTTCTGTAACATATTTTTTTTCGTTTCCACTAAAGTTTGGTACTGATAAAGGGATAAATTTTTCACTCATTTTCGCTACCTCCATTCATAGCATAGATAAAAAGTTTCAATTCCTATTTTATGCTTATTTAGAAATTATGTCAACAGGGTTGCTATAAAACATAGCGTAAGAGTTTGGTGCGATGAGCAACCCCTACGTTTTGCCTTGCAAAACGTCTGAATATTAGAAAAGCTATGAGCGTGTTATATAGTTTTTTGTAGTAGTTAAGTAAAAGTTTCACTAAGCTTTGTAAAATAAAAGCACTACACCTTTTTGCTGGTGTAGTGCCTTTTACGGTTAATAAGTTTTATTATTTACACAGTAAGTATAACATTTCTTGATACTGGTAGCCATTCAAGGAAATCTATACTATCTGCAAAGTATTCTTCTGTCAGTTCGTCCCATTCAGCTTTTGTAACTTGCTCATCTTCAAAATAATATGCATCGGTTTCTCTCCGGTCAACATTTGCATCGGTTTCGGTATATTCACCATCCATGTTTACATCATATTTAGCAAAATATATACGTTCTATTTCTCTTCCAAAATAGTTCAATATTAAATATTGGTATGTAATATGGGGAGGGGCCGCACCGGGCCTAATATATAATACATTACCACTTTCTGTAGGGTAGTAGGAATGAGAGCTACCAGAAGTACCACCATGAAACCAGCTAATAAGCTCATTATTATAATACGTTAATGCAAGGTAGCCATTAAAGCCTGTTAAATGCAATTCAGGTATTCCGTCTCCATTCATATCATACAAGGCATATGTAACTCTCCGCTCAACTTCTTCATATTCCATTACCGTAAAATGTACTTGTTCCATTTCTGTAATATACAAAAGTGGTGTATCTGCAGTGCGACTGTTAAATGGGCGTTCGCCACGCAAAAATTCTTCATACGCAACCAAGGCTTCAATATACATTGGGTCGTTTTCAGTATAAACAATAATTTCACTTGTTGATGGCTGGGAAGTAGAAGTTTCTTGCTCAACAGCACTTTCGGCAATGCTTTCAGGCGTACTTTCAGCAGCTTCTTGCTTACATCCTGCAAATGCAGTTAAAAGCAAACACACGCTTAAAATACATATAAGTAAATTCGTCTTTTTCATGTAAACACCTCGCTTTTACTATTTTGCAAAACTACTCTACACCCTTTTCTTGCTTAAAGAAGGTATACATAATTTCAGCGTCTATGTTATCAAGCCACAGCTGTGTGTCTTCTTCCCATATAAAGCCGTAATGAGTATAGCTATATGGCTCATGCGGTTCTTCTATAGTGCCGTGCACAAAGGTTTCAAATTGCAGTACAAGGCAAACAAATTCTTCTGTACTGTATCGCTCATCACTTTCAAGGTACCTTCTTATTGTAAATTCTAAAAAGCCGTTTTCGGTAAGGTATGTTATGGCGTCTTCGCCCCTGTAATACTCATACGGGCCTGCGTAATAATCTTCGTTTAGTTCATATTCATCTCTTGCCCAGTGGAAGGTTTCAGTTGTAAAAATAATATATGAGCCATCAGATACAAGCCATTCGCCTTCAATGCCTGTTTTGTTTTCGCTACAGGCGGTAAGGGCAATGGCAAGTATTAGTATAAGTATTGGCAGTAGGTTTGTTTTTTTCATTTAGTCCTCCGAACAAATAATGTGCAAATTAAAGTTTGTGGGGTGCTATAAAATATAGTGAAGTAGATTGTTGCGATGAGCACCCCCAAAGTTTTGCCTATGGCAAAACTTCTAAATTAAGCTTAAATACCCTGCAGTAAAGTTTCTAAGTATTAGAAAAGTACAGCGGTTAGTGGGTGAGGGTTTTATTACGCAAGCATTATTTCGCCAGATGCGAAATAATGCAATAGAATGCATTTCCGTTAAAAAAGCGGCGTATGTTACAAGCTGATGTTAGCAAGCTTTTAGGAAATGCGACATAATCATAGCGGGGGTGTAGGGGGCATGCAGCCCCCACGTTTTGGGTACTTTTGCAATCAAAAGTACCACTAAAAAATAGCACTTGACCTAATACAATACTATTTATACTTTTTTCCTTAAGGCAAGATCCTTCACTTCGTTCAGGATGACATCACTTTATCTTACATCAAATTGGTAAACTTTAATCTGCCTGTTTATTACGCCGAAATTTGCCACGTTTTTTTGAATGCTGATTGTTTTTGTGAGAGGCCCTCTCGATAGGCGGTTTTCTTCTCTGCCTCGTCTCTGTTTCTGTTTTTCGCTTTTGGTGTGGTTTTGTTTGCGGTATATGTGGCTCAAATATCTTCATTGGGTATGGGTTGTTTTCTACCACAGGTACATCTTTACCAATCAGCTTTTGAATATCTTTAAGGTATGGTTTTTCGTCAAAATTGCAAAACGATATAGCAACACCGCCAAGCCCCGCTCTTCCTGTTCTGCCAATGCGGTGAACGTACGTTTCAGGCTCATTTGGTAAGTCATAATTTATCACGTGGGAAAGTTCGTCAATGTCAATGCCTCTTGCTGCAATGTCAGTAGCTACCAAAACACGTGTTTTACCTGCCGTAAAATCAGCAAGTGCTTTTTGCCGTGCGTTCTGAGATTTATCTCCGTGGATAACACCGGTTGCAATGCCAGCCTTGTCAAGGTTTCTGCTAATTCTGTCAGCACCGTGCTTAGTTCTTGAAAACACAAGCGCCGATGTAATATCATTGCTTTTCAGTAATTCAATAAGCAGGTGGCTTTTGTTCACTTTGTCTACGAAGTAAACAGATTGCTCTATCATATCTGCAGTAGAGGAAGCAGGAGACACAGCTACAGTTACAGGGTTTTGTAGAATTGTTTTAGCCAAATCTCCAATTTCTTTTGGCATAGTAGCAGAAAACAACAATGTTTGCCTGTTTTGCGGAAGTAAGGCAATTACTTTCTTTACATCGTGAATAAACCCCATGTCCAACATTCTATCTGCTTCATCCAGCACAAACATAGATACATTACTTAAATCACACAAGCCTTGCTCTATTAAATCGCATAATCTGCCCGGGGTTGCAACAATAATATCTGCGCCTGCACGCAATGCAGAAACCTGAGATTCTTGAGAAACACCGCCAAAAATAACTGTGGTTTTAAGCCCTGTGTAACGGCCATATGCTTTGAAGCTTTGCGCTACCTGCACGGCGAGCTCTCTTGTTGGGGTTAGTACAAGGGCATTAGCGGTACGTTTTGTTTTAGCGCCAGCTTTGCCTTTATACAGTTTTTGTAAAATTGGTATGGCAAAAGCCGCTGTTTTCCCTGTTCCTGTTTGGGCGCACCCCAACAGGTCTTGCCCGTTTAATAAAAACGGTATTGCTTGTGCTTGAATAGGGGTAGGGCGCTCATATCCTTCATAATCTATTGCTGTTAATATTGGTTCAATTAAGTTTAGTTCTTTAAAAGTCATTAAATCTCCTTGGTGTAATTAATTTATTTGTAAGTTCTATTTTAGCTATTAGGTGCTATTTGTGTCTTTCTTTTGTTAACTTTTCCATTGTCATATCATAAATTGTTTTTGTTGTATCGTCAAAGCATACAAAGATAACTTTTTTTATTACATTTTCTGGGTCATCGAGATTCATAATAGTATCCAATGCAATCAAAGCTGCATATTCTATGGGATAACGAAAAACACCAGTACTAATGGAAGGAAATGCTATTGTTTCACAAACATTTTGGACAGCCAATCGTAAACAGTTTTGATAACAACTACGAAGCAACTCTGGTTCACCATGGTTTCCCCCTTGCCAAATTGGACCAGGTGTATGAATTACATATTTAGCTGGAAGATTGTACCCTTTTGTTATTTTTGCCTGCCCTGTTTTACATCCATTTAACATCCGGCATTCAGCAAGTAACTCTTTGCCCGCAGCACGATGGATAGCCCCATCTACACCGCCTCCACCTAGCAGAGATGTATTGGCTGCGTTGACAATAGCATCAACCTTTTGTTCCGTAATATTACCTTTAACTATTTCAATTTCCATATAGCGTCCTTTTCGTATACTTTACCCTTTCAAGCTTTATTTCTTTGCCTTGCTTAACTTTTTATAAAACACCAAACACAGCAAACTGCAAATAAACACAATTGCAATAATGGCTATTGCGCAGTGCATAAAAAACTCGCTTGGCAGTATGGTTATAACGGGGTCTGTATATTCATTAAATTGCCAGTACGCATTGCGAAACACCATTTCGTGGAATAATATAAACACCCGCTCCCAGTTCAGCGCAACAAGTGCCCCAAGCGTTAGCGGTATGCCTATGCCAAACAAGGCAGAAAGCTTTAAGAAAGCTATTTCTTTTTGCTTTACTTTTTTTATTGTTGCAAACGGCATTGTTACGGCCAAAACCGCAAAGGCTACTTGCATTGCCACAAATATAGTTTTCACTTCTTCAAAATGTACGCGCCCTGTTGGCGACATTGCAAGTGATGGAAATTTTAATTCCCCTTTAAAAAACACGGAATTATATGCAATAAGCGCATCGTAATTGCTTCGCACTTCTTCAGGTGAAAGGTGTGAGATTGCGGGTATGTCTAAATGTGTTATATCAAAATAATACAAGGGGCGAAAGTTAAGCACAACAACCGTTGCCATGCAAACAAAAAGCAGTACCATTAAACCCGCCAGTACATAATCAAACGCTTTAGCTTTTGTTTTCACTTTACCACTTCCTTTTTTGGGGCTTTAGGTGTAAAAAGTGCTATTACATATTTTATGGCAGATGCACCCATTGCAGGTACAAGTGCAAAGTAGAACAGCCATGTATAGCTAATTGAAAAAAAGCTTGTTATGGGCATTTTTTGGTTTAAAACAATTTGTGCAAAGCGTATTTCATTTCCTGTGTATATACCGGGGTCTATTCTAATGCCGTACAGTGGTTTACGTGGCAATGCAAAGCTATAGTGCCCCTGCTCTTCTTCCTGTGCCCACTGCCTATAGTTCGGGTCAAACTCTTCCATGCCTTGCTGTGGCATATAGAAAACATTAAACTCGCCCGGCTTCATTGAAAAGTTTACGTATATATCTACCCTGTGTACCCGCTCGGGTGCGTTTAGCATAATCATGCGGGGGTCTATGTTGGTGCTGATAAGTGCGTTTGTCTCACCTTGTATTTCTTCAAGGCCGTATAGCTCAAAGTTTTGTATGGTGTATGTTGTTTGTTGCAGGGTGCCATTTGCCCTCATCAGGCGGTCTTGTGCAAAGCTGAATACACCCGCAAGTATGCTAAGCACAAAAAAGCCTATGTAGCATACAATTACAAGCCGTTTGTCTGAGTATAACGCTTTTATTTTGTTTACCATAGCGTCATCTCCATTTCAAAAGGCGTAAAGTACATACTGCCATCTGCGCTTGTTTCTATTTTATAAAGGCAGGTCTCGCCACTTCGGTAGCCCTGCAAATCATCGGTAAATAAATGTGCATAATCAGCAATAAATTCAGCGTTAATGTTATCAATAAAAATATAGTCGCAACCTTCATATGCAAGGTATTCGCACAGCACTTCTGCCGTAAGGGTTTTACCCACAAAATACTCTATCATTTCTTCACTATATGTTTCATCAAGCGCAAGTAGTGTTATGAGGCGGGATGAAGAAATACTGCCACCGCCAAAGCTATAGTCCATATTAGCTGGGAAGTAATAGAAATACCTTTGGAACCACGCAGAGCCGTCATTATCTTGGCAGACGAAAAACAGCTTTGAATCTTCAGGTAATAAATCTCTTACATATTCGGTTTGCTCGCCCAATGTGCGCATGCCTTGGTAGTAGCTTTCGGGTACGTTTATTACCGAAAGTTGAGGCTGTACATAAGTTTGGAAACGCCAGAAGCACACCGTAGCAAGCGCAAGCAAAAACGCATTGCCAATATGCTTTTGCGGTTTACTTTTTAGTGCAACTGCCAAAAGGGCAAGCGCCGCAAGCATCCACGCTATGTAGCTTGGGTAAATGTAGCGGTTATAGTCTGCCAGAGCCTCTGCTTGAAAGCTGTTGAACACATACACGTAGGTTAGGCCTATAAAAAATTGGTATGCCAAAAAGCCCGCTGTTGAAAAGAAGGTAAACCATGCAACACGCACCTTTTGCTTTTTATCTGCCGCCAAAAACGCCATTGCCAATATGCCCAAAATTACAAGCACCACAACAGCACCGCTACCGGGTATTGCAAGCACTTCACCTGTTGCGGTACGCATGCCCGGCACACGGAAGCCAAACATATTAAGCGCATCTTCAAAAAAAGCTTTGTACATATTCGTCATAACGCTAACAAAATCTTCAGGCGTTTTTACCATACGCCCAAAGTTAACTGTGTACACTTCTGATGAGCCTATGGTTGTAAGGTGCCCTTGTGCACCCTGCCATGCACTGTTCCATGCAAACTTCATTTCAGATGAAAACACTTTTAGATTGCTCCAGCTAAGAAGTTCTTTTAAGCCTGTGGTTACAATTTGAACGGCGCCCATGTTTTGTGCACCGCCAACTTCCATACGGTTTAAGCCCATGAAGGTAGACATATGCCACGCCCAGCCGAAAAAGGTTGCAAGCGGGCCTGCAAACAAAGCCACAACCCACGCTAACTTTTGCGGTAGCTTACTAAAAAGCGCTTTAAAGCCTTTTTCTTTTTCGCACAAAATAAGGTCTACCGTAATTATGCCTGCACCTACAAGGGCAAGCACAAAACCTGTGTCCTTCAGCAGGGCTACAGCTGTAATGGCAAGCAATACAGGCACCATAACCTTTGCTGTTTTTTCCTCTGCGCTAAAGTATAATGCAAGTGCTCCGCCAAGCATTACCCCCAGCGGAATATCAGCGTATGTAAACAGGTACGGCAGTGAAACATGTATAACCCTGTAATATGTTGTAAGCAAGTAAGGAATTAAAAAGCAAAGCACCGCAACAGGTACGGCAGTTGCCCAGTTTTTTCTTTTAAGCGCACTAAGCACTGCCGAAAAAGCCGCAAAGAACAAAATGTTATATGCCGCTATTATTTTCCACTGTACAAAACTTGTACCTATAAACTGGAAAAACACACCAAGCATAACAAGCCCCGGTGTAAATGTAATTGCACGCATTTCTGATGAAAACACGCTGTACATTTGCCCTGTTTCTTTTATAAGTTTTGGCGCCATACCCCAAAAAGAGAATTCGTCCCATTCCATAAAAATAGGCTTGCGCACTGCAAAAATAGTTATAATAGCAAGGCTTGCCACAATAAAAAACACCATGCCGAAGGAAAAAAATTCTTTTGCACAGTTTTTTACATTTGCAAATATTGCCTTGCGTTTATACAGTAAATACCCTACCAAAAGCAAAGTTAAAGCGTAAAAAATGTACCCGCCTAAAACAACCATGTTTATACAGGCAAACACACTAAAAAAACCTATAATTGCACTTATTGCAGAAAGCGGTGCAGCTGCACTACTGCCTTTGCAAACAAAAACATAAAACGCACACCACACTAAAACCGCTATAAAGCTTATACTAATTTCAAAAAAAGCTGCCAAGGCTTATACCTCTTTTTATTGTATTTATACGCCTAAATAGTAACGCTGGAAAAGTAAAATAGCTGCAAGAATTGTAAAAATATAGTTTCCATACAAGACAATATTATTTTGCATTGCAAGTTGCTTTTCTGTAAGCTGTTCTTTTTGGGGTGGTTGTATTTTTGCTAACAGTGCACTTACCAAAATAATAAGGCAGAAAAACGCAGGCAAAAGGTAACGCATTTGCACACCGTTAATGTGTGGTATCAGCACGCCCGTGCTTGTAAGGTACATGCCTGTGTAAACAGCACCATATGTAAGGGCTGCCACCAGTGCGTAAATTATGCCGTCTTTCAGCTTCAGCTTTTCACCTTCCCTTGCACTTAAAACTGCCGCAAGCAAAAACATAATAGGCGTGAAGTAAGAGATAAGCGGTACAGGTGCATCAAGCCAGCCGAAAATACCGCCTTCAAAAAGTGCAAATGTGTTTTTGTAAAGTGCACCCAAAAATACAAGTATGTACCGCACCGGGTACTTGAATATATACATCAGCTGTTCTGCCGGTTTAATGGCATCATGAAAATATGGAACGTCTAAAAAGTTGCCAAAATACTTTGCCTGCATATCTTGCAAAAACATAATAAACCTAAAGCAGAAAAAACTGATGACAGATATTTTTAATACATTAAATACAGTTTTGCTTTTTTCTTTTTTATCAGTTAATAACTCGTTTTGCTTTTTACCACCTATAGGGAAAAGAAATATAAGTGGTAGCATCATAAGAAAGTACATTTTTACCGCTGAGATAACACCGAAGGTTAGTATAATTGCAATTAGAGTTTTGCCTTCCCTTTTCGGTGTGGTACAAAGTGCCATAAATACCCACATAAGGCCCATAAGCACTGCATCATAAGAAGCTGAGGCAGACATATATACAACTATTGGGCAAAGCATAATTGTAACAAAAACCTTTTTGTATTGCTGTGCAATGCTAAGTGCAATATAGCAAAGAGCCGCATAACATAATGTATTGGCAATACGTGCAAGGTACATACAAACAAGTGCATCTGCCCCGAAGAGCCTGCCAATAAAAATACCAAAGGCTTGCGGTAAGTGCGTGTGTGTAAGCTGAATAATTGAGCTGGCAGTTTGCACTTGTTCTTCGCCTGAATTAACACTTTTGCGGTATGCAGTAAACCTTTGTGCAATGGTATTGCCATCAACTGCCGGGTAAGTAAAATTATACCTGCTTGGAAATTCGTTATATAAAATTGTTACATCGTTTGGATATTCCTCTTGCTGGTTATAGTAAAAATTCCCTGATGCCATTGAATACGCCCTTAAAAAGTGCATGTTTTCGTCCGGTGCTTGCATGGGCGGGTTTACAAGCGCAATTAAAACACCCGCCGCAAATATAAGTATTGCACTTTTAAGTGCAAAATTTTGCTTTACAAAGGTTGTCACAAAAAAGAACACCTTGTACATTATCACAAGTGCAATAACCGCAACTATTGTTGCAGTAACAGGCGGAAAAACCGCAAAAGAATAAACCACACGCCAATAGTATATAAGCCCTACACCTAAAATAACCATAACAATAAGCCCAAGCACAAACTGCACTAAGGGTTTTTGTATTACCTTTTTAAATTTTTCTGTCAGTTTTGCGAAACTTAGCATATGTACCCCGTTGTTGTAGTTTTTTAAGTAGTTTTTTGTAGCACATTATTATAGCATATTAAGCATGTTTTTCAAAAGAAAAAAGGCGGTGGTTTGTAATATCTGCAATCATCATCGTTTTATCGCCATTCATGAAATACGCATACAGAATTCTAACCCCTTCTTCATCTTTCAGGTAATTTTCTTCTCCGTTTACTACAAATGAATTGCAGTGCATGGTAATACAAACAAAATTTTCAGGGGCATCGCCCCATCTGTATTCCATAAAGCTATCTATTGCTTTTTCACTAAAGTAGTGGTTTGAAAATATTTCGGTAAGCGCATCTCGGGCTTCCTGCCCTGTTGCCACCTCGTATGTTCCGGTGTAGTAATGGCTGTTCTCCATTCCTTCATCTTCATAACAAAAAAATGTACCGTCCTCTTCAAAACGTAAGCAAGAGTTATCACCGCTCGCATACCACACCGCGTTATCTGCAATAATTTGTTCGTGTGTGAATGGTATTACTTCTGTGCTGTTTGTTCCTTCTGCCTCTGTTTGTTTGGCACAAGAAGTTGTTAGTAGTGTAATTGCCAAAAACAGAGCCACCATGGCTACTGTTTTTTTCATTAAATACCCCTTATTTTTTATATTGTAACTGTGCAAAATAAAGCACAATTATTACCCAAATAACTGGCACCAGTAGTATGTGCCACTGCTACTATAGCAACCGCCACCCATAATGGTGTAGTTTGGGTTTAGTATGTTTGCGCGGTGCCCGTCGCTTCCCATCCAGCCCTCAAAAACTGCCTGTGTGCTACCATACCCATAGGCAATGTTTTCTCCGCGTGCACTGCCGCTTACCGTATGCCACTCAGTGCCATCGGGCCTTGTGTGGCTGAAGGATGCTACAAGCTCACCCGCACGTACGCTTGCGGCACTGTTTAACTCTGCGCTTAAAGTAAGTGCCGGCACGCCTGCCTGTGCACGTGCTGCGTTTACAAGGTTTAAAAGGTCTTGCATGCTTCCGCCTGCGTTGCCACCACCCCCTGTTGGTGGTGTAGGTGTACTGTTTGCGGGTGCCGCCGTTACAGTAACGGTGCAAGTTGCAGAAAGCTGTGTGCCTGCAATTGTTACAGTGATATTTGCAGTGCCTACGGCAACGCCGGTAACACGCCCTGTTGCACTTACCGTTGCTACCCCTGCGTTAGAGGTTGTCCATGCAAGTTCATATGGCAAGGTTACGTTTGCAGGTGCAACGGTTGCGTTAAGCTGTATTGCCCCGCCCGTTCTTATGCTTGCTTCTTGCCTGTTAAGGCTTACCTGTGCCGGCGCTATGCCTACTTCTACCTGCACCTGTGTGCTTGGCGGTGTGCCTTGTATGTGTTCATCAGCACTTGTTATGGTGATGATGGTATGGCCCCCTGCCACGCCTGTTATTACGCCGTTTTCGTTCACGGTTGCAATACTTTCATCAGCAGAAGTATAGATAAGGCCCTTGTTTGTAGCGTTTTCGGGTTGCAGTTCTACTTGCAATGTTAGGGTGCCACCCACTTCTACCTGTACTGCTTCGGGTGCAATAATGCTTTCAAGCGGTACGCCTACGGTTAGGGTTGCCTCTTTTTGTATTTCGGTACCACGCCCATCAACCACTGTTATGGTTATTTGTGTTGTGCCGCCGCCTACTGCGGTTATAACCCCGCTTTCACTAACTGTGGCAACGGCTTCGTTACTGCTGGCCCACGTTACCTGCCAGCCTTCCATTTGCCCTTCAACATAGCGTGTTTGTATATCGCTTATTGTGTTACCTGTGTCTTCGGGGTCTTCTTCGTTAATTTTTGGTATAAACGTGCGTGTGTAGGTGGTGCTCATCATATCGGCAGAGATAGTATAGTTGCACGGCACTTGTTCCCCTACTGTTACTGTTTCGGGTA
>JGI994J12354_10004444_pt1 | contig 12592 bp, 20 predicted proteins | sample IntmicLarv3ML3BL_FD_12354 | JGI IMG/M metagenome (IMG submission 12354)
CCGGTTGACAGCGTTATGGGATTGAATAAAGATGAAATATTATCGTAAAAAATGACTTCATTTGATGGGCAGACTGTACCGAGGTGAAATGACGAGCAGATTAGAAAATATGCTTAGGCGTTTGAACACGGTACAAAAAAGTAGATTATAGAAGCCTGACAGCGTTATTAAATTGCCGGACTTTCTGTATAGGGGAAACCCCGTGCAAGAAAATTGCATGGATATCAGAAAGGGAGATGAATCGCTTGAAACTTACAGCCTTTGACACAAGTTAGAAGAATTGTTTATCCACCGCAAAAGAGGATTAGCAAAAAGCTTGTGTAAAAAAACAAGGGCGACCAAGCAGGAACGCCAGTATATTTCCTGCAAATTTGTTCATGGGAGAAATTAAAATGGGAAAATTATCATTGGAAGAAAGAGTTGATCTACACCGCCGCATGGCAAAAAGTTATTACAATGCATACGATGCGAAGGCAGTAAAGGACGGAGCCACTTATGACGCATGGCGTTTTGCTGACGACGCTATTTACTGGTCGCCTTATTTTGGACAAGAGGTAATACAACTGCGCGACCATCCGATCTCCGTTGTGGATTCCGCAACTATGGAGGCGAAAGCATATTCGCTCCGTTTCCCCGATTGGGGTCCGGAACAGTTTAAGTGTTGGCCTTCAGACAATGGATTTGTTATGCAGACATATTTTTCCGGTCATACAAAAGACGGAACTAAAATGGGCTTTTTCGCATATGGCTTTGTTGAAACCAATGAGGACGGCGAAGTTATACGATGGGAAACCCATGTCAGCGAAGAATACAACGCATTTTTAGACGTTGCTATCGGCGTACATGGACCGTTCCCCGATAAAGCGGATGCCTATATGGAAGCTCTCGCTCGCACATTGAAAGAGGCGGGTGTAACCCTGCCGAATATGTAGAACACAAATGGGCTGCTCTGCCTACACAGGCAGGGCAGCTTTATTGATAAAGCGTCAATTATGAATTTGAAAAAGGAGTCGGTAATTTGAAAGAATCAAAGAAGAAAATGACTTCCATTGGCGGACAAGCCGTGCTGGAAGGCGTAATGATGCGAGGTCCGGAAAGCTCGGCAATTGCGGTCAGGAAGCCTGACGGAAGTATTGTAATAAAAACAGATCCGGTAAACTCTTTTGTCAAGCGGATCGGGCTTGCGAAAATTCCGATTCTGCGTGGTGTGGTATCCTTTTTCGAGAGTATGATTGTCGGTGTAAAAGCAACCATGTACTCGGCGGAATTTGTTGACCTTGAATCGGACGAGGCGGAAGAACCGTCTAAGCTCGATCAATGGTTGGAAAAGCATTTCGGCGAAAAGCTGATGCCTGTCATTATGTGGATTTCCGTTGCCTTTGCTCTGGTAATGAGCGTTGGGCTGTTTATGCTGTTCCCAACAGTTGTGGCAGGCTTTATAAAGAACCTATTCACAAACGAGACCCTCGTAAAATTCCCACAGCAGTTTATCGACGCTGTGCAGGGCTTTTTCACAAACCGGATTTTCCTGAATCTGATGGAAGCCTGTGTACGCATTAGTTTGTTCGCACTGTATATGTGGGCGGTTTCGCATATGAAGGATATGCAGCGTGTGTTTGCCTATCACGGTGCAGAACATAAGGTTATTGCGTGCTATGAAGACGGAGCAGAGCTGACGCCGGAGAATGCGAAAACATATACACGCTTTCACCCACGTTGCGGCACAAATTTTTTGTTGATTGTAATGGTTATGAGTATATTGCTGTTCTCCGTTTTAACGTGGGATGGTGTTTGGATTCGTATTCTAATGCGGCTTGCACTTATGCCCGTTGTGGCAGGGCTTTCGTATGAGGTTATCAAATTAGCAGGCAAGAGTCAAAACAAATGTGTGAAATTCTTAATCCGTCCGGGGCTTGCACTCCAAAAGTTTACCACCCGTGAGCCGGACGAATCACAGTTAGCGGTTGCAATTGCGTCATTAGAAGCGGTCTTGCCAAAAGAAGAGGGTGCGGATAATTGGTAAATTACAATGATTCAAGCCTATAAATAAAGTTTTACCATAATCATAATTGTGTTGACGGCATACCATAATTTTAACAAGGAGGCAGAATAAATGTTTGGCGGTAATAATATTGAAAAGATCAAAGAACTCGGCAATAAAGGCAAGACGAAAAAAATTCTACCATACACATCCAGCAAAAATCCCGAAGAACGTGCGGCGGCGGCTGAGGCTTTGGGAAACACTTCTACTGACGAAACACTGCATAAGCTAATCAATATGTTGCACGATTCAGATGTGTCGGTTGGTATTAACGCAGCAACCGCACTTGGAAAAGTAGGATTCCCTGCGGCAATTGAACATTTGCGTCATGCCGCAAACAATTCGGCTGACGATAAGTTCAAATCTGCTTGTACCGCTTCGGCGGCATCGCTATCCAAAAACAGCAAACAATAAATCATCATATATTCATGCAAGTCATTCAACTTGCATTTTATATAGTATCGCCGTCAACAGAATTATGATGTTGGTAAAACAAAATCGGTATTTAATAATTGGCAAAAGATATTCGTTAAGTCTGCGAAGCGTATTCGCATTTATCGTGCATTTCAAAGATTCCCCCTCTTTGATTGAATGCAAAGAACGAGGTGTGTTCATTGTGAACATCACCTCGTTCTTTTTGCGAGGGGGAGAGAAATAATGGGGGAATTATTTCTTACGCTTTTTAACAACAACAGCGATGATAGCAACAACAACTACTACTGCAACAACAGCGATAATAACGGTTGGGTTCATACCTTTCAACTCCCTTCAATGTTTTTATAATTTATTTAATGTATAGGATTGATATTTCTATGCATAAACCAAGTTGTGACCTTTTTCGCATACTGCGTAAAGTTCGTCATACTGCTGCTCAATAAACGGCGTGGTTTTTTCGGTTTTGGTCTTCAAAACACGATTGTAGCAGAAGTACGGGAGTACCCAGCCGACTGCTGCCGGAATTGCTAAGATGATACCAAGTGCTGTCGAGCCTCCCAGAAAGGCGAACACCGCACCTGTGGTAAATCCTGCACCCAATAAGCCTATGCCATACGCAATGACACTTGCACGGACGCCTTTTGAGAACTCCAATTTTTCGATTTGCTTTATTCCGCTGTCAAATTGGTGCTGTAATCTGGTAAGTTCCGCTTTGTTCGGAATTTTGCGATCACGCTTGAAACTCATGGTGATTTCCATAACATCTTGAATGGATGGGTCATAACCCTCAAACTCCCACCCGAAGTTTCCGTAATTGTCGAGATACAGCTTTTCGGTTTCTCTGTTCTTTGCTACGACACGCAGCTTTTCATACCCGATAAATCCATTTGCATTTCTTGTGTTTTCATTCATAATAATTTTCTCCCTTCGTTTTTGTGTTTTTGTTTTAATTTGAATCTGTGATCCATTTGATGTACTTAGTATAACTTGCAGATGTTTCTGAAATGTCTGAGAAATGTTTGAGAAATATTAAATCTAAAAATATTTCTTTTTTTCAATTTCTGTGTTATTTAAGAATTGTATCTACATTATCCCTAAATGTTTTCCACGTGGTTTTCCGTTCTTCAAGAGCCGATAATCCATCTTTTGTTATGTGATAGAATTTTCGCATTCTGGAATCATGCACTTGCGAATATGAATTCAGAAGTTTTTGCTCTTCCAACCGTTTCAGACTGGAATAGACAGCAGACTCGGATATTTCCAATTCAAAACCTTTTGCGATTTCGTAGCCATATAAATCCTGAGAGGATAGAGTAGATAAGATACAAACTTCAAAAATCCAGCTTTCGTAAAACCTTGCCACAGTTATTCACCTCGATTCATTAAGCACATAATATACTACATATGTTTGGGAAATGTTTTAGATTTGTTTGAGAAATGTTAAATTGCATAAAAAAACAACGCCCATCCGTAAAAATATAGATGAACGTTGTTTATATGTAGTAAGCTTGGGAGCATATCTCTATTAGAAATTGATAATACTCAAATGCTCTAACAGTATTTTTACACCTATCAGCACCAGTATGATGCCGCCTGCGAACTCCGCTTTTGACTTGAATTTCGTGCCGAATATGTTGCCGATTTTTACACCTACCATAGATATAGCAAGGGTAGTAATTCCAATAAATGAAACAGCCGGAATAATACTGACACGAAGAAAAGCGAATGAAACACCTACCGCCAATGCATCAATACTTGTAGCGAGGGCAAGAGGTAACATTTGAGCAGGTTTCAAAGAAGCTTCTTTATTATCAGGACGTTTCCCACCAGGGCACGCTCTATCACTGCACATTCCATCAGGACATTCTCTATCGGTACATCCCTCTTTCTTAAAGCTCTCAACAATCATTTTTGCACCGAGGAAACAAAGAAGCACAAACGCTATCCAGTGGTCGTAGCCGATGATTTGGTCTGCAAACAAGGTCGCAACCATGTAGCCTATAATTGGCATAACTGCTTGGAAAACTCCGAAATACAGACCGACAATCAGCGATTTCTTTACAGAAACTTTTTTCATGGTTAGCCCTGCACAAATAGCCACTGCAAAGGCGTCCATAGAAAGTCCAACAGCCAGAATAAACAGTTCAATCAAATTCATTATAATCCCTCCATAAATTAAAAGACCCATGAACAGCTATACAACTGTTCATGAGCCATTATCTACGGATGGAATCATGCACAGCTAAAATAGCAATACATGAGTCTCGTTCATTAAGGCAAGCCAGACTTTTAACAGTCAGTATGTTGACTTGCCGCGTGAAAACCACGCAAACTACTCCCTCACAAATATCTTTACTTGCTCATTTTACTACAAATAAACAAAAAAAGCAAGCTTTTTAAAAATCATTTCAATATTTCTTTCACTCTGCCAATCTGACCGTCCTCTAACATTACCTTAATCCCATGCGGATGTGTGCTGCTTTTGGTAAGAATCTTTGCCACCGTTCCCACGGTGAGCGTGCCTGTTCTTTGGTCGGCCTTCAGCACAATATTCACTTTATCGCCAATATTTATATCCGATCTATTTTGCAAGATAAAAAACTCCTATCACCGTTGCGATGGTTACAACCAATGCAAGCGGCACTAATATTCTAAATTTCAAATGCTTGGTTTTATGCCGAAATACGCTCATACCTGCCAGAGCACCAATACCGCCCATCAAAAATGCGAAAAACAAAAGTATACTCTCTTTGATTCTCCACTTGTTATGAATTGCTTTCCACTTGTCAATGCCATATGCGGCGAATACAACAATATTCCAACCAAGCAATATATAAATAATAGTATCCATTATTCTCTCGGACTAATTCCGTTTGCTACTGCAAGTCTGCCAAGCGGGTCTAAACAGCTCCGGCAGCACAGCAGATCAACAATCATTTCGCACTGCTCGGAATCGTATGTATCCATCCGACCTTCGTTGTCAAGTGTTATGCCGTATGTCAGCAAAAACTCTCCTCGATCTTCAATAGACAGCCTTTCAATGTACTCCAATATTTCCTTATCAAAATCCAAAAACTTTCGGGCATTCTTGGCGTTCATTGCAACAGCTTCGAGCTGGTCGTAGTTATTTATAATGCTTTTTTCTGCAATCAAAGCCATGCGTTTCGTACAAAGTGCATAGTGTCTGCTCTCCAAACTGAGGTCTTTATCCATGCTGTTTGAAATCATATAGCAATTGTTGTCCACAATCAATAAATCTATTGGCAGAAGGAATTTCAGTACAGGTCTTGAACTGGTTACGATATCCTCGCCGCTTGTCGTGTAGACATTGTTCTTTTCGGGATTTATAAATGGATTCGTTCTGCGAATATAGAAAATTTGTTCCTCGCCACCTTTTTTTGTGCCCTTGATTACATATCCTGTCGGCCATGCGTAAATGCCCGAAATATAATCTTCAGGATGCACGTTTGCGGCATTCTTCAGACTGAGCATAATATCACTTACAGGCTCATGAATCAACTCGTGGTTAATCGGTAACATACCAATGCTCTCTTTCGTTAGAAGCGGGGTGTATTCTGTTACTGCACGGTCTGCGAGCGTTTTTTCAAGCAATGTAATTCTTATCTTTTCAGCAAGTATACTGATATCTTTCATATTGCACTTGTTAATTTCAAATTCCACACTATCGCGGCTCCTTTTTGAGTTGAAAAAGTTAAGCGTCCATTCGTAGTCGGTTGTAATTAAGCCTTGCATTTTCTGTGTTACTGTCTGTGTGTCCATTGTGTTATTTTCTCCTTTGGTTTGTTGTATTTTTTATTTCTCGGCAATCAGCTTGCTGAGGGTGCTTGCAAAGGCTTGGTTTTGTGCCTCGGTTCTTTTTGACGGACCGGAAAGCCGTCCGCCTGACCTGCGTATTTTTGCCGCCATTGCACGTTGCTCTAACAGTCCGCCGATATTATCATCATTATATATAATACCGTCCTGATTGATAACGACAGCTCTTCTGGAAAGGCATAGAGCCGCCAAACCATAATCTTGCGTGATTACGACGTCGCCCGGATGCACAAGGTTCACAAGTGCGAAGTCCACCGCATCAGCACCTTTGGAAACAGTGATTGTCTGAGCACCGTCACGCTCAAAAAAATGTGCGGAATCGCACATGATGATGCACTGCATATCATTGCCCTTTGCTATTCTTATCGCTATGTCAACAACCGGACAACCATCCGCATCAATCAAAATTCTCATGTGATTTTTTCCTTTACCCAATTAGACTATGAAAAGTATTATACCACTAAATTGATTGAATTTCAATGAAATTATCGCGATTATTGAAATGCTTGATCTGCGGTTGTAGTAACAAAAGAGTCGGTCTCCCATACGGAAGACCGACTCTACGATTAAGTCTGTTAACCTAATCTAAACTAAAAATTCTCATCGCACACATGACAAACATAATCATACTGCGGCAAGTCACTCTTGTATAAAGTTCCTCCGCACCTCATGCAAGGCATGTCTGCTTTAAGCTTATTCGCAATCTCACAAAGAGGTTCGAGAATATATTCAGTGTCATCCACGACCTCGTTACCTTTCGGTACGAGCTGCGAAAGTGTGGTAATGAACTCAATCGCCCTAACAATGTATGCTATAGAAAAATCCTGCATTTCCTTGCGATGGTCTTTAAAGTTTTGTGTTCTGTCTTTGCAATTATCATATTCATTTAGCATAGTCTAATCCTCCTCTTTTTTGTGATTCTGCAAGCGAAGCAATTCCATTTAGATATTCCTGAGCCGCATCCGCAACTAAAGATCTTGATAAACAATTCAATGCGTTTTTTAGCCGTTTGAAGTTGTAATATTTATATTTTTTTTGCAAGCCATTGCCCAAACTGTCGTCTACAACAATATGATACACAATAATATCCTTTGGCATTTTCATCATATCTTCAAATGAAATCGCCATTTGTTCTGTCTTTGTAAGTGATTCATATTGACTTCTTGAAAGACCGGCTCCTATTCCGATTTTGTAGCTGAAGTCGTCGTCTTTAATAAAAGCACCGCCACTTTCCCGATGGGTATTGAACCTTATTTCAACATCTTTTAGAAACGTCGCCTGAAGGAGCACTGCGATTTTGGAAACAACACTATCCAATTCGCTTGTCTTGCCTGTATAGCCACCTCCTACCAAATAGCCTGTGCCGGTTGTCAGACCTGCTGAACGTGTTATCATTTTCAAATCATTCCTTTCATTATTGGTTTTAAGTTGAGGATATCGTGCTCCATGCGAGTTACACGAAGTGCAATATCCAAGTTAATTCATGCTTTTCAAGTCACAGGTTCTACTGTTTGACTTCTTTGAATCCCCGGTGTCTAAGCTGTTTAAAGAATTCCGCATGTGTTTTCCATCCCAAATCTGCGAATGTGGTAGTCCAAGAACTGAATACCTTGCCTTTACAATCCTTGTAACGAAAGCGTTTGGACACCTTCTCTACGGAAATCCCCCGGCACTTTAGAAAATCGCTTTTTGTTTCTGTAAACAGATGCAGTGTGATAATCCTATCACCATCAATGATTTTGACCTCTTTTGCAATTCCTTGCCAGTTTCTGCAAATGAATTTGCGAACGATCTTTTTTACCATTGAAAATTACTCCCTTCGTTTTATGTCTGCCTGTACTAATTATCGACATCAATCTTTCCAATTGCATCTTCTACCGTTTTGTAAGGCAGCATCTTCAATTCATCATCTGAGAAGAATACTTGATATTTTTCTTCTTGACCGGGTTTCAAGGTGCAAAACCGATCATAGCCTTTTTCTGTTATCAACGAAATCAGTTTGTGTGTATCCAGCTTGTAAAATTTCCCGCGCTTTTTGTCACCCACAGAAAATCTATTACCGGCACTGACAGCGACAAATGTATTGTTTTTACGAAATATCGTTGTCTTTTTCTGGTGCAGAATGTTATAAGCAAGCGTAAAAATTCTCGTTTGCCGTATATCATCTATTTTGGCACTGATATGAAACTCTTTGTAGTGAATGATTGCCTCATTGATTTCAGAAATAACCCGTCGGCACTCACTTTTTACCTCATCAATGGATAACCCTTTAATCATTTCGTTTACGCCAATCTTTTCATTCGTCAACATTTTGAATGTGTCCAGATTATGCTGATCAAAAAAGATTTCGATGTTGTTGTGATAATGGTTTGCATAGCGGTCTGCGGGATTTATAAACTCGCACCGCAAGTTGATTTCAGGACCCCAGCTTATAAGCCGATATTCTAATGTGTTAAAACGGCTTCCCATGTCAACAATGTCATGCAGAAACTCCTCTGAAAATAAAGGTTTTATCTCTACATCAAATATGCGTTGCATCTCTGCTTTTTCTTTTTGCAACTGTATTTCTGATTCTTTTTCTTGTGTTGCATACTCTATCTCAAGCTTATGAATATGTTCAGAAGACACCTGCTCTGCAAAAATCTGAGCAATTTTATTTCTGGCGTTGCCATGAAGCGGTTCCGCTTGATCGTCAATTTCAATCTCATACGGCGTGCAGCAATAATGCCACTTCGTACTGTCGTCCGTCAAAAACACAGAATCTCCGGCAGAATAAAGTCTGAAATTTATACTTTCCGCCATAAGCTGTGATATCATTTGGCGCGGAACTACTGTAGCTATCATTTTCTCAATAGCAAGTTGATAGATATTAGCGTTCATTTACATGCCCTCCTTTGATTTTTCGTTGAGTTTATCAAGCACTTCCTTGATAACTTCTTGTGCATAGGCATCCCCGTATGCGATATGGTCAATGTAGATGACACCGATGTCGCCGCTTTTTGTCAGAATGACTTTGGCAATCGTTCTTCCATCTTCATCGCCGTCAGAAGATTTATAAGCGTCTATGCAGATGCACTTAATAATGTCATGTTCCGGATCGCAGCCTTCAAGCTCATCGTAATCCGATAGAATCTCAGCCCAGTATGAGTCTTGTGTTCTTTTGTTTTCATCCATTTTATTTTCTCCCTTCAATTTGAAAAACACATACTCCACGCACATGGCATGGAGTATGTATCTCTGTTTTATGCCCAAGCACTGTTGGGCAACTCTAAATTACCGTCTTTTTTCCTGAACGAATGTAATCGCTCAAGTTCATCGTTCACGCCCATCAAGACATCAAGTTCGGTCTTCAGTTGGATATAACGAAATACAATCGAATACGTCTTTGACAGCAGTAGCAAGTGTTGTTCTTTTGTGAGCGCATTTACTGCACGCAACCGCAAAGATTTTTCCTTATACGCATTTTGATTGTACTTATCTTCGTTCTCCAGCAATTCATCCATATCGGTTCCGTTATGTAGAACCATAGCTGAATTAAACCAGTAGATGCCCGAATCTGTGATGTCATACTTGACGTTTTTTTGCGGCAATGCGAAACTGAACTCCTGAATGGTTTCCTCTAACTCAACGCTTATATCCGCAGCGCGATTCAGCAGATCGTTATAGTCTTCATCCAAAAATCCAACACGCTGCCTGCTGTCCTGAATGTTGTTCAACGCAGTTTCTACAGACTGATAATCACAATCCATAGGGTCGCCATGACTGGAGTTGAAATACTTTTCATCCCAGATAGTGAGGGTTTTCATACGTCACCTCCGGATTGGAAGAACACTTCCATGTCCTCGTTGTTGTAGTGATCAAATTCATACAGCAAATCAACCAAGGTTTTAAAGGTTGCCTTTAGCTGCTGAAAATCAGCCATAACTTCGAATACACTCACAATCAGACAGCGCTGATCTTGTTTCGACAGTGTGGATAGTGCGTCCGTAATGTCGCTCTCATACTGAGTTGCATCTTCACCGCTGCAGGTATCCGCCGCACGGAAATAATCCAGTCTGGTATAATTCAGCATCATAGCCGCTAAATCAAACCCAGAGTTTTGGATGTCCGGCAGATGTGAAAATTGTCCGCAGATAGAATAAAACCTGCCGCTCAGCTCGGTAGCCGCTCGTGCAATGTCAATAAACAACTCCTCGTACTGCGGAAAGCAACTTAACTCTTGCAGTTCTTCTGAATAGTTGTAGTATTCCATCTCCGACAGAATCTCGCCTATTGTTGATTCATCCAGACTGACTTTCAACATCTCACGCATATCGCGGCTCCTTTCTGCCAAACGGATCGTGTTTCCACTGCAACCGAACAGCTTCCTTTAGTGCCTTTGTCAGCGTTTTACTTGCGGCAACGGTTTCCATGTCCAAATACAACGCCTCAAGAGTCTCTTCAGGTTCTTCTGTCATAAGATACTCGTGATTTGTGAGTTCACGTCCAAAAGCTTCTAAAGCGAAGGTATAGTCGTTCATCGCCGCTTTTATTTCCGCCTCTTGACGGGCGAACATTTCATGAAGCACAGGCGCATCTTTTCGGAGATATATGCCGCCGCTGTCGCCGAACAAGTAAATCTTGTCGAGTTCATCCGGCTTCAATCCGAGTTTTGTCATCACTCGCTTAAACTGCTCATCGCCAAAGGCAAACAACATAGGGAAGGTTTCAAATTCGGCATGGTGCTGCTTTTTCATCTCTAAATAGGTCATTTTTGATTTCCATCCTTTCTTTATTTATGCACAAGAGGGCACTAAAACTTTTTCCATATAGAATAGAACCTATCTCTCGGTTTTATGAGCACTCCTAAAAAATCTGCATTTTCTACTGAATGATTTGAAAAGTGTCTTCGCCCACAACCAAAGCCAGCGTGCTACCGTTATACCACGACATATGGATTTGCCCCGCATCATCAACTTTCGTCACGACACCTTTCAAACCTGTCGGCATATGATTTTCGCCGCTCATGGATATCAATTCTATCCGCATACCTTTCGCATATTGAGCTTTGATCTTTTCAACTGCCTTTCTGCTCGGAAGCGCTGTGCATTCACGGCTGACAGGAGTGGCCTCAAAGTCAGCACCGACGAAATTCTCCGAACCAATAACGTATTCGCTGTTGTTCCAGTTTTCTTCGGCAATTTCTTCGGCTTCACAAATGTCCTCAGCTTCAATCTCAACAGTCATTTTTGATGTTTCTGTTATCGTAACCGCAAAGATTTTTTTATGATTAGCAATTGCATATTCCCTTGGCATTTCTTTTTCAAGACCGGAAAAACTTTCTCCGCCAACAACTATTGGTTCGCCGGTGCCGGTAGTGCTGAAATCGTAAAACACGATGCTTTCCGGTATTAGTTCTATGGGTTTCGTTTCGGCATCATCCGCAAAGCACTCATAGAATATGTCTGAAAAATCTTCTTTCTTTGCAGTTTGTAGTATCCTGTCCACTTCAGCATCTTGAAATCCTTCTAATAGCGATGGGTCGAGATTTTTCTGTAAACATGAAATATGCAGGTATCCGTTTTCAATATCAACGGACGCTTCCATATCTTCGAAGTCGAAATGAAATGTAGAAGAATCCTTGACAATTTCATATCCACCGGTAGTGAATATTTTAGGTTTTACATTGCATGGTTCTTTGGAACGATAAGTCATTTCCATTCTTGTTATCATAATTATGCTTCTCCTTTCTGTTTTGGAAACCCATCACAGTCAATTAACATTTCTTTTTCATAGAGCAGAAGTTGTTCCCAAGTAAGCCATTCCGGTTTTTCCGTGTCGGAAAAGCTGTTCCAGAGTTCTTTCATCTCCTCTATATGTTCTGCTGGTTGCGCAATGTTCTTTCTGTTTCCGTGCCCAAGATAGAAGTCACAATCCATTTTCAGCCGACTCAACATCATATAATGAAATTTCTTCTCATCATCAGATATGTATTTTGAACCGTTAACAAATTCAAACTCGCCTTTGATTGGCATGTCCGGTTCGCCATCAAAACTATTATCTGACGAATTATGCAATCCCGGTTCGCCACGACCAAGATTTACGTCTTTCCATAGCTTTCCGGTTTCATCTTTGTATACCGGTCTATCCCAACCGTCTATTCCGACAAATTGTAATTTAATCATAGCTTTTATCTCCTTTTGTTTTTTTAACATGGACCGCCTTCAGCACCATGATAAGCACCTGCCGGTAGCGTCCAGTTTTTCTGATAAATGTCAGTTTGAAAGAACTGACCTGTTATGA
>JGI994J12354_10004445_pt1 | contig 12591 bp, 12 predicted proteins | sample IntmicLarv3ML3BL_FD_12354 | JGI IMG/M metagenome (IMG submission 12354)
ATCATTGCCGGCGGCGCTGGGCATTGCAGGCTGCATAGTGCTTACGGGTACGGATTTATCGGCCGGCCGCATAATAGGGTTGACGGCATGTATAGGCGCGTCACTTCTTCAGGTGGCGGACAGCGCAAATAAAATGTGGCCCGATATAGGAACCATGCCAATTTGGCTTGTAATTTTAGGCATGATAGCCATAGGGGCTTTGTTCGGGGCGTTTAACGGCCTTTTTATAGCTAAATTCAAGCTTCACCCTTTTATTGTAACATTGGGAACGCAGTTGATTGTTTATACATTACTGTTGCTCTATCTTAAAATGGGCAATAATAAGGGAATGGCCATTTCAAGCCTTGCTCCGGAATATACTAAATTTGTTAAGGGGTCACTGTTTAGCATAGCGGGAACGCCTATTCCCAATTATATATTTTATGCTGTTGTTTTGACGGGAATTATGTGGTTTGTTTGGAATAAAACCACTTTTGGCAAAAATATGTTTGCTCTCGGCTCCAATGAGGAGGCGGCTCGTGTTTCAGGCGTAAATGTTACATTAACCATTGTGCTTGTATTTGCCCTTGCCGGGGCCATGTATGGAATTACGGGATTTATTGAAGGCGCCAGAATTGCATCAAATACCGCCAACACAGGCACCAATTACGAGCTTGATGCCATTGCCGCATGTGTTATCGGCGGGGTTTCATTCACGGGGGGTGTGGGAAAAATCAGAGGTATAGTTCTTGGCGTTTTCATGCTCAGGCTGATATTTGTAGGGCTTAATATGATGAGTGTAGACCAGAATTTACTTTATTTAATTAAAGGTGCAATAATTCTTTTTGCTTGCGCCCTTGACATGCGCAAGTATCTTGTGAAAAAATAATACTTATAAGGCCGAAATAGGCAAGGGCTTGTATCGCCGTTCTGTAAGCTATAAGCCGTATGACACGCATAAATTTCTTGTTCGGCATATTGCGTACAGAAATTCAGCGCTTTATTAATAATAATTGCCTGTAGGCGGCTAAAAAGGGAAGCCCCGCACAGCGTTTAGGAGCTTCCTTTTTGGATAAGAGGATAGAGGCTTCGGCAAAAGTTTTGTATTGTTTTTTCACGGAGAGGAAAGTGTATTATGCTGATATTTAAAAAAGAGAAATGGCATACCTGGTTTTATTACGCCGAAGGAAAGGCGCAGTTGGAAGAATTATACGGCAGCACGGAAGATGCCGGCGAAAGATATTTGAATGTTTTTGATAAATTCTGTGAAGCATTTGGCTATGAGGAATGCGCATTTTTCTCCGCTCCGGGGCGAATGGAATTATCGGGCAACCATACGGATCATCAGCATGGTTATGTTCTTGCGGGCTCGGTCAGCTTGGATATGGTTGCGGCGGTTTTGCCAAGAAAAGATAAGAAGGTTCGCATTGTAAGCGAGGGCTATCCAATGACTGAAATTGAGCTTGATAACCTTTCCCCCGTTGAAGCGGAAAAAAATACAACAGCCGCCCTTGTAAGGGGAATTGCGGCGGGATTTGCCGGGCGAAGGTTTGGATACGGCGGGTTTGATGCGTATATAGATTCGAATATTCCCATAGGCAGCGGATTGTCATCATCTGCCGCAATTGAGGTTCTCTTGGGAACGATTATGAATGTGATTTATAACAACGGCAATGCTTATGAGGCTTCTCTGGCGGTAATCGGCCAGTATGCCGAAAATGACTTTTTCGGAAAACCTTCCGGCCTTATGGATCAGATGAGCATAGCTTGCGGCGGTGTTTCATTTATAGATTTCAGCGGTGGAGATTTTAATTTAAGATATGTGGATACAGATTTTCACTATTTGGGCTGGGAGATTTGCGTGGTAAATGCCGGAGGCAGCCATGACGGGCTTACGGCGGAATATGCCGCTATTACGAAGGAAATGGGCGAAGCTGCGCAATTTTTTGGCAAAAATGTTTTAAGCGAGGTTGATGAGGCAGAGTTTTACGCATCAATTTCGGATATGCGAAATAAAGTCAGCGATAGAGCAATTGTTCGAGCAATGCATTTTTATACGGAAAACGCAAGGGTTCTTAAACAGCTCACGGCATTGAAAAATTACGATATCGGAACATACAGAGAGTTGATGTTGGAATCCGGGCATTCGTCTTATGAGAAGCTCCAAAATGTTTACCCTTCAGGGAATGAAAATGAGCGCAGCTTATCCCTTGCTTTGGGCTTGTCCGAGCATATTCTTTCGGGAAAAGGCGCGTGGCGGGTTCATGGGGGAGGCTTTGCGGGAACAATACAGGCGCTGGTGCCTTTGGATTTGTTAGATGAATATGTCGCTCAAATGGAGGCGGTTTTCGGAGCGGGCAGCGTTTACCGTTTAAGGATTCGCAACTTTGGCGGCTATTGCTTTGATTTGGTATAGGCTTTAAAATCGAGGTTGAAAAATTCGACCGAAAAAATTAAATAATATTGATATAATTTTCTTTAAGAACAGAGGGGATATTGCAATGAAAGGTCGGATACTGGTGCCCGGCGGAGCGGGTTATATTGGCTCACACACGGTTTATGCTTTAATCGAAAGCGGTGCGGAGGTAGTAATAATAGACAATTTGGAAACCGGATTTAAGGGCGCGTTGCATCCGGAGGCTCTTTTTTATGAAGGCGATATCAGGGATGAAAGTTTTCTGGAAAAGGTTTTTGAAAATGAAAATATTGACGGTGTAATTCATTTTGCCGCAAATTCTCTCGTTGGCGAAAGTATGACAAATCCCCTTAAATATTATAACAACAATATTGGCGGAACAAGATGCCTTCTCGAAGCTATAGTCAAGCATGAGGTGGACAAAATTGTTTTTTCTTCCACAGCGGCAACATATGGTGAGCCGGAAATTTTGCCTATAACCGAAGATGCCAAAACCCAGCCCGGCAATTGCTACGGGGAAACGAAGCTGGCTATGGAAAAAATGTTCCGCTGGAGCGAGCTTGCCCATGGAATTAAATATGTGTCTCTTAGATATTTCAATGCCTGCGGAGCCCATGAAAACGGGATTATAGGCGAGGCGCATAATCCAGAGACCCATCTTATTCCGCTGGTTTTGCAGGTACCTAACGGTAAAAGGGAGCATGTTTCGGTTTTTGGAAATGACTATCCCACGAGAGACGGTACATGTGTCAGGGATTATATACATGTGTCCGACCTTGCCGATGCGCATATTTTGGCAATGAAATATTTGTTCGAGAACGGGAAAAGCGAAATATTCAACTTGGGTAACGGTGTGGGCTTTACGGTGAGAGAGGTACTTAAAGCTGCGGAAAAAGCCACCGGCCAAGGGATTTCATATAAAGATATGCCGCGCCGTGATGGGGATCCGGCTCAACTTGTGGCATCCAGCGAGAAAGCGAAAAAAATACTCGGTTGGTGCCCGAAACGGGATGATTTGGAATATATAGTGGCATCGGCTTGGAAATGGCACAGAGCTCATCCGGAGGGTTACGGCAAGGCGGAGGGGAATAATGGCAATATGTAATTATATTGAGGCGCTGGTTGATTATGGGGTGGGTAAGGCTCTTATATCAGAGGGCGACAGGATTTTTATACGCAATCGAATATTAAAGATATTGAATATAAATGAGTTTGCGCTTCAAGCTGAAAATTTCATTCTTTTTGAGAGCGTTGAAAAGCTTCTTGAAAAGCTATGTGATTATGCCGCTCAAAAAGGCTTGATAGAAGATACAATTGCGGAAAGGGATATTCTGGATACGGAAATTATGGGAGCATTTACCGCAATGCCTTCAATAGTTGCGGAGAGATTTTTTAAGCTTTATGAAAATGACAAAATATCTGCAACGGATTGGTTCTATGAGTATGCTCAAGATACCAATTATATTCGCCGCGAGCGCATAGCCAGGGATATGAAGTGGAAAACCCCGACGCCATATGGGGATATGCATATTACAATAAATTTATCCAAGCCGGAAAAGGATCCGCGAGATATAGCCAAAGCAAAGCAAAGCAAATGCAGCAAGGGATTTATCCTAAATGCCTGCTTTGTGCGGAAAATGAGGGCTATAGAGGAAATTCCATGCACCCGGCGAGGCAGAACCTTCACCTTATACCGCTTGAAATAGCGGGCGGGGATTGGGAGATGCAGTATTCGCCGTATGTTTATTATAATGAGCATTGTATAGTGCTAAACCGCGAGCATGCGCCTATGGTGATAAACGGCGCGGTTTTTCATAAGCTGCTGGAGTTTATTGATATATTTCCTCATTGTTTCATAGGATCAAATGCTGATTTGCCCATAGTTGGCGGAAGTATATTATCCCATGAGCATTTTCAAGGTGGTAATTATAACTTTCCGCTTCAAGAGGCTGAGGTTGAAACGGAGTTTAAATCGGCGGGATTTAATGGGCAAATAAGTATAGTCAAATGGCCTATGTCTGTAATACGCATTTCTCATAATGATAAAAATGCACTGGCTGATTTTGCGGCTAAGGTACTTGAAAATTGGCGGAAATACAGCGATGAGGATAGCCACGTTTTTGCCGAAAGCTTCGGAATACCTCATAATACCATAACTCCCATAGCTCGCAAAAACGGCGAGAACTATGAGCTTGATTTAGTTTTGCGCAACAATATAACAACAGAGGAGCATCCTATGGGATTGTACCATCCCCATGAGGAATTGCATAATATTAAGAAGGAAAATATCGGCTTAATAGAGGTTATGGGGTTGGCGATTCTTCCGGGCAGGCTTAAGATTGAAATGAAAGAGCTGACCAGGGCCGTTATAAACGGCGAGGATATGGCGCAAAACCCCTTAATCGGTAAGCATGAGGCTTGGATAAATTCTCGCTTGCCCAAATACGAAAATATCAATGAGGAAAATATTGAACAAATTCTGCAAACGGAAATTGGCTTAAGCTTCAAAACCGTTTTGGAGCATGCAGGGGTATTTAAGCGCGATAATGAAGGCAAGGCGGCATTCAGGCGGTTTGTAGAGGGGCTTTTGTAAAGTTATTTCAATAAAAAAGTGAGTTGTAAATTAGAAAATCAAAAATATAAAAAAGCGCTTGAGCATGGTTTCTTATTACAGAAATCCTTATTCAAGCGCTTTTTTGCGGATGGTATTGTTGACAAAATATTTATATGGGGAATACTAATATCACTTGCCGGCGATTTGTGATGTGAGCATAATATTCCATTTGTACAATTCGTAGCGGTAGAATCCTCTTTCAATAATAGGGTCTTTGGCTGAAATTTCCTCTGCTTCAGCCATATCTTTTGCTTCGAAGATTACCATGGCCCCGTTCATGATGTGCATATCCATATCTCCAAAAATTCCCGCAGTAACATAGTGATTTTCGGACAGGCGTTGCCAGTATTCCATGGTATCTATACCATCTTGTTCGCTCTCTGTTTTTTCTCCGATTTTATAATCGATTCTTACAAATAATATATTGCCTTCCTTCAAATTCATAGTGATTTCTCCTTTGATTTTTATTAAAGTAAATAGTTATTATCCTTGTTTGCGGCATTAAATATACGAAGCTTATAAGTGGCAAAACCCTCGGCTACGAGAGGCTCCAGCTTGCAAAGCTCATCGGCTTCTTCAATGGTATCGGTTTTGAAAATAACCATTCCGGCAATGCCCGGGTAACCTTTAAATGCGCCACAAAGGGCGATTTTGCCGCTTTCATCCCAGTTTTTCAGGTTTTGCACATGTCTTTCGACAACTGCGCCGGTCATTTTGTTATAGGTTTTGCCTCTTTCTATGAACATTACAAAAAGCGGTTTTTCCATAATTGTTCCTCCCGAAGTTAATAGGTTTTATAGCTTCATACATTTACATGCCTTGTTTAAATATTTTAGTTTTGCTTCCAACGCTTGAGGGTTGGGAAGAATTCTCGCATCATATTTTTCGCTTCATCCTCGCTTATATTGGGGTTTGAGGAGGCCATATGAGGTGCGCAGAGCTCGATCATTTCATCCATAGTGGTGTTTGTGGTAAATGCGCCGTTTTCGAAGCAGTATTGGCAATAGTCCTCATTTTTGCTACCGTCGGCATTTGTTCCGAATGTTTCATCTGTTGTGCCTATAGGCATAGCGCAGCTTTGGCAATATTTTTCTTCCATATTAATTTCTCCCTTCAAAATTTGGTTTAGCTACGCTTATATATTATCAGGGATAATATGACAACAGTATGTCATGTTATATTTGTATATTTTAATTTTATTTTATCAATTTGCTCCACAATTTCATCTCGAACTCTTTGAGGTTCTAAAACTTCAACCCAATTGCCGAAGGATAGAATATATTCATAAAGCCAATAATCGTCTATAATTTTCATTTGTACGGTAAACGATCCGTCTTCATTTTTCGTAATATAATCCTCGCCGAATTCATCATAAATCCTGTAGGTGATAACCGGTGAAAAAAGCAGCTTTATATCTACAAGCTTGGGCATTTCAAGCTCTTTCGGGTCAATTTCAGGCGGGGGCAGAAGAATTCCTTCAAAAGATTGCTCCAGAATTTCAATACCCTGCATACGGTTTATTTTAAATGTCCTATAATTTTCTTTAGGCAGGCAAAAGGCTTGCATGTACCATGATTTGGATTTGAAAACCAGCTTAAGAGGATAAACCGTTCGGTCGGTGGTTATGCCGTAGGAGCTGGAATAAGAAAATGTAATGGCCATTTTTTTTATAACGGCATCTTTTAAAAGCTCAAATTTGGCTTTATCTTTCGTGTTGTTGTTGCCCCAGCGGGAAAAATCAACTTCAATCCAATTTGTATCGTTTTTTTCGAACAAGCTTTGCAGTTTGCTCAATGTGTTTCCCGTGTCAATATTTTGTGTGGCGGACAGGCCTTGGAGTGCAAAGAGAATCTGGTTTTGCTCATCTTCCGAAATAACGGCTTTATTCAAAACATAGCGCTCCATAATGGAAATGCCGCCGCCTTTGCCTTGAGAGGTGTAAATGGGAATGCCGGCCGCTGACAAAGTATCTATATCTCTCAATATTGTTCTGACCGAAACTTCAAAATGCAGCGCCAATTCTTTTGCTGTCATGCTTTTTTTATCCATAAGAAGATATACTATTTCGAATAATCGGCTGATTTGCATATTATCACCTCAAAAGCATTATATCACGAAAAACATGACGAGGGTATGTCATGTTTTGAGGATTTTTAAATTTAATTTAATTATATAAAAGAATTCACCGGTGAAAATGGCTATATTACTATTATTGTATAATGCTACCGCCCCATTCAATAACGCAGAAGCCGTTTCTTTCAAACGGCTGTAAAATTTGTTCTTCAATTTCAATAGGCTGCTCCAGAGGCTTATATGCCATAAAGACCCGTAGCATACTATCCGGCTCGGGAGCGATTGCCAGCTTTGCGGTATCGGTATAGGCGGAGCCTTGGAATGTAATTAAATTATATTTGTTGATTTGCAATTGAGGGAGCCAGTAAACGATAAATTCATTATATTCCCTAGGCGTTAATCCCATATACGAAAGCTTTTCTTGTAAAAAGCTGACAGTGTCCTCACTTTTTACGACGAAGCCGCCGGTGAAATCATAATTTGCATTGCCATGGCCTTCCCAGAATAAATAAGAATATTCTCTGTTATCAAAGTGGTCTATTATAGTTCCGTCGGGAAAGGCTTTTACTTCCCAGCCGTTATTATAGGCGGGATATGTGCAATCCAGAACCCCGTCATAATCAAGGCTGACTTTAATATCCATAGGTTCATCAGGGTATAAATATATTACGGGCTTTGCGGGGGCAACGGGAGTGGGAGCCACAGGAACGGGAGTAATGGTTTTTTTGCCCAAAACATTCGGCAGAAATATTATTGCGGCGATAATAAGTATTGCGCCAAGAATCAGCAGGCCTTTCTTTTTCATAATAAAACCTCCGGTTCGTTTTTATTAATAGGCGGCTTAATTTTAATTTTAGGCTTGGTTCGATTGAATGCGAACGGAAATTTTGGTTATATATTCATCGGTGTTTCTGGCGGCTACCTCGTCAATTATGCCTTCCTTATATGAGCACCCCAGCAGTTGATAATTGTTTTCTTTGACGAAACACATAAGATTCCCGTAAGCCTCATCACAGTCATAATAGTCGCCTTTAATATATGTGACGGCATAAGAGCCCGCCGGCTTAGGGGCATACTGAGGGTCATTTGTTGGCTCATGTATTTTGGTGAAAAAATATACATAATCATCGTATATTTCGCGAGACATAGATTCGCAGGAAATCATGGCGCCATAAGGATGGCCTTCACTATAGCCGTTGGAATGGCAATAGCTGATATGCTGATAAATCGTACGTATTACGGAGTCGTGGTCATTGGAGGCGAGGCGTTGGCTCAAAATCAAATGCTCCGTTGGGCAATCCTCAACAACAACTTGATTGAAGGCGCTATCTGAAAGCGTTTTCGCTTCTTCAAACAAGGTTAGTTTTGTTTGAATCATGAGCTCGATGCGCTTTAAACGCTTGATTTCTTGCGATACAAATTGGCTTTGCTCAACAAAAAGCCTCTCTAAATCTTCGGGGCAGCGATCTAACACAAATTGCTTGATTTGTTTAAGCGGCATACCGAGATCCTTCAAAAAAGCTATAAGCTCGAAGGTTTCACACTGGCGTTCGCTGTAAAAGCGATAGCCCTTTTCATCAATATAAGCAGGCGAAAACAGCCCGATTTCATCATAATGGAAAAGGGTGCGTTTATTTGTGCCTAAAAGAGCGGCAAATTTGCCGGTGGAAAAAGAGGGCAGAGAATTTTTATGCATAATTATACAAAAACTCCTTGACTATAACGCTACGGTATACCTTATTATAAGCTAATCAATGGAAAAGCACAAGTATAAAGCCTAGGCTTAGCGGAAAAAAGCGGCGTTTGCTTGGCGCTTGAAAAAAGCTATTATTAAAAAACATTAGGAAAATAAGAGGAGATAGTTTTTATATGCCTAAATTAAGCAATAGAGTGGGGCTGTTTGTCGATTCGGTAATCCGAAGGATGACGAGAATCAGCGATAAACACGGCGCCATTAATTTATCTCAAGGGTTTCCTGATTTTGACCCGCCTAAGGAAATTCTTCAAAGATTGGCTCAAGTAGCAGGTGAAGGGCCTCATCAGTATTCGGTAACTTTCGGGGCGGGTAATTTCAGACAGGCGCTGGCGAAAAAGCAATCGAAAACCATCGGCCGTGAAATTGACCCTGATACAGAGGTGGTTGTAACTTGCGGCGGAACGGAGGCCATGATGGCCGCCATGATGACTGTTTGCAACCCGGGAGATAATGTGGTGGTATTTTCTCCGTTTTATGAAAATTACGGAACGGACGCTATTTTATCGGGGGCGAATCCTATTTACGTGTCATTGACCCCGCCGGAATATAATTTTGATGAAAAAGAGCTGGAGCAGGCCATGGCGCAAAATGCAAAGGCCATTATTGTCTGCAATCCTTCCAATCCCTGCGGTAAGGTGTTTACATATGATGAGCTGAATATAATCGCAGGACTCGCCAAAAAGTACGATACATTTGTTATTACCGATGAAGTGTATGAGCATATAGTTTTCCCTCCTTATAAGCATATTTCAATGGCTTCGCTGCCGGATATGTTTGAGCGGACAATTACATGCAGCTCCCTTTCGAAAACATATTCTATTACCGGATGGCGGCTGGGTTATTTAATCGGGCCGGAGGAGGTTATAGAAGGCGCTAAAAAAGTACACGATTTTTTAACGGTCGGTGCGCCGGCTCCTTTGCAGGAGGCCGCCGTTGTAGGGCTTGAATTTGATGATTATTATTACAAAGAGCTGCAAAATGTATATTCGAAAAAGCGGGAATATTTTTTGAAGGGCCTTGATGAAATCGGCCTGAAACATAATGTTCCTCAAGGTTCATATTTTGTAATGATTGATATTTCGGAATTTTTGGAGGCGGATAAATTCAAGGGCATGAGCGATCTTGAATTTTGCGAATGGATGATTGAGGAAATCGGAGTTGCTGCGGTTCCCGGCTCCAGCTTCTTCAAAACAGGAGTAAATAACTTGATTCGCTTACATTTTGCCAGAGAAGAAGATACTCTCAAAGAGGCAATTATACGACTGCGGCGGCTTAAAGAGTTTTGCTGATTATAGTTAAATAATCGCGTTAAAAAGGTTATTTAACTGTTTGATGGGTCAGGCTTAAAATAGCTTGTTTGTTGACATTAGGATTTTAAACCCGGCTTAATATCTCTTTAAAGTCTCAGATAAAAATTTTTAACATTAAAGAAAAGGAAGGATTTATGATGAAGAAAATATTTGCATTATTATTAGCGGCCTCAATGGTTTTAAGCCTGAGCGCCTGCACAAACGGAGGTGCCGCAAACAATGCAGCACCGGCAACATCACAAGCACCTGCCGCAGAAGCTCCCGCAGCGGAAAAAATCGGTGGCGAGCTTAATCTTCTTGTTATGCCGGGTTATGAGGAAGATGCTATTATCAAACCCTTTGAAGAAAAATACGGTGTTAAGGTAAATGCCAAAATTTACCCAACTTCAGACCAAATGTTCGCTATGCTTTCCAACGCTCAAGAGGGTGAATGGGATATAGTAACACCTGATACTCCATGGGTTGAAAAGCTGGTAAAGGCTGACCTTATTGATCAACTTATGCCGGAGGATTATCCTGAACTTGAAAACTTCTACGATCGTTGGAATGATTTTGATCAGGTAAAAGTAGACGGTGACCTTTATGCAATCGTAAGCCGTTGGGGTTATTACGGAATCGTTTACAATTCAAACTATATTACAGCAGAAGAAGCCGCTTCTATTGATATTATGTATGATCCTAAGGTAGAGGGCAAGGTTGTTCTTTTCGATTGGTATCTACCAAATATGGGTATTATTTCCCGTTATTGCGGTTTTGATGAGCCTTATGATATTTCGGCGGATGAATTGGCTCAAGTTGGCGAAAAGCTTAATGAAATGAGAAGCAATGTTGGAATTATCGCAGCTACAAACGCGGATACCATTCAAGCCCTTGCTAATGAAAGCGCATGGATAAGCTTCGGCGGCGAATGGCTTCAGGTTTTACTTAAAGAAGAAGGCAGACCTATTGAAGTGCTCGTTCCCGAAGAAGGCGGCGTTTCTTGGACAGAGTCTATATCCATAGTTAAGAGTAGCAAAAATAAGGAAGCCGCAAAAGCTTTCATTCAATATCTTTCAACTCCGGAGGTTCAAGCTAAGCTTGCTTGGTCTGATGCTTTCCATTCAACCGTTCCTAACCAAAAGGCTCTCGATTATTTAACGGATGAGCAGGCCGAGCTTCTTAAAATGAACGATCAAGCGGTTATGGAAAAAATGCTTGAAAATATCGCAACCCGTAAAGTGCCTGAAAACGAAGCTGATTGGCAAGCCGTTTGGGATAATTTCAAATAAGATATAAAATATTTTAACATTTATCCAAATAAAAGGGGATGAACTATCCCCTTTTATTTTTAAATTTGTGGTGAGAGGATTTAGATATGTCGGTTAAAACGGATAAAACAGATATTAAGCTGGACTCGGTGACCAAAAGATATGACGGCAATGTCATTGTGGACAAGCTGAGCCTTGAAGTGCGTTCAGGGCAGTTTTTATCTATTCTGGGGCCGTCCGGCTGCGGAAAAACAACAACATTGCGTATGATCGGCGGCTTTATTGAGCCTGACGAGGGGAGCGTATATATTGACGGGGCGGATGTTACGGCTCAATCGCCGGCGCAGCGGAGCACCAGCATGGTGTTTCAGGATTATGCCCTTTTCCCTCATATGACGGTTAGGCAGAATATAGGTTTCGGCCTGAAAATGCAGGGAATCAGCAAGGTAGAAAGCAATGAGCGGGTTGAAGAAGCCCTTCGCATGGTTGGCTTGGAAGGCTATGGAGAGCGTAAGCCAAGCAAGCTTTCAGGCGGGCAAAGGCAGCGGATAGCTTTGGCGCGTTCTTTGGTTATGCGACCTGTTGTGCTGCTTTTAGATGAGCCTCTCGGTGCTTTAGATGCCCAAATACGCAAGCAAATGCAGCTTGAGCTTAAAAATATTCAAAAAAGCCTGGGGCAAACATTCGTTTATGTAACCCATGACCAAGAGGAAGCCATGACCATGAGCGACCTTGTGGCAATTATGAGAGATGGCATTATAGAGCAATTGGGTACCCCGGAAGAAGTTTATGACAGCCCGGCATCCTTGTTCGTGGCTAAGTTTATAGGCGATTGTGCAACCATTGACGGTAAATGTATCTCGGAAAACGGTGATTTTACATGCACATCTTTAGGCGAAATTAAAGGGCGCATTACAGCGGAGGCTTTCACGGGAGATGCGGTTGTGTGCTTAAGGCCGGAGAATGTGCTATTTACCAAAGCTACTGATGGCAAGCCCAATAAGGATTATTCTTTTACCGCAACACTTGAGCGCAAGGTATTCAAGGGGCTTAATACTTGGATGGCGGCAAATTGCAATAATCAACAATTTATATGCGAAGTAACGGGGAAATCGCCTTTGAACGAAGGGGATGAAATACTGGTTTCTTTTAACTCTAATGACGCGCTGGTTGTGCCTTATCAAGATTATAACCAT
>JGI994J12354_10004446_pt1 | contig 12590 bp, 10 predicted proteins | sample IntmicLarv3ML3BL_FD_12354 | JGI IMG/M metagenome (IMG submission 12354)
CCCCGCGCCGCCATTATTGAGCGGCTTTGTAAAGTAGGGTACGCCGTCCGAAAAGGTAAAACCATCATCGCCTCTGAAAAGGGCGAACAGCTGATTGATATTGTACCCAAAGAGCTTGCCTCCCCTGAAATGACAGGCAAATGGGAACAGGGGCTGGATGAAATCGCCGCGAACAAAAAGGACAACCTTCTTTTCCTAAACGACATTAAAGGCTTTACGGCGCGGCTGGTCGCCTTCGCCAAGGAAACAAAGATCGCGGCCGCCTTTCCTGAGGATCGCCGCAGATCCTCGGGCTCGAAGCCTGTTTCAGCCGCCCTTGAAGGGGTGGCTTGTCCGCTATGCGGGAAGGGAAGCGTGCATGAAAACTCCAAGGCTTTTTACTGCAGCCGTTACCGTGAGGGCTGCAAGCTTACCCTATGGAAAAATGCCCTTGAGCGATCAGGCGGCCCAACGCTTACAAATAAGCTGGTAACCCTTATTTTAAAGGACAAGCAGGTGCGGGGTTCCAGCGGCGTAATCACGCTTGAAAAAAACGAGTTAACCTTCACGAGCCATGCCGATTCCGCTAAAGGCTGCCATGTTTCCATCATTGGAAAAAAATAGCGCTCACCCTTGATTCTTTTGATTGAATGCGCTAAAATAAGGTATTATTTTGCCACGTTGGAAGAGGAAGGGACTGTATGGCTTTTAGCAGATTGAAGTGGCTGATGAACAGGCTTAAGCGTATTGAGCTTTTTGATTCATCCGGTATGTCAAGTTCCCTTCGTCAAAGCCTGTATTGGGGCATATGGGCTGTTTCGGCCGGGATGCTGTGCTTCAACGTCACGGGCGGCGCGGCGTGGACAGGCTTCCAGCGTGAAGTGCTTAACGCGGATGATTTTCAACTGGGCTTGATTGCCGCTATTCCCGTGGCCGCCAACGTATTGCAGATACTGTTCAGCTTTTTTATGGAGCGCAAGCGCAACCGGCGCTTTTTGTTCCTTTTCTTCGGCATTGTCGGCCGTTCCTTGTGGATTCTCATCGGCCTTATCCCTTTTTTCGTGCCTGCTTCCCTGCAAATGGTGCGCATTCTTGCCACCATCGCTCTGGTGATGATGGTATCCATAGGCAACTCCTTTGTGGGCATCGGCTTTGGCAGTCTTATGGGCGATTTGGTCCCGCTGCGCATACGCGGGCAGTATTTCAGCGCACGCCAGCGCATCGCTTTGGTAGCGGGGATTCTGGCCGGTCTGTTTGTTTCCTATATCATTGACACGATGGGAACAGTCGGCTATTCCGTCGTGCTTATTTTAGCCGGCATCGCCGGAATTGCCGATATTTGCTGCTTCTTCTTTGTGAAGTGGCCCCCAATGGCCGGCAGCGAAACGGCAGAAGCCCCCGAGAGCCCGTTGAAAATGATCAGCGGCGTATTCAAAAACAAGCAATATATGCGCTTTTGCCTGTTTTTCACTTGTTGGCATTTCTCAGTTGCCCTTTCCTCCCCCTTCAACAACGTCTACCTCATCGAAGTCATGAAGCTTTCGTTTGTAGAGATTACACTGTTCACCCAAATCGTTTCCAACCTCGCCACCGTATTTTCCGTCACCTTCTGGGGACGCGCCATTGACCGTTACGGCAACAAACCCGTGATGCAGTCTGTGGGTGTCATCTGCATGTTTTTATCAGGGCTTTGGCTGTTTATGCGGCCGGGCAGCATTGGAATGGTCATCTTCTTCCATTTTATGACGGGTCTGTTTTGGATTTCTCTCGATTTGGGGCAGCAAAACCTGTATTTGGCCCTCTCACCCCAAAAGAACCGTTCTGTCTACATCGCTGTTTTTTCCGCTTTAGCCAACCTCTGCGGCATCGCTCTGGGCAACACCATCGGCGGCGCGCTGGTGCAGGGGCCGTTTACGGCATTGGCGGCCACAGGGTTTCAATTGTTTGGCTTTACACTAAACAAGTATCACTACATTTTCCTTTTCAGCACGCTCCTTCGAATCGCCGTTATGCTGCTGGTTTTCCCAAAAGTGCAGGAAGACGGTGCCATATCGGTAAAGGAGATGCTGTCAAAAGCCAAAGCGGAATACCAAAGCCGCTTCCATCATTTCAGAGTTTCTCTCATCCGTGCGCGGGTGATTCGCAAATATCACAAAAACAACAATGAAAGCGAGTGATTTTCATGGCAAAAACCATTCCGACAAGAAGCGAAATTGATACTAAATACTTCTGGCATTTAAATGATATTTATGCAAGCAAGCAGGCTTGGCTTGCTGATTTTGAAAAGCTTAAGGAAGACGGCAAAAAGCTGGCTGCCTATCAGGGCAAGGTCGCAAAAGAGACCAAGGCGGCCATCCTCTTGTTTTTTCAGGCGCGTGAGCTCCTGAGTCGCCTTTACGCCTATGCCCATATGCAAAAGGATACCGATGGCGGCAACGATGATTATCGTGCCACCTATGACATGATTGCTTCCCAATATGTGGCTTTCGAATCCGCAGCCGCCTTCCTCACGCCTGAACTCATTGCGATGCCTGAAGCCGATTTTGACGCCCTTACCGCCGATCCCGCTATGAAAGAATATTCCCGCTTTCTGGCAGCGCTCAAAAGGCAAAAGCCGCACATTCTTTCCGCCAGTGAGGAGCGCATTCTCGCCATGGCCGGAGAAATGGCGGAAGCGCCTAACCAAACCTATACCGCTTTTACCGAGGTGGACATGGCCTTTCCTGATGTACATAACGATCAGGGTGAAGTCGTTCCCTTTTCCGAAGCCACCTATTCGCCATTCATCCATTCGAAAAACAGAGCCGTACGAAAAGAAGCCTTCGAAACCATGTTTGAAACCTACGGTAAGTACGGCACCACTTTGTCCACCACCTATGCCGCAAGCGTGAAGAAGGATTTGTTTTATGCAACGCTCCGCAACTTCCCTTCGTGCGTAGAAGCAGGTCTTTTCGAAAACGAAATCCCGCTGAGCGTGTATGATAATTTAATTAGCGCTATTCATTCAAGCCTGCCGATACTCAATGATTATCTTGCTGTACGCAAAGAAACGCTTAAGCTTGATGAATTGCATATGTATGATTTGTACTGCCCGATAATCGATTCTTTCGATATGGATATGCCCTATGAAAAGGCTTATGAGGTTGTGGTAGCCGGCATGCATCCCATGGGCGAAGAATATGTGAGCCACTTGAAAGAAGCATTCACAGATGGTTGGATTGATGTTTTCCCAAACAAAGGCAAGCACAACGGCGCTTATTCCTTCGGTGTCTACAACACGCATCCTTATGTGCTTTTAAACCATAACGACAATTTAAACGGCGCCATGACCATCGCGCATGAAATGGGCCATGCCATGCACAGCTTCTATTCCAATGCCAACCAGCCTTTCGCGATAGCCGACTATGCCATCTTTGTGGCGGAGGTGGCTTCCACCTGCAATGAAATCATTGTCATGAAGCACCTGACGGAAACCTACAAAGATAACAAAGCGGCATTGGCATTCCTTTACAACCACCTGCTTGAGCAGTTCCGAACCACCGTTTTCCGCCAAACCATGTTTGCGGAATTCGAACGTATTTCCCACAAAATGGCTGAAGAAGGAACGCCGCTGACGCGTGAGAGCTTATCCAAAGAATACTACGAATTGAACAAGCGCTATTACGGAAGTGTATGTGAGGTGGATGAATTGATTGCCGATGAGTGGCTTCGCATCCCCCACTTCTACCGCGCCTTCTATGTTTATCAGTACGCCACAGGCTTCTCCGCCGCGGTTTTCTTAGCGAACCGCATCCTGACGGAAGGCGAAAGCGCTGTGAAGGATTACTACAAATTCCTTTCCGCGGGCTCTTCCGTTCCGCCTATTGAAGCGCTGAAGTTGGCCGGGGTGGATATGTCCAAGCCGGAACCCGTTTTAAGCGCCATGAAGGTCTTCAAAGAAACCTTGGAACAGTTCAAAGCATTAATTTAGGAGGACAAACATATGATGGCAGGTTATGATAAGCAGGAGGCGCAGGCCTATATCCTGAACAAGTTCGATCCCAAATTGTACAAGGATTTCAATTTCGATCTAAGCGCCCTTGTTTCCGACGCGATTGATTTCGACATGGCGTACATGCATGAAAAAGGCGTCATTGAAAAGGACGGTTCGGCCGGGGAGCGGTATTACGATGATGATGACGCTTTTGAGTACCTTCTCGATGCCATCGCCGTTAAGTACAAAATGGATGCCGATACGGCGATGAAGTGCGCATCCTTTTTAGACGATTATATGGATTATCAGCAGGCTTATCTGGAGCTGAAAGGCCTTGTTGATTGGGATTAGCAAGCCCGCTCGCCCCAAGCCGATCCGCTTGGGGCGTTTTTTGAAAGGATGATTTGTAATGAAACTATCAAAGCTCTTCTCTGACCGCTATAAGGATTGGCCCCAGGACGCGCAGATTAAAAGCCATGGCCTGTCCCTGCGCGGCGGCTATATTAAGCATGTCGGTTCGGGCATCTTTTCCTTATACCCTGCCATGCGCCGCATCACGCGCAAAATCGAAGCCATTATCCGCGAGGAAATGGACGGGATCGACGGCCAGGAGGTGCTTTTCCCCGTAACGCTTCCCGCCTCCCTTTGGGAGGAATCAGGGCGGTATGAAACCGTCGGGGCGGAGCTTTTGCGCTTTTTTGACAGAAACGATGCCCCCATGGTCCTGGGCATGACCCACGAGGAAGCCGCCGTTCATCTGGCACGGGAATACGGCGAAAGCCATCTGCGTTATCCGTTCATGATTTACCAGATTCAAACGAAATTCCGTGATGAAAAACGGCCTCGCGGCGGGCTCATTCGCGTGCGCGAATTCACCATGAAGGATGCCTACTCCTTCCATACCTCCCAGGAAGATTTAGAGCAGTATTACATGCGCTGCCATGCCGCCTACGAACGCATTTTCAAGCGGGCAGGGCTGAAGAACGTCATCTCCGTCGCTTCGGATTCGGGCATGATGGGCGGCAGTCTCTCCCATGAATTCATGCTGCTGACCCCTGTCGGCGAGGACACGCTGGCCATCTGCCCCCATTGCGGCTACAGCGCCAACATGGAAGCCGCGCCGAACCTTGTTGAAGCGCCGAAGGCGGCTCATTCAACCTTGGCGCTCGTGCCTACGCCCGATATGAAAACCATTGAAGATGTATGCGAATTCCTTCAGGCCGATGTGAAAAATTCCGTCAAGGCCGTGGTCTACCAGCGCAACAGAGATGACAGCTTTGTGGTGGTCTTCCTGCGCGGGGATTTGGAAGTGAACGAAGCAAAGCTCACGCGCTATCTCGGCTGCGATGTACACCCGGGGCTTATCACCGATGCCTGCGGGTTGTGCGCGGGATTCATCGGCCCTTATGGGCTGAATGAAGCCATCACCGCCCTGTACGATTCCTCCCTTGAAAACGCTGCAGACCTGGTGGCGGGCGGCAATCAAACGGATTGCCATTATACGGGGCTTAGCATGACAAGGGAAGTGCCGAAGGCCGTTTATCACGATTTCGCGAAAATTCAATCGGGCGGCCTCTGCCCCCAATGCAAAAAGCAAGGCATCGAATTAAGCCGTGGCATCGAAATCGGGAACATTTTCCAACTGGGCGATAAGTATACGAAGGCCATGGGTATGCGCTATACCGATAAAGACGGCGCCTTGCAAACCCCTATCATGGGCTGCTATGGTATCGGCGTCGGGCGGCTGGCCGCCTCCGTCATGGAGGAGCACAGCGACGATAACGGCCCCATTTGGCCCCTTGCCATCGCGCCGTGGCAGGTGCACCTCACTTGCCTTCGGCCTGATGATGAACCCACCCATGCCGCCGCGGACGCCCTTTATGGGGCTTTGCAGGCAAAAGGCATTGAAGTCCTCTATGATGATCGCCCCGTCAGCGCGGGTATCGCCTTTTCGGATGCGGATTTAATCGGCCTTCCCCTTCGTGTGATCCTGAGCCCGCGCAACCAAAAAGAGGGCTTGATTGAAATTGTTACACGGGATAAATCCGTACAGCAAAAAGTACCGCAGCAGGAGGCGAAGGCAGTCATTATGAAGCTGCTGGAGAGTGAATTCTAATGCCCTGGGAACCGTGGACAGGCTGCTATAAGCAAAGCGACGGCTGCACCTACTGTTATTTTTACGGGCCGTATTCAAAGCGCTGCGGGCAGAATCAAATCACGAAAACAGATGATTTTTACAGACCCGTCGAAACGGTTTATATGCCTCGCAAGAACATCACCAAATACAAAATGGCGGGCGGCAAAACCTGCTTCACCTGCTTTGCCACGGATTTTTTTCTGCCCGAGGCGGACGAATGGCGCAAGGAAGCATGGCAAATAATGAAACAGCGCCCCGATCTAACCTTTGTTTTTCTCACTAAGCGCATCGATCGCTTTTTTGTCTCCCTGCCCGATGATTGGGGCGACGGTTACGATCATGTGCGCATCGGCTGCACGGTTGAAAATCAGGAGATGGCGGATGATAGGCTGCCTCTGTATATTTCCTGCCCCATCAAGCACCGCTGGATTATTTGCAGCCCTATGCTTTCAAAAATGGATTTATCCCCCTACCTTCACGCCGTGGACAGCGTCCGTGCTTCGGGCGAAAGCGGCAGAGAAGCGCGGGTACTGGATTTCGATTGGATTTTAAGCCTTCGCGATCAATGCGAAAAAGCCGGTATCCCTTTCCTTTTCGATGGAACCGGCTCACATTTTATGCAGGATGGCATTATCCGTACCATCAACCCCTATAAGCAAAAAAGCATCGCTCGGGAGATGGGGATTGATATTCCCTAACCTTCTGGTTACAAATCAATAAACTTTTCAAACTCCGGCAGAATCCCGATCCCGTCCGGGTAATGATCTGCAAACTGCGGAACAGCATGGCTCGGAAAGGAGTTGCCCTCGATAAATGTGGGACCATCCCTTGTAATGGCCACATCCCAAGCGATGAACCGCATTTCAGGCACGATTTGGCTTGCTTCAAGGCAGGCCTTTTTTGCTTCCTCCCAAAAAGGAATTCGAAAGCCGACAATTTCCGTGCCCGTTATCGGATGCTTTTCGTAGGTATTCCCCTGTTTATCCGCGCCGACAGTCAAAAGCATGCCTGAATCCAAATCGACTCGCGCCGCCATGCCGCCGCAATCCACATTGTCCATCACACGCCCGTTGCCGATGCGTAAAAAGGCGTAGACAATCCCCTGCTTTTTATCGCCCAAAAGGGTCGCGATACGAATGGTGTTCACAGAGGTCGGACAAAGCGATGCCATCTTCTCGTGCTGAATCACGATTTCTTCAAGAATGCCCGATCCGTTTTCTCTAAGCTGTTCCAAAAACAAGGGGATATCCTTTTCCCAATCCTTCTTTTCATAGCGCTCGATACCCTGGCCGCTGGAGCCTTCAATGGGCTTGAAAATCACCTGCGTCTTATCCTTAAGGAAGCGCTCCAACGTTTCCGGCAGCGTCACGGTATCAATTTGCATCCAGTCCCGGTGCACCCATTTTTTAAACAGCGTGTTGAACTCCGCCTTGTCATCAAAAAAGTGCCAGTCCACTTTATTGTTCATGCGCGCCACGATGCTGTTGGAGATGCCGCGCGTAATCACGGTGCGGCGCTGGGCGGCGTTCAGCTGATACATTTTCGCGATCTTATAATCCACATAGCCGGCATTGTAGCGAACAGCGCAATACAGCATATCAAACAAAAGCCAAAGACGGCTTTTCCCGCTGCGCTTTTTGATCAGCGCCGTTGTTTTCCACATGGCCTTATAATCCATCTTCAAAAGCCGCTTTAAAAAATAGGTGAGCCTTGCCATTCCCATCCTCTTTTCAATTACACATTGAATCTAAACAGCGTGATATCGCCGTCCTTCATCACATAGTCTTTCCCTTCGGAACGGATTAAACCCTTTTCTTTGCAGGCGTTCATAGACCCCTCCTGCATCAAGGTTTCAAAGGGCACGATTTCCGCGCGGATAAAACCTTTTTCAAAGTCTGTATGAATTTTCCCCGCCGCCTGCGGCGCTTTTGTACCGCTGATAATCGTCCACGCGCGGCATTCATCCGCGCCTGCCGTCAAAAAGGAAATCAGCCCAAGCAGTGAATAGGAAGCCGTGACAAGCCTGTCAAGCCCGCTTGCATCAAGGCCTAAATCGGCCAGGAATTCTTTTTTATCCTCCGGCTCCATCTGCGCGATTTCTTCCTCGATTTGCGCGCTGATAACGAGCACCTCGGCGCCTTCCGCCTTGGCGATGTCGCTTACGGCACGCACCATGGGCATATCCGCGACATCCTTGCCGATATCGCTTTCGGAAATGTTCGCGGCATAAATCACAGGCTTCGTCGTTAAGAGGAACCAATCCTCCGCGATTTCCTTTTCACTTTCATCCATTTTCAATGTTCTGGCAGGCTTGCCGCTTTCCAGATGCGCGTATAATTTCGCCGCCAGCTCCGCTTCGATAGCGTATTTTTTATCGCCGGATTTGAACATCTTGCGCGCTTTATCCTCCCTGCGCTGCACGGTGTCCATATCCGCAAAAATCAGCTCCAGGCTGATGGTTTCAATATCCCGCGCCGCATCCACCGTGCCGTCCACGTGAATGATATTCTCATCCTCAAAGCAGCGCACCACATGCACAATGGCATCCACCTCGCGGATATGGGAAAGGAACTTGTTTCCCAATCCCTCGCCACGACTGGCGCCCTTCACAAGCCCCGCGATATCCACAAATTCAATGTTCGCGGGCGTCACTTTCTTAGGGCTGAACATATCATTAAGCCTGTCCAGGCGCGCATCGGGCACCAATACCACGCCCGTATTCGGCTCTATTGTGCAAAACGGATAATTCGCCGCCTGTGCGCCTGCCATCGTAATGGCGTTAAACAGTGTACTCTTACCTACATTCGGAAGCCCGACCACACCCAGCTTCATCAAAACGCCCCCTTCATATAAACAACGTTCATATTATACTGTCAAGGCGCACTAAATGCAAGCGGACAAGGCGGATAATATACGCGAGAACCCTTTTGTTTTGCAAAGCAAAAGGGCTCTCGCGCTCTCTTATAAGAAAACCTGCTTATTATACAGGTGCATAAGCTGCACCGCCCAAAATGTCAAATCGCACAGCAGCGCTGTTTTTGATTTATAATCGGGTTCAAGCCGCACATCCGTATAAGCTGTCGGATACTCAATCTTCTTGGGTGAATAGCGTTTGTTATGGGGCGCGTCGAAGTTCAATCTTAATATGCCGTCCTTCGCCAATGCCTCCTGAATGTTTTCCGCGGACTCCCGCAGCACCTCCACCTTATCCCCCACGCCCAGCATGGCGATTTCCGTCAGCGTTCGACGGTAGGTAATGGCTTCGATGGTGTTCACATGAAACGGTCTGATGGGCCTGTTTGCCATGTTAAGCGGAAAGGGCGCGTAGTATCGGTTGCCTATTTTAACGTGGATCGGTTTGCCGTCCGCGATGGCGTTATACCGGTTCAGCGCCTCCGCCATCAAAGCGATGTTTGCCGGCGTGCGCCACGCGATTGTATATGCCAGTGTTTCCAGATGATATTGGCTCGGAAAATAGGTATCTTCTTCAATATAGGGGTAATGATACTTCCCGCGGCTTTCTCTCGTTTTTGTGATATCTGAAAGCTTTGATAGGGGCAGCAGGCTCTTAAATTCCTCAAGAGAAAGGGTTTGAAAAGGACGAACGCCCTCATCCTCCCCATAGCCCAGCATCGCCTGCATGGTATAAACCAATGTCATCAGACAAAAGCCGCTCTTTATGCCGCAGAACCGATCCTTATATCGCTGAACTTCCGGCGGAATATATAAAAACGTCTCACGCAGTATGTCTTCATCCTTAAGCGCCGCCGCAAAGTTTTTTACAATCGGATTTTCCTTTGGAATCGCGTAATACGAGAGCAGCCTTGCCGCCGTTTCGCCATCTTGCAAAGGCGTTTCATGCAGCACCTTTCCCCGCCAGTTATCCCACGAATGCATGCCGCTGCCGATATAGCCATCGGGCTTCACATAGCTTTGAACCAGCTTGAAATACGGCGTTTCGCATATCTTGCCAAGCAGCTGTTCTTCCTCTGCCTTTGAAAGGCTGTTCATGATTTCCTTTTTAAGCCGATAGCGAATCACGGGCCCCGCGTTTTCGAGCAGAAAATCAATCGACTTGGATAAATCCACACATCTCACATCCTATTTGCTTTTAATGCAAGTAGCTGCTCCATCACCCGCGTGTGACCCTCATGCCAGCCTGCCCACTCAAGGTACGGTTCACAGGGGAAATCCCCGCATTCGCCGCAATGGTCGATCCCTTTTTCCTTGCAGCACTCGCGAAAATTGATCCTGCCGCATCCGCAAAACACGCAATCGCTATGGCAGCCCCTGCAAAAGGGCGGGTTCTTCTGCACCGCTTCAGCGCCTTCATCTTCCTTTATCCAGCCGCGCTCCCGATACCATTGCACCAATTCCTCCGCCGCGCTGATATCATGCTCCTTGTTGTATGTGCCGCACTTCCCGCAATCCATTCCGCAAGCCGCCATCTTCATGCTATCTTTCCTCCATCGGAACATATTCCCGTCTCTCCTGCACGCAAGTGTATGCAGGACGGATAATCTTGCCCGCGTTGATCAGCTCCTCCAGGCGGTGGGCGCTCCAACCCGCGATTCTCGCGATGGCAAAAATCGGGGTGTACAATTCCATCGGCAAACCCAGCATCTTGTAAGTGAAGCCTGAATAAAAATCAATATTCGCGCTGACACCCTTGTAAATCTTGCGTTCTCTGCCAATGATTTCGGGTGCCAGCCGCTCCACCTTTTCATACAGCGCATATTCTTTATGAAGCCCTTTTTCCGCCGACAGCTTACCCACAAACACCTTCAGCATGTCCGCGCGGGGATCGGAAATCGAGTATACAGCGTGACCCATACCGTAAATCAAGCCCTGCTTGTCATACGCTTGCTTATTTAAAAGCTTTGTCAGATAATCGCTGATTTCACCCTCGTTATTCCAATCTTTCACATTTTTCTTCAAGTCTTCAAACATACCGACAACCTTAATGTTCGCACCGCCATGCCGCGGGCCTTTCAGCGATCCCAGCGCCGCTGCAATGGCAGAATAGGTATCCGTGCCGGAGGAGGTGACCACATGGGTGGTAAAGGTGGAATTGTTACCGCCGCCATGCTCCGCGTGCAATACCAGCGCCAAATCCAGCACCTTGGCTTCCAACTCCGTATAGCTCTTGTTGGATCTGAGCAGCCGCAAAATATTCTCCGCCGTGGAGAGTTCAGCCTTGGGCTGATGGATGTACAGACTTTTTTGCTTATAGTAATGGCGATAGCTTTGATAGGCGTATACACTCATCAGCGGGAATAGCGCGATAAGCTGCAGGCACTGTCTTAAGACATTTTCAAAGGAGGTATCATCCGCGTTATCATCGTAGGAATACAGCGTCAATACACTCCTGGCCAAGGCGTTCATCATATCCGCGCTGGGCGCTTTCATAATGATATCCCGCACAAAATTCACGGGCAAAAGGCGGTAATCCGCCAAAAGAGCGCTGAATTCTAAAAGCTGCGCCTTTGTAGGCAGCTGCCCGAACAAAAGCAAATAGGTACTCTCCTCAAAACCGAAGCGCTTTTCTTCCATAAAGCCCTTCGCCAAGTCCCGCACCTCATACCCGCGATAAAACAGCCGCCCCTCGCAGGGCACGGATACCCCATTCTCCATCTTGGAAGACTGTATTTCCGATATCTCCGTCAGCCCTGTCACAACGCCCTTGCCGCTTAAATCCCGCAGGCCGCGCTTCACATCGTACTTCGTATACATATCCGGCGTAATATGATTGTTATCCACGCACTCCGCCGTCAGCTTTTGAATTTCGGCCGTGATTTCCGAAGAGTTGCGATATTTCTTTTCCATTTCGTATCCCTCCTTATTCGCCACCGTCTTTACCTTACACCAAACAACAAAGACGCGTCAAGCCGAAAAACAGGGAAGAACGGCAATTACGTAGGCATTCCGAGTGCCTTGTGCAGGGGCTTGACGGCGAAACCGAACGTCTGCTCCTGCCGATGGTTTTTTCTTTACGGTGGGGAAAGCTCCGCGAGGGTATCAATCACGGCCAGTACTTTATCAAGGGGCATCTCGTCCGCAAGCGGCTTGGCGGGTGCCAGAACATAGCCACCGTCATCCTTAAAGAGTCTGTGCAATCTTTTGATTTCCGCGCTGATTTCCGCAGGCGTACCATGGTGCAGTATTCCCTGGCTGCCAAGACAGCCCCAGAAGGAAATTTTCTTTCCGAAGCGTGCTTTGAGCTCTTCAGGGGCCATGCCGCGTCCTTCCGGCTGAACACTCTCATGACAATCCATGCCAATTTCCGCCAGATCATCGTAGATATCTACAATGCTTCCGCAGGAATGCTGAATCACTTTTTTGCCTTGGCGGTGTACCTCCTCATAAACCCGCGCCCAGCAGGGTTTCAGAAATTGACACCACCGATCACGGCCCATGATCACGCCGCGCTGTTCGCCCCAGTCGTCGCCGAACAGATATGCATCGGCGGGCACATCCGCGCATGCCTTGATCATTTCAACA
>JGI994J12354_10004447_pt1 | contig 12589 bp, 5 predicted proteins | sample IntmicLarv3ML3BL_FD_12354 | JGI IMG/M metagenome (IMG submission 12354)
GGCCAGTCTCCATAAAAGAGACGCCGTGTCGGCCGCGCATTTCCTCGTATACAGGTGGAGTATATAAGCCTTTCCAGCTTGTTTCTCCGTCTGCATTTCGAGTAAGCCAGGGTTATCATCCGACCTATTTATAGTTGGTGTATCTCAATAATTTTTCACATCTTTCAATTTCAGTTTTTGATCAAAAAATCAACTTAATTTGAAAAAATTATTTATTCTTGAAGATTTCGATGGGTTCTCAGCTGTCACAACCGATACGATCGACAAATGATTTGACCGATTTGCATCTTAATGATCGTTTGTTAAGCGGTCTTTAGAACGCTCATCAAAAATACCGAGAAAGAAGTGATGCACAGCCTATTCTTCCACTTATATTATTAAGAGAAAGAAATTGGTAAAAAGTTAATAAAAGGTGGCCGAAGCCACGATTAAGATTTGCCTTTTCTCGTAAGCAACCATGCAACTATGCCTATCACGATCAGTATTACAATAATGATGATTATGATCGGCAACCAGTCGAAGCCGTCCGGTTCCGGTGGTGACACCTCAGAGAAGTGCGCAGTTGCACTGACCGAAGAAGTCACATTCGGAATAGTGACCAACGATGTCGTTCTTACATCCGAACCAATTATCCACTCTTTGAACTCATAACCGTCATCCGCATACGCGACTATGCTAATGCTAGAATTCGGAGAGAGCGCAACTCTCGATGAATATGGTTCGAATGACCTTCCGTTCACACTGTAATCGACATGTCCCTTTCCTTCCGTGACGCTTATCTCAAGGAATATCGTTGCTCTTGCACCTGTCACTATGATGTAGCTGTTTGCCTTCACATCAGTGAATGTGTAATAGCCCAGATCTATCTGCTCCTGAGTGAGATATTCTCCCCCTACCATGACCGAGGAGATGATATCCCCACTGGCCGCAGAGAAGTAGAACGTCAGACTGGATCCTTTTACGACCCTCTGTACTCCTTCCGGCGTTATCGAAGCACCGCCTTCGGCAGACGCTGTGATAACGTATATTGTCGGTATGTGGGGATCGGCCTTGAATGATGCCGCTGCCCTCGAATACAGGTTCAGATCCAAAACGATGGTTGATGTCGAAAACTCAGTGATAGGTCCGACTGTGATCCATTCATCAAATGCATAGTTGGTGTTGGGATCCGCAGCAAAGGTCACATCCTCTCCGAGGGCGGAATATATGGAATATGTGTTGGCCACGGCGTATGCTCCGTCATCCCAGTCCGATCCCGTCACGGTGACGCTTCCGTTAGCTCCGACTGTCAACGCAAGGTAGTATCCCTGCGATCCGTCGTTGATCCCGAATGCCGCATCCGCTTCGATATAGATCGAGAGATCCAAGACCATCCAGTAGGCATTGGAAGACCATGTCGCTCCCCAGAAGTCTGCGTAACTCCAACCGGCGAGTGCATAATTCGCGTCGGGTACCGCTTCGAAGGTCACATCCGCTCCGTCGAACGAGAATATGGAGTATGTGTTGGCCACGGCGTATGTTCCGTCGTCCCAATCCGATCCCGTCACGACAACGCTTCCGTTAGCTCCAACGGTCAACGCAAGATAGTATCCCTGCGATCCGTCGTTGGTCTCGAACACCGCATCCGCTTCAACGTAGGTCATGAGATCCAAGATTATCCTGTAAGCATTGGAAAACTCTGGCGTTCCCCCGAAGTCCACGTAATTCCAACCGACGAACGCATAGTCAACATCGGGTGCCGCCTCAAAGGTCACATCCGTTCCGAGGGCCGAGTATATGGAATATGTGTTGGCCACAGTGTATGTTCCGTTGCCGCCGTCGGCACCGGAAACAACAACGCTTCCGTTATCTCCGACGGTCAACGCGAGATAGTATCCCTGTGTTCCGTCATTGATCACGAATGCCGCTTCCGCTTCGGTGTAATCCGTAAGACTCAATGCCACCATGTAAGCGTTGGAGGACGATGTCGCTCCGACGAAGCTCCATCCTATGAACGCGTAGTCCATATCGGGTGCCGCTTCGAAGGTCACTTCCGCTCCGAGGGCCGAGTATATGGAGTATATGTTGGCCTCGGTGTATGTTCCGTCATCCCAGTCCGATCCCGTCACGGTGACTCTTCCGTTATCTCCGACGGTCAACACAAGGTAGTATCCCTGCGACCCATCGTTGATCGCGAATGATGCTTCCGCTTCGGTGTAATCCGTAAGGCTCAGGACCTCTCTGTAAGCATTAGAGTACCAGTTCATTCCAAAGCGGTTTGCATAATACCAACCGTTGAATGCATAGTTCGCATCGGGTGCCGCCTCAAAGGTCACATCCTCTCCGAGGGCGGAGTATATGGAATATGTGTTGGCCACGGCGTATGCTCCGTCATCCCAGTCCGATCCCGTCACGGTGACGCTTCCGTTAGCTCCGACTGTCAACGCAAGGTAGTATCCCTGCGATCCGTCGTTGATCACGAACACAGCTTCCGCTTTGGTGTAATCCGTAAGGCTCAATGCCACCATGTAAGCGTTGGAATAGGATGTCGCTCCGACGAGGTTCCAACCGACAAATGCATAGTTCGCATCGGGTGCCGCCTCAAAGGTCACATCCGTTCCGAGGGCCGAATATATTGAGTATGTGTTGGCCACAGCGTATGCTCCGTCATCCCAGTCCGATCCCGTCACGGTAACGCTTCCGTAATCTCCGACTGTCAACGCAAGGTAGTATCCCTGCGATCCATCGTTGATCTCGAATGCCGCATCCGCTTCAGTGTACTCCGTAAGACTCAAGACCACCATGTAAGCGTTGGAATACCATGTTGCTCCGACGAGGTTCCAGCCGACGAACGCATAGTTCACGTCGGGTGCAGCTTCGAAGGTCACTTCCGCTCCGAGGTCCGAGTGTATGGAGTACGTGTTGGCATCGGCGTATATTCCGTCGTGCCAGTCCGATCCCGTCACAGTGACGCTTCCGTTAGCTCCGACAGTCAACGCAAGGTAGTATCCCTGCGATCCGTCGTTGATCTCGAACACTGCATACGCTTTAGTGTAACTCGTGAGGCCCAATACCACCGTGTAAGCATTGGAGTATGTTGTCACTCCGACAAGGCCCCATCCCGCGAACGCGTAGTTCACATCAGGTGCCGCTTCGAATGTCACATCCGTTCCGAGGGCCGAGTGTATGGAGTATATGTTGGGTTCGGCGTATATTCCGTCGTGCCAGTCCGATCCCGTCACAGTGACGCTTCCGTTAGCTCCGACCGTCAACGCAAGATAGTGTCCCCACGATCCGTCATTGATCCTGAACACAACTTCCGCCTCGGTGTAATCCGTAAGGCTCAAGACCGCTGTGTAGGCAATAGATGACAAAAGCGGTGTTCCTACGAAGTTCCAACCGACGAGTGCATAGTTCGCATCGGGTGCCGCCTCAAAGGTCACATCCGCTCCGAGAGCCGAGTATATGGAATATGTGTTGGGTTCGGTATATGTTCCGTCGTCCCAGTCCGATCCCGTCACGGTAACGCTTCCGTTATCTCCGACGATCAACGCAAGATAGTATCCCTGTGTTCCATCGTTGATCACGAATGTCGCTATCGCCTCGATGTATTCCGTAAGGCTCAAGACCACCCTGTAAGCGACAGAGGATGATGATGTCATTCCGATGATGAGCTCCCAATCGACGAATGCGTAGTTAACATCGGGTGCTGCTTCAAATGTCACATCCTCTCCGAGAGTCGAGTATATGGAGTATATGTTGGGTTCGGCGTATATTCCGTCGCCACGGTCCGATCCCGTCACGGTGACGCTTCCGTTAGCTCCGACGATCAACGCAAGATAGTATCCCCGTGTTCCGTCGTTGATCACGAATGCCGCATCCGCTTCGGTGTAATCCGTGAGGCTCAAGACCACTGTGTAGGCATTGGAGGATGATGTCGCTCCAACGAAGTTCCAGCCGACGAAGGCATAACCTATATCAGGTGTCGCATAGAAGGTCACATCCGTTCCGAGAGCCGAGTATATGGAGTATATGTTGGGTTCGGTGTATGTTCCGTCGCCCGAATCGGCATCGAAAACCTCAACGCGTCCGTTAGCTCCGACAGTCAACGCAAGATAGTGTCCCTGTGATCCGTCGTTGATCACGAACGCCGCTTCCGCTTCGGTGTAATCCGTGAGGCTCAAGACCACTGTGTAGGCATTGGAGAAAAGCAACGTTCCTATGAGGTTCCAACCGACGAATGCATAATTCGTGTCAGGTGCCGCCTCAAAGATCACATCCTCTCCGAGAGCCGAGTATATGGAGTATTTGTTGGCATCGACGTATGTTCCGTTACCCGAATCGGCATCGGAAACAGTAACGCTTCCGTTATCTCCGACGATCAACGCAAGATAATATCCCTGCGATCCGTCGTTGATCGCGAACACCGATTCCAATTCTTTGAACTCCGACAGCACTATCTCTATTGTATACGCGTTAGGAGTTGGTATCGTACCTGTTCCCGTTGAAGACCACCCTACAAACGCATAGCCAGTGTCGGGTATCGCCTCGAAAGTAACAATAGCTAGGTCAGACGCAACGTATATTGTGTAGACATTGGGAATGGTGTAAGTTCCATCGTCCGAGTCCGATCCCGTCACGGTGACGCTTCCGTTATCTCCAACTGTCATATCGAGGTAGTATCCCGACGATCCGTCGTTGATCACGAACGCAGCTTCCACTTCCGTGAATTCCCTTACATCGAGAACGATCTCCTTCATGTTATGGGCAGGTGGAGTTCCGGTTCCGGTGAAGGTCCATCCCGCAAACGCGTAGTTCACATCAGAGGTTGCAGTGAACGTAACATTGTAACTCGCCGCACTGCTCAACACCGAGATCGAGTATCCGCCCACGGGGTATACGCCGTCATCGCTGCCCGCTCCGAACACCGATACAGCACCATCACTTCCGACGGTCAGCATCAGTGTGTAGAATGTGACTACGTTCACCACTACCGGACCATTGATATATTCAGGAATGGTCACGTCTCCCGTGACTCTATCGTAGGTGAAATTCGTATATGGGTTTCCGCCTATGGTAACCGATATTGCTTCAAGGGGAGGTAAGGAACCTCCGGGTGCAGCTGTCAGAGTCGTTGTCGTACCCGTATTGACCAAAGGCACATGCCCCTGATAACTGGCCACCTGTCCCGTATGCGTGACCTTCCATCCCACTACAGGCTCTATCGTGATATTCTCGGTACCCACCGCTTTGAAAGTGACCGTAGCTACGGTTTTGTCAGGAGATATTATCGTACCGGAAGCTGCGCCGTTGATTATCAGGTCTGTGATCACATAACCCGCCTTTGGAGTCATTGTGACTATTACCGTATCACTCGCTGAATATCCAACTGCATAATACGGATTGAGATCGACCAGATCCAGGTACGTTTCATTGACGGTGAGAGAGAAGAGAGCGTTTTGTATCACTGTTATTACCACATTCGTCGTGCCGAATTCGAAGTCCACGTAATCTGCGGTCATAGATATAGGGCTCACGGGGCTTATTGCAGAGATCTTCAATGTACCGGGGGTGTCGTATGTCAACGTTACCTCCAGCTCATCTCCTTCAATGTAGAAGTCCAGTTGCGGGTCTTTGTCCACCACGTATCCTGTGAGAACTCCCGCAAATGAAACATACAGTTTCTTGTCTGCATCTGCCGTGACTATTATCTTACCCGACACACCGCTCACGCTGATGTTACCTGTCGAATAATCTACTGAAGGAGTGTATACGCCTGCCTGAGCAATACCTCCCATTGTCAGCTCGATGGTACGGGGTACAGCGTAATCTGTGGAAGTAACGCCCAATGTCTGAGTGAAAGTGCTTCCCGATTGCACATGAACTATGTCAGTTGCCTTGGTCATTTCTGCGCCCAGATTGTACTCTACACGATAGTAGAGGTCCCTACTGGGCATGTTTATGTATTTGCTCGATGAACTGGTTGTCCGCACTATGTCTTCGTAGAACATTACCTTTCCTTCATCGTTGTACTCCAGAGAGATGTCCGACTGCAATCCGTTCGTGTAAGGAAGGTATATGTACAAACACGGATCGGTTCCCGTGTCTCCCAGACTGGAATTAATGTTGCTATGGAACTTGCTCACGTCTGTGGTTTCGTAATCTCCGCCTAGGATTGACATGTATATCGATGCAATGGTCTGCGCTTGATCGAAAGTGTACGGACTGCCGAGGTCCCTTACCTTGATTATGTTCGGATGGACCTGTTTGGTCCCGCTTAGGTCGGTCACGTATGCCGAGTTCAACGGAAGCAACCCATTGTTGCTCGAGACCTTTATTGATGCTCCTTCAACCTTTATCCATGAATTTGCTCCGAAACTCTTGTTGTATCCCGGGCCGATGTCATGACAGATACTACCCTGATTAGTGACATTCACGCGATGTGTGGTTATAGTACCGCCGATTATCGTGACCCTACCGTCACCGCCATCACCTCCTGAACCCCAGAAATTTGGTCTGCCGCCTCCTCCTATCGCCGCTGCACGGTGTTGGTTTCCATTACCGTCCGCTTTCATCCTGACATCCACGGTACTGTCGATTATCGTCACGATTCCTGTACCGGGGACATAATCTGCGAGGACTCCTCTGCCTAATCCGCCTCCGCCGCCGATACCTGCGCCGGAAATGGTATTACCAAGTGCGGTTATGATCACATTGACCGTACTGTTGGATATTGTGACCGTTCCGTCCTGTCTATATCCTCCTCCGATACCTGCGGCCGCGCTTCCTAGTACATCAGCCGACGTTATCTTTGAATTCATCTTCACTAAAACTTCAGCGTTGGATATGCTTACCCTGCTTACCTTGCTGGCCCCCGACATACCGGAGTTATTTGAACCGCCGCCGATACCTGCCCCTTCTATCACATCACCCGAGGTATCTGTCGTCACCTTTCCGCCATTGATCGTGACGATACCAACCGCAGTTCTGGAGCCTGTTCCTATGGCTGCCCCTTCCACAGTTCCGCCAATCAATGTGGAACTGACCGTTCCGCCGTTGATCGTAATGTTTGCGGACCGATTGCTGCTATTTTCCATCAGTCCGCCCGTTCCTATACCTGCACTATATATTCCGACGGACCCTGTAACGGTGACGTTTACAATGCCTCCGTTAATGACTATGTTTGTTACACCGGTACCACTACCTGTGTGGTACCCGGCGCCGATACCGGCAGCCCTTGTTGTTTTTGAAGTGGAATTAACACCTATTGTTCCCGATTCGACCTGAATCAGCAATGGAGATTCACCGTTTGTGCCTCCGATCACAGCTGCACGTATCGACTGATCCCCTCCGAGATCAGATGTTTTGTAGGCGTTTATCACACTACCGTCACGACCTTCGAATATTGCCTTTGTTGTACTCGATATCCTGATGTTCGATGTATCTCTGTCGTTGTTCGTTATCCCGTTAACGCCTATCGCCTGTATCACGACCGTTGTTCCCATACTGACGTTGATGGATATGCTTCCCGAAGTGATCTGTACTCCGTCCAGCACAAGATAACAAATTCCGTTGTTACCGCCCGTGACATTGATTGAGCTCACAGTACCTGCTACATAAGCACTGTAGTTGGCGTTCGTGAACGCTATTGTTGTTGTACTTGTTATTGTCGGAGCTTCCCAGACCGCGTAGAGGTTGGTCTCCGCATTTAAGTAGAAAGTCCTTGCTCCGTATGAAGAGTAAACCACCGGGCCCGGATCCGCTGTTGCCCAGCCCAAGAATACGTTATTGGTCTTTATCGGTATGATGTCAAACCTTGCGTCGACCATCGTTCCTTCTTCGAAGCTGTCAGCCGTTATCAAACTGGATCCGTCGTAATAATTGACATCATGCGACGGACCTGCCGCTTCCACACTTTTCTCGTTGCTTGTCAATAGGACCAACGGCGATGCCAGCATAATAACCACTATCGCCATGGCCATGACCATGCTCAGTCTCCTGTTGAAGATACTTCTGCTTTTCGTCATATAACTTCTCCCCCGCTATCTACAAGAGGCCTGCGTCCAGGCCCCGATATATAAAATACGATTGTTATTCGTCGTATTAAATAGTTTTCGCATATGGTGCCAGGAATAATATAGGTCATACATACACACAACAATTGAAAATAGAATTCGAACGAGAGGTCTTTGATAAAAAAGTTTAATAGTGACATCTTGCTTGAAGGGCACGAAGTGGAGGTGGCCCAGCCTGGTAAGGCGATAGACTGCTAATCTATTGTCCGAAAGGACCCGGGGGTTCGAATCCCCCCCTCCACGCCATATTATTTTCGTCTGGGTGTCAAAAATATTTACCCGATTCTCGGATCGAAAAGAAGGATCTTTCAATCATATCGACGATCCGTACCACCAAAAAAAACCTGCGCCGTATTATTGTACTCTCGCATCCCTGCAACAATCGGAAGCCTGTGAATTCAGTTTTTTTTTCATCGATGTTGTTGTGTAAACTTCTTTGATTCTTGTCGCTGCGTTCATCGTTTATGCTTTGGCCCGTAATACCGAAAAGGATAATACCTTCCGTTGCCCCGTGCGGCACACCCTTGGATGTGAACTGTATGCGGACAACAGAAAAGTATACTCGAACATCTTAGGCATTTTGACCCTAAGCTTGCTTGTTTTCAAAAAACAGTGTCGGGTCGTTCTTCTGCCTCACACTCAGATATATTCTCCGCCAAAAAAATGTATAGTTTTCTTCCCTGTAATATTGATATACCCGTGACTCTATTATTGATTGTTCGGACTACTGCCCGGATCTTTGAAGCGGAGATCGATTGAAATGGCCTCGTACAAACAACAGTGTATGCATTGCGGTTCCCTTATAGAGCGTGATTCTCGATTCTGTCCGACGTGTTCTAACAACAGTCCGTTCGGAGAATCCTGTCCCGCCTGTCTCAGAGCCGTGAAAAGGGAAGACAAAACGTGTTCCGGATGCGGAAGGTCACTATACACCACGTGTCCGCACTGCAAAGAAAATACATTCGTCGGAAGTAAGTGCGACGCATGCGGGGAGAGTCTCATGGTCATATGTAAGGGCGATCATTGCGGCGTAATGCAATTCTTCGAGAACACGAAATGCAACGTCTGCGGCAAACCGATGACAAAGAAAAAGAAGAAAAAGTGAGGAGTAGAGATGCTGAAATCATTCACAAGAAATTATAATGACGATTCCACAGACGCAGGGTTCCAATTCACGTTCTACTGCGACAACTGCAAAGACGGGTTCAAATCCGCTTTCGTCGAATCCGTGACATACAAGAAGAAAAGGGGGATCAAAGGCATAGGCCAGGGTATCGGCATCGCGGGAAATCTTATGAGTAATAAGTATGCCCGAGTAGCGAACAGCGCGGAAAGAGGAGGTAACGTCGTCTCGGAGAGATTCGAGAACAAAAGCCCCGAATGGCACAAGGAACACGAAGATGCCTTCGAACTCGCCCAGAATGAGGCTCAGCAGCATTTCCACCGTTGCCACTCATGCAACAATTATGTGTGCGATGCGTGTCACAACGAGGATGAGGGACTGTGTGTATCATGTGCTCCCAGACAGGAAGTGTACGTCGCAAAGGCAAAATCCGCTGCCATGAAGAGGAACATAGACGATGCAGGGAGGAATGCGGAAGTTTGGAAAGGGTCCATAGAAAGCAAGACCATTGTCTGTCCTTCATGCGGCAAACCTGCAGGATCTGGTAAGTTCTGTAATAATTGCGGAGAATCCATGGATCTCGTGACCTGTGAAGGCTGCGGTGCAAGGAACGCACGCACAGTGAAATTCTGCAATAATTGCGGCAATTCACTGGCGACCACCGCTCCGACAACCCTGACATGTTCGAAATGTGGTTTTGCCAATTCCCCGGGAACGAAGTTCTGCGGAGAATGCGGAGACAAGCTCTGATCCATCATGACCGGCGAATACGAAGGAACGTACCGCTCCGCGGATGCCGAATTCGAAGGGAAGATCACGATCGGTGAGAATGGAATAGGGATCGTAGGCACATTCGATCACGACGTGATCATGTATGCGGATATCATCTCGTTCGACATACAGAACCACGCCGTCAGGATAAAGACCGACGCCGGGTTCTCATTGATATCAAAACTCGGTCTGATGTGCGATGCCTTCTATCAGGAACTCCACTCTGCGTTCAACAAGAAGGTCTTGAAAGCACTGTTCGTGGATTCGGGACCGGTACTCGTCACCGCTGGAGAGTACAGTTACACCGAAGGCGATCTCGTATCATCGGGAAAAGCGGCCATACATCTCTACAAGGACTGCATTTGCATCCTGCCGCCTTCAGACGAGGGAAGGCGGATACCACTGTGTTTCGTGAAAGGAATGAATGCGGACACCACTTGGTTGGAAGTGTCTATGGACAACGGGGATAAGTACAGATTCATACGTCTTGGGTACGACCTCGCCATATTCAAGAAAACCTTGGAGGGTCAGTTCGCGGCACTCAGGGAAAGAACGCTTTCGATGATACGCTCATTGTGCAGCGAATTGAGTCCGAAGGAAGGTCTCGCGATCGCGGGAATGATCCCCGAGGGTATCGCGGCACCGGTCCGCGATCTTTCCAAGGTCTCCGATCGTTTCCTCGAGGCAATGGAAACAAGGATAGAAGGAAGCCACGCTTCCGACAGCTACGTTGTTCTGAAGTCTATATGCGACCCCGGAAGTATGTGCGTCGGCATAAAGACCGAACTTGCGGGAGAGAACAATGATGAAGGGATCATATGGATCATCGCACCCGGCAATACCAAAGGTGTCGCCGCGGTGGAACTGGCCGTGGCAGAAGACACTGCAGCCGCCACGTTCATCTACAGATTCGATGTGGAATGGGATCGTTTCAGAAGAGACCTGAACCGCGCCATGGAAGCAATAGATTTCAAACGAAGGGTGATAAGTCTGACCGAAGAAGAACTCAGAAAGGAGGAATTCTCGGATTATGCAATGGCTGTTAAAAGGACCGCTGCCCTGCGTTTCATTCGCGGATGCTTCACAGGACGTGTTATACATTCCACTCCCGAGAGTTGGAAACGGGATATGCTCAAATATCTTGAAAAATAAGATTCCGAGTGGAAGAGAATTGCCATGGATCAAGACTCGTTTTTAATCATTATAGGAATTATCGCTCTCGTATTCCTTGTGTCAGTATTCACCTGGACAACAGGACGTGCACTTAAACGGGGTAAGATTTTCAAGAATGCTACTCCCGATACCTGTATCGATTGTAACATTCCTATGAAGTATCACAGCGCGTTCATGTACATGTGGAAGTGCCCAAATTGCGGGAACAGAACACTGCTTCTTCTGGACAATGATAAAAATCTGGTCAAGGCTGAGTATGGAAGCGTCTCGAAGAAACGAAAAATCTTGATAGTACTTTTTATTGCTCTGCTATACATCGCGATCTTCGTACCGATTATCCTGAATGAAATGAATATTGCATTCTTTTCTATGGGTTTGGCCATGGTCGCACTCGGTATCATTTATTCACTGGCCGGAATATTTCCTAAGAAGACGGAATATGATGAGAAGTTTCTGAAAAGCGTGGAATTGAATCATTCTGTTGAAAAAATGCGATTGGTTTGGTTTGGTTTTTTCATGATTATTGCTGCTTTAATGTTCAGCATTGCGTTCGATGTTGATTTTTTGTATCAGATCCCGCTCATATTGATTTTTGTAGTTTATTTTGCTTGTCTGTTCTACATATTGGAACACAATCTGAAGCGAAGAAAAAAGGACGAAGAATTTTGATACGATCTCATCGCACAATAAACCTTAACATATGCCAGTGACATCTATGGTCATGAGATTCCTGGTGGTCACCGACATACACGGAAACAGATCCGTCTCGAAATGGGTCAACTCCGTCGCGAAAGAGAACAACGTAGATTATGTTCTGATGCTGGGAGACATCACCGATTTTGGTCCGAACTCTGTTGCAACGGAAATAATCGGCGGCATAAAACTGGGAGTTTATGCTATTCCGGGTAACTGCGATCCTCTTGATCTTCCGGAGACAATATCCGAGATCGCCATCGATATGCATGGACGGGGTGAGAACATAGACAACATCTATCTTGCGGGATTGGGGGGATCCAACCCGACCATATTCAATACTCCTTTTGAACTCAGTGAAGACACAATATACGAAAAACTCAGACCGATCTCGAAGAAAGGGATGATACTCATGGTCCACGCGCCTGCTTACGGCTTCAACGATGTCATCCCTTCGGGACTGAACGTGGGAAGCACCGCAATCCTGAGAATAGTGGAAGAATTCAGTCCTTTGCTCGTACTTAGCGGGCATATCCACGAATCTGTAGGGATAATAGAACGAAATGGAACGACCTTCATCAATCCCGGGCCCGCAAAGGATGGCAAATATGCCATAATCGATGTCAAGAACGGAAAGGTTAGTGCCAACCTGTTCGGCTCCTCTTAATAGGAAGTTGAAAAAGATTTAAATAGAGTACCATAATTAGCAGACTCGATACAATGGCACTTTGGCAGGGTAAATCAAAGAGAAAGCCCACTGGCGGCAGACTCGTTT
>JGI994J12354_10004448_pt1 | contig 12589 bp, 7 predicted proteins | sample IntmicLarv3ML3BL_FD_12354 | JGI IMG/M metagenome (IMG submission 12354)
GAACGCAGTTTTTCAAAAAATCTCGTGTATTTATGCAAAGACACAGAACGCAGCGTAAAAGAATTATCCGAGATTCTCGGCGTACCCATGCCGTTTGTAGAAGAAGAAGTAAATATTCAGTTACACGGACAAAACGGATATTACGGACTTCTCAGAAAAACTGACAGCGGAAAATATATTTCGAATTTTATCATAATTGATTATGACGACTGCATGAAAGTCAATGAAATGTACAAAAAAAACACCGACATTTTCGCGGAAAAATTCGACGCGTATATAAAAAAGAACGAACAGGAAATTCTCGGTAAACCTTTTCTTAACAAACAGACAGATGTTCGTTTTATCGCATGGTCGCTTATATCAAAAGCGTACTGGGGTTTTAACGAAAATATCAAGGAAGCGTTTGAAAAGAAATATTTCACCGACATAACACCGACAGAACGCAACTTTTTTTCATTCGGTATAGCTCATTATGACGATAAACCTTTTGAAATAGGATTTTACGGCAGCGATGGTATTAACGGCAATGAGATTTGCGGATATAAGCATGTATTTTTATCCAACATATACGGTAAACGAATAGAAAGACATTTTTCCTGCGGACACGATATTTCAAAAGATGACCAGTTGATTTTGACGATAAAATCAATAAACGGACTGCCTCTCTCAACGCTGTCAGAAGATGAAAAAGAAACGGCGGCAAAAGCGATAGAATCCGGCTATATCAAAAAAGAAAACGATACATTATACCCGAAAATCCTCGTACTTGAAAACGAAAGAATATTATGGGATATTGTAGAAGATTTCCTGAAAGAAGTGACAGAACTTGTTGAACCGATGGTTGATGATATATACACTTTTATAAAAAAATATCTCCCGAAACATTTAACGAGCGAATACAGATTATTTATTATGCAAACGTCGATTGGTTTGCTTGACAGTATTATTGAAAAATGTATAGAACTCGGAACGCTTATCCCGCCCGAAAAAACACCGTCCGCCGAAGGTGTAATCATGACTGTAAAAAAATAAACATTAAACAAATAAAAAGGCTTGAGTTTTTACGCTCAAGCCTTTTTTATATTTTTTATGTATATTTTAACCGAAATCTTCGAGTAAAATGGGTTCACCGACGAGTCTTTTCTTTTTCCATGTACCTGTTTTGTAGAATATAAAAGCGATTATAAGACCGCCGACGGTGGCGGCGGGCGCAGCCATTCCGATTCCCGGAAGTCCGAAGTCAAGCACTATACCCATAAGATAAGCGAAAGGAATACGCAATAAAACAGACGATAACATGCCGTTAATCATTGTAAACGTAGTCATTCCCGAACCCATTAAAAGTCCGTTTATACAGAACGCAAACGGCACGATAAGATAATCTATACTGAAAAACCGTATATACTCGATACCCATTGAAATAACTTCGGGTTTATTCGTGAAAATCCGCATTACAGCGTCAGGGAAGAAGAACGCGATAGCGAAAAACAACATGCCTATCGGCGCGGCGAGCATCATTCCCGAACGCATTGTCGCGCTCGCTCTGTCATGTCTGCCAGCTCCTATATTCTGCGCCGCCATAGATGATACCGAGGATGACATCGCGAGTGCGGGAAGTATCGCGAATCCGTTGAATTTTCCGACCATTCCCATAGCCGCGGAAGCGTTTACTCCAAATTGATTTACAAATTTCATCATTATCAAAAAAGATATACCGACGACGACATTCTGAACCGAATTCGGAAGTCCTATTTTTATTATTTGTTTTAAACGGTCAACGTCAATACGGAAATTTTCAAGTTTGAACTTGAATACAAAATCCCGTTTTTTCAGGTAAATAACGGCTAAAACAAAGGATAACGCCTGCGCGATTACTGTTGACGCGGCATCTCCCGCCGCTCCCCAGCCGAATATACCGACAAACGGTAAATCCAGCAGTGTATTTAAAACCCCCGCTATCAAAACGAAAAACAACGGATTTTTTGAATCCCCCATACCTCGAAGTATAGCCGAAACCGCGTTATATCCGAATGTAAAAATTGTTCCGCTCATACATATAACCAGATAAAGGTACGCTTCGCTGAACGCTTCCTCAGGTGTTTCAACAAGAGTGAGGAGAGGTTTTGCGAATATTATGACGAGTGCGGTAATTACAACTGCCAAAATTGTTAAAATCGAAAACATTGTGCCTATTGTTTTGTTAAGCTCTTCTTCTTTTTTCGCGCCGAAAAATTGGCTTATCAATACAGTACCGCCGACGGTGAAGCCTATTGCAAAATTCATACTGACCAAAGTTATCTGCCCGCCGTTTGAAACCCCCGAAACCGTATCGGGACCCGCGAACCAGCTGACGACAAGCGTATCGGTAAAATTGTACATTGCCTGTAAAAAATTCGACAACAAAAACGGCAGGCAAAACCGAAAAAGTTGTTTTACTACATTACCTTCTGTTAAATTTTTCTCTATTGTGTTTTTTTTCATTACGTAACGACTGCTCCTAAACATTTATATTTTTTACAGANTTATATTATCACAATATTCCGCAAAAATAAACAAATATTTGTTAATTTATTATATAAAAACATAAACATAAAAAAGTACGCGGGATTCATTAAATAGTAGACAAATATAAAAAGATGTGATAAAATAATAATATAAAATAAACAGAACAAAAAGGCGGTATTACTATGAGGAAATTACAAGCCCCGATAAAAGGGATATTTTTCGACATCGGCTGGACGCTTTATTATGAAGTGAGTAAAAAATGGTTTTTTAATAAAAAATTTATTGGGTATATCGACATTAATATATTTGAAGTAATCCCGAAGTATAAAAAAGATTCGGCTTTTAAACGAGCATTAAAGTATCTTGACGATAATCATTTGCTTATGACAGAAGATGATGAATTAAAACAATTCGAGACATTTTATTCAATGCTCGCAAATGATTTACCGGAACTTGGTTTGAACATAGAACAAGTCAAAGAAATTGCTTATTCTGAAGTGTTTGATGCAAGCAATTATTCGCTTTTTAACGATACTCTTTCAACGCTTGAAGTTCTGAAAGGCAAATATAAACTCGGCGTTATATCCGATACATGGCCGTCGGTTGAACTGAAACTTAAAAGCCATAGAATTTATAATTATTTCGATACAAAGACGTTCAGTTGTTTTCTCGGAACGTGGAAACCGGACGAGAGAATGTATCGGCACGCTCTTGAACAAATGAAACTTCCGTCTGAACAAACTATATTTATCGACGATGGGGTAGAAAATTTAGAGGGCGCCGAAAAATGCGGTATTCAACCGGTTCTTATTACCGCAAAGCCGAATCCCGAAAGCACTGATAAATATCCGAGTATTAAAAATCTGTCAGATTTGTTTGATTTATTGCCGGAATCGCATTAAAAAACAGGAAAGTTTATATTTTACTTTGAAAGGGAAGTGATATTATATGGGTAAATCGCTTGTTTTAGCTGAAAAACCGTCGGTGGCGAAAGAGATTGCGAAAGTCCTTGGCTGCCGCCGAAACGAACCNGGTTGTATATCTGGGGACAAATATATAGTTACATGGGCNCTCGGACATCTTGTGACCCTCGCGGAACCTGAAAGTTACGGTGAGAAATACAAAACATGGAATCTTGAATCCCTGCCGATACTGCCGGCAAGAATGGAACTTGTTGTTATAAAAGAAACATCAAAACAATATAAAATCGTAAAGGATTTACTCGGCAGAGCGGATGTTTCGGACGTTATAATCGCGACAGACGCGGGTCGTGAGGGTGAACTCGTCGCGCGGTGGATTCTCATAAAAGCGAATTGTAAAAAACCCGCGAAACGCCTTTGGATTTCGTCGCAGACAGACAAAGCAATACGCGACGGATTCGCTTCGTTAAAACCTGCGATAAGCTATGATAATTTATATATGTCCGCGAAATCGCGCGCGGAAGCGGACTGGTTAGTGGGGTTCAACGTCACAAGGGCGTTGACATGCAAGCATAACGCGCAGCTTTCGGCAGGGCGCGTACAAACCCCGACACTCGCGTTAATCACAGCGAGAGAGCAGGAAATAAAAAATTTTATCCCGAAAGATTATTTTATGATAAGGGCAAAATTCGACGGGTTTTCCGCTATATGGAAAGGTAAAGACGGACAGTCGAGGATATTTGACAAAACCGCCGCCGATAAAATTTTAACAGGTATAAACGGTAAACAGGCACTCATCACGGAAATATCAAAACAATATAAACACAAGCCGCCTCCCGCCGCTTATGATTTGACGGAATTACAACGCGATGCGAATAAAAAATACGCGTATTCCGCGAAACAGACGCTTTCAATCATGCAGTCGTTATACGAATATCATAAAATAGTCACATATCCGCGTACAGATTCACGGTATATAACCGACGATATTGTCCCGACTTTACCCGACCGTTTAAGAAGTATCGCCATAGGACATTACGCAGCGACCGCGAAAAATCTTTTGCAAACCCGTCCGTTATCGACAAAATATCTTGTAAACAACAAACTTGTAACAGACCATCACGCGATTATCCCGACGGAAGAACCCGTTATGATGTCGCGTTTGTCACCGGAAGAACGCAATATTTTTGATTTGATAGTAAAACGTTTTCTCGCTGTTTTATCGCCCGCTTTTGAATATGAGGAAACAAAACTTACAGTGAGAATAGGGCAGGAAAATTTTTACGCCAAAGGCAAAATAGTAAAAGCCGCCGGCTGGAAATCCGTTTACGACAACACAATAACCGATGATGACGACGAATCGGGAGATGACGAAAACGACAGAAGTCAAACGCTCCCGCCGATAAAACAAGGCGACAGATTAAACGTAAAATCATGCAATACAGAGAGCGGAAAAACAAAACCGCCCCCGAGATATAATGAAGCTACGTTATTAACCGCAATGGAAAATCCGTCCTCACAGATTCAGGACAGGAATTTGCGCGATGTTATGCAAAATACAAGCGGACTCGGAACTCCCGCCACCAGAGCGGATATTATAGAAAAATTATTTTCGTCGTTTTATGTTGAACGCAGGGGAAAAGAAATCATGCCTACGTCAAAAGGCGTTCAGTTAGTCTCGATTGTTCCCGTCGATTTAAAATCAGCGGAACTCACCGCGAAATGGGAACAACAGCTAACTCTCATTGGCAAAGGTATGGCAAAAAGTGAAAATTTCATCACGGAAATGCGTAAATATTCAACAAATCTTGTTTCAATGGTAAGCGGCAGCACGGTTAAATATATACACGACAACATGACAAGGCAAAAATGCCCCGAATGCGGGAAATTCTTACTCGAAGTAAACGGTAAAAAAGGGAAAATGCTCGTATGTTCCGAGCGTGAATGCGGGTATCATAAAAACACAGTTGTCGAAACAAACGCACGCTGTCCGAACTGCCATAAAAAATTACAGATACGCGGAGACGGTGAAAACCGTATATTCGCGTGTATATGCGGACACCGCGAAAAAGTTGCGGATTTTGAAAAACGCCGCGCTCAGGACGGCGCGAACAAAGCCGACGTTAAAAAATATCTCGAATCACAGGAAAAACAAGAAAAATCAGGAAACACCGCTATGGCTGAGCAGTTAGCCAAATGGATGGAGCAGAGCGGCTGGAATGAGAAGTAACCAAAAGAAAAACGATACATGGTAAAAAATTTAGTTAATTAAATTAAAACGGAGGAATACCCATGATAAAAGTTTTAGCGGTAAACGGCAGTCCGAGACACGGCGGAAACACTGCGCATATGCTCGCCGATGTTTTGGGAATTTGTGAAAAAGCGGGATTCGAAACAGAACTGTATCAGGCGGGAGGTCGTATAATCAAAGGTTGTATGGCTTGCGGAGGGTGCAGAAATAACGCGGGGAAATGCGTCACCGACGATTGGATTAACGAATTGTATAAAAAAATGGTCGAAGCGGACGCGATTATTCTCGGCTCGCCTACGTATTTTTTTGATTTGACACCCGAAATGAAAGCTGTTATCGACCGCTGCGGTTATATCGCCGGAGGAGCGGGAAAATCATTCAGCCGTAAAATAGGCGCGGCAGTAAGCGCGGTTCGCAGAGCGGGAGGGATTCCCACCCTTGATTCAATGCAGCATTTTTTCTATATAAACGATATGATAGTCGTAGGAAGTACATATTTAAATATGAGCCTTTCGCGTGATTTCGGCGATTATGAAAAAGACTCGGAGGGGATTAATACAATGAGGAGACTTGGGGAAAATATCATCTGGCTTCTTGAAAAAATAAAAAATAATCCGTGTTTTATTTAATTGATTGACAAATATGAAGAAATTTAGTATAATTTATATAAAGTTTATTATTTAGCAAGAAAATAATAAGCGATTAAAAAAATTTAAAACAACAAAGGAGAATTTTGCCATGAAGATGTTTCTTAGAATCACCGCGTTACTTTTATTTGTAGCTATGATAGTTCCGATGGCTGCCGCGTGCGCGGAAAAAGAGGACTCGGGTACAACAACCGAAGCCTCAGGTACTACTACCGCCGCAGCTGAAGACAAAACCGACCCCGTGACTGACCCCGTGACCGACCCGCCTCCGACTGACCCTCCGCTTGACCCTATCGACCCGTCACTTCCTTATTATGAATATCTGAACGAAGAATTCAGACGTTTCGGCTTTGTTGACGGAGATTTGATTGTCGCCGATTCGGAAGAAGCGACGCTGAGCAAATTTATACCCAAAGGATGTACTGCAATCGCATTGGATTTATCGGGTGAAGATGTACCGTTCGGGTTCGCTAACAGATATGAAATCGCAAGTCTGCCCAACCCCGAAAACGAATTCTGGCAAATAGCGATAGAAGCGAAATTTGACGAATCCAAAACAATTACGACAGGCGATATACTCGCGGGCTGTGTTTATGTAAGAGACGCAGGCGGCGAAAATCCCGCGCATTTCTATACTGCTATAAAAACCCCGACGGATAACTGGGGGTCTGAAGGCTCGATGGGTGTGCACGATTACGTTCTCGAACCGGGAGAAGGCTGGCAGAAAATATACTTCTACGGTGAATTTGTAAATGACGAAAATCCCGCCTCAACAGCTATGTTCAATTTCTTCCTCGGATATGACCCCCATAATATCGAAATCGGCGGTCTGTATGTTATGCGTTATCCCGGAACGGATGAAAATTTTAAAGCTACGATGAAAATGCCTTATTAAAACATAAAAAAATATAAAATATTCCCCCTGATTTTTATGGGGGAATATTTTTTCGCGTTAAAGCATTTTATTCTTGAAATTTTCACATATGTATAGTAGTATATTGAAAGGCGCGGATTTGTACGCTCAAAATATAAAAAAATATAACAAAACACGGTTTTGGTAAGGAAGATATGTAAGTTGATAAGAAAACATTTTCGGCTTGAACTGTTTGATGAAACAGGACTTGAAGCGCATACGATAAAATCGCTTAAACTCGTAATATTCGCCGTCGCGTTCGGCACAATATCGTTTAATATAAACGGCGGGGTCGCCATGACGGGCTATTTAAAAGAACTTGGCGCGTCAGATTTTATGTTTGGTCTTTTATACGCCATAACCCCGCTCGCCGCGCCTATGCAGATTGTAATTTCATATGTACTCGAACGGACGCACAAACGCAAACTTATCTTTCTCGCAGGGGGTATAATACAGCGTATGAGCTGGCTTCCGTTCGGACTTGTCCCGTTTTTTGTGCCTATGGAACAACCTCTTTTGCGTATATGGATGGCTTCGGTTTTTCTTATGACCTCCGCTCTGCTTACGCCGTTTGTAAACGTGCCGTTTTTTTCGCTCGCCGCCGATTTGGTTCCCATGAACATCAGGGGGAGTTATTTCGCCGTAAGGTCGCGTATCGCGACTATGTTCGGGGTCGCGGGGGGGATTCTCACAGCGTGGTTTCTCGACACATTCACGGGGTTCAACAGTTACGCTTTGGTTTTCACACTGTCGGCGATAATGGGGACGCTCGATATTCTGTGCTTTTTCGGGGTAAAATTCCCCCCGATGGCTTCATCTGAAAATTCCGAGAAATTCACCCATATGATGTCAAAAGTCATAAAAAACAAAGGATATATGAAATTTATAATTTTTATGACTATGTGGCAGTTTTCAGTCAATCTTTCGGGACCGTTTTTTCTGGTGTATCTAAAAAATATCGTGGGACTGAGTAACACTCTGATAACTTTTCTCACGCAGATACTACCCAGTATATGCGCGATAATGATAGTAAAAAAATGGGGCAGGGCGATAGATTCACACGGAAACAAAACGATTATGCAGGTTGCGAACGGTATATTATGTATCGCCCCGTTTTTATGGATATTTGTTTCAGGGAGTGTAACTGCCATTGTTATGGTTACGATAATAGGGCTTATGCAGGGGTGTTTGATTTCGGGATTTGATATAGGGGTAAATAATATCATGCTCGGTCACGCTCCGAAAGTAAACCGCTCGATGTATATCGCTGTATATTTTACGGTTACGTCAATGATAGGGATAGGACTCGCGAACGCGACGGGAGGCTGGCTTCTTGACAACGTATTTTCAATATTGGAAAACATGAATATAACGTTAATCGGAATAAAAATGACACGATATAATTTTATTTTCGCGCTTACCGCGATTTTACGCTGTGTTATGATATATATCGCTCTCCCGCGTTTGATTCACGAAGAAAACAACACTCCCGTCCGGGAATTATTACATAATGTTTACACATCAATAAAAAACATAAAAAAATCAAAGCGTTAAAAATATTTTTTGATACCGTCTTTTAAAGCGAAATACGCGGGCTTTGGATTCTGGTCGCAGTCGACACAGCCCCACGCGCATTCGGCGGGACAATCCGGTTCGCCGCATTGCCAGCATTGCTCTGTATCGCTCCATCTGAAAAAGAAATTGCCGATAACGTCGGGATGTTCCGCGAAAACGGGCAGACATTCACTGATATATCTTGCCTGTTCTTCGGGGGTATGACCTTTGCCCCATGTTATCTGCCAGTATTTGTTATAGCATACATCCTGATTATAATGATTTTTACGTTCAATATCATTATATTTTTCACCCCATTGCAGAGACGAAAAACCCCACTCGTTGATTATTATGGGTTTACCCGAAAGTTTAGCTGTTTCTTCGATATACGGTTTCCATGACTGCGGTCCGCCGTGCTGCCATGAACCCATATACCCGTCAATGCCGAGATACGCGAAAGGTGAATCGGGAACGGCGTAAATCTCACGCATAAGCATACGCGCGTAATCGTTTATATAACCCAGATTTATACCGCATTTAGCGTCGGGATTACCTTTTATAATCCCGTTCGCCGCATTAAGTAAAAACTTTATATTCTCTTTTTCACTTAACGGACCGTAAAATATATCAATATCCGGTTCATTCGCTATCTGCCACCATGTTACGCGGTCTTTTGTATATTCCCCGACAAACTCCGCCGCTTCAAACAAAAGCTCATGATAACGTTCTTCCGACGGGTCACCCAGATATTCGGGGACAGCGCGATAATAAACTGTTTTTCCCGCTTCGGGAACATATCGCATCGAGCCGGGTCCCGTAAAAGAACACAAAATTTCAAATCCTTCTTCGCGGAATTTTTCTATCTCTTTGTCCGCATTCAAAAAACGCTTTGAGAGCGTCTTTTTTTCGTCCGCGAACGGGAAAGGATAACCCGAACGCACCCATTTAATCCCTGCGTCGCGCATCAATGAAAAATCGGGGTTGCTGTGTGCCGGAGTTATGCCAATCATATGACCTTGTTTCATTTTTTTATCCTCCTGTGTTTTCTGTATTTTATTTTTGTTTACTTTTCTTTTTCTGCCAGAAACCTTACAGCTATCGCCGCCATTTGTGCCCTTGTAAACTCACCCTGCGGGTCAAGTGTCGGGATTTTTTCGTTTACACCTGTGATTAACCCCGATTTTATACATACAGCCATCGCTTCCCGTGCTTCTTCCGAGACTTTGTCACTATCGACAAAATCCTCCAAAATATCATCTGTTTCATCACTTGTCAATTTTTCGTCTGTGACCGATACTCCCAGCGACGCGGCAACTATCATTGCCATACGTTCACGCGTTATAATCTCACCCGCAACCCATGCACTGTCGTAAATCCCCAGTGATATTGCTTTATTTATATATGGTTCACTCCAATGACTGTTTGTGTCGGTTTTATCAGGTGATATATTCATCGCTCTCAACATCATCACGACAGTATCGGCGTAAGTAGCCACAGTTTTCGGGTCGAATATTGTTTCACTGCGTCCGTTTACTATACCGGCTTTGACCGCGTCTTTTACGTAGGGATAAAACCAATCCGTCGTTTTAACGTCGGTGAAAGTGAGGTCGCTGTCGATGACGTAGGTCAGGTTGTTTTCGATAGCGTATGTGTGTGCGTATGAGTTTTCACGGAGGTGGATTGTTAGATTTTCGCAAGCGAAAAACACATCAAATCCGATAGATGTTACGCTGGTTGGGATTGTTATATTTGTTAAATTATTGCAATAGTAAAATGCGTAATCTCCAATAGATGTAGTACCGTCTGATATTGTTACACTTGTTAAAGTATAGCAATTGCTAAACGCATAATTTTCAATATAAATAACACTATTAGGTATTTTTATACTTGTTAAACTATAACACTCGGAAAATGCACCATCGTGAATAGTAGTAATACTATCAGGTATTTCATATGTTGTATTTGTTTTTTTGCATGGATACAATATAATTTCGGTTTTTTGTTTATCAAATAACACTCCGTCTACACTCAAATAGTTTTTATTTTTACTGTCAACTTTTATACTTGTTAAATTAATACAAGCAGCAAATGCCCAATCACCAATAAATGTAACGCTATATGGGATTGTTATATTTATCAATTTAGGACAGCTGTAAAATGCGTAACCTTCAATACTTGTAACACTGTCGGGAATTATTACACTTACCAAATTAGCACAATAAGAAAATGTCTGAGAGTTAATGTTTGTAACTTTATTCGGTATTGTTATACTAATTAAGTTGTAACAACCGGAAAACGCCCCATAACCGATTTTAATAACATTGTTTGGTATGATTATACTTTTCAAATTAACGCAATTGTGAAATGTCCAATCTCCAATAATTTTAACACTATCCGGTATTTCATATGATGTACTTGTTTTATTACAAGGATACAATAAAATCTCCGTTTTTTGTTTATTAAACAAAATTCCGTCTGTACTTGAATAGTTTTCATTTCCGTCGTCAACTATTATATTTGTAAAATTATCGCAATAAGAAAACGCAGTATCACCAATATATGTTATACTGTTTGGTATTATTATGCTTGTCAAATTATCACAGTCGTAAAACGTGTAGTTTTCAATAGATTTAACACTATTGGGTATTGTTATATTCGTCAAATTACTACAATTTGCAAATGCGTATTTTTCAATATAAGTGACTCTATTTGATATTGAATATGTCTGATTGGTTTTCTTCTGAGGGTATTTTATAAGTACAGTTTGTTGTTTATTGAAAAGTACGCCGTCAATGCTCGAATACTCCGTGTTTTTGCTGTCAACTGTTATATTTTTTAGATTATTGCAACTGTTGAACGCACCCTCCCCGATATATATGACACTATTCGGGATTATTACCTCATTTAAATAATAACAGTCAGTAAACGCGTAACTCCCGATAGATATAACTTTATTCGGGATTGTTATACTCATTAAATTAAAACATATTGCAAACGCCATATCACCGATAGATTCAACACTACTTGGTATTATAACACTTGTTAAACTCTCACAATTATAAAATGCAGATTCTCCAATATGCTCAACCCCATCAGGTATAACAACATCGCCGCCGCTTCCGACATACTCAATCAACACACCGTTTTCTATCACAAAATCGCTGGCGTTTATCACATTGGATTCACCGTCAATAACAAATTTTATCTTGTTGTCAACAGCATATTTATGTGCATATGAGTTTTTTTCCAAATGTATTGTTAGATTGTCGCAACCGTCAAATACACCCAAACCAATAGAAGTAACACTGTCGGGGATTGTTATACTTGACAAATTAATGCAATAGCTAAATGCCTTATCCCCGATAGCCGTAACACTGTCCGGTATTGTTATGCTTGTTAAAGCATAACAATTGCCGAACGCGTAATCATCAATAACACTATCGGGTATTATTATATTCGCCAGATTAGTACAATTTGCAAACGTCTGAAAATTAATATGAGTAACTGTATCAGGGATTGTTATGTTTGTCAAATTAACACAATCGGCAAACGCTCCGTTACCGATATATGTAACATTATTCGGCATTGTTATACTTATTAAATTAGTGCATTTGTAAAATACCCAGTCTCCGACAGACGTAACACTATCAGATATTTCATATGTTGTATTTGTTTTTTTACAGGGATATTGTATAATCTCAGTCTTTAATTTATCGTATAAAACTCCGTCCACACTTAAATAATTCGCGTTTTTACTGTCAACCGTTATATTTGCCAAGTTTTCACAAAAAGCAAACGC
>JGI994J12354_10004449_pt1 | contig 12589 bp, 11 predicted proteins | sample IntmicLarv3ML3BL_FD_12354 | JGI IMG/M metagenome (IMG submission 12354)
CTTTGCCGTGCCCTTTGCGAGGGCGGCCTACCTGTTGCGGAAATCACCTTTCGCACCGCCGCCGCCGCCGATGCCATTGCCAACGTCAACCGCGAGCTGCCCGATGTGCTCTTAGGCNCNNNCGATCNGTGCTGACGACTGAGCAGGTGGATCGCGCAGTGGCCGCCGGCGCAAAATACATCGTTTCCCCCGGTCTCAACCCGGAAGTGGTAAAGTACTGCCAGAAAGTCGGCGTTCCGATTCTGCCCGGCTGCGCGAACCCCTCCGACATTGAAGTGGCTTTGTCCCTGGGGCTGAAAACCGTAAAGTTCTTCCCCGCGGAGGCCATTGGCGGCCTGCCGCTGATTAAAGCCATGGCAGCGCCCTATGTGAACATGACGTTTGTGCCCACAGGCGGCATCGGCGAAAAGAACTTGCTCGAATACCTTTCCTTTAACAAAATCCTTGCCTGCGGCGGTTCTTGGATGGTGCCTGACGCCGCCGTGAAAGCCAAGGATTGGGATAAGATTAAGGAACTGACGCGCTCCGCCGTTTCCCTCATGCATGGCTTTGAATTACGCCACATCGGTATCAACCAGGAAAATGCCGAGGAAGCGCTTAAAACCGCCAAGATGTACGCCGAGCTGTTAGGCATGGCACTTAAAGAAGGCAACAGCTCCAACTTCGTCGGCACGGCCATCGAGGTCATGAAAGCGAAGGGCCGCGGAACGATGGGGCATATCGCTATCGCCGTCAATTCCCTGCCCCGCGCCAAGGCTTATCTTGAATCCCGCGGTTACAAGTTTGAAGAGGCTTCCGCCGCCCAAAAAGATGGCAAAACCATTGCTATCTACCTAGAGGGCGAGTTTGGCGGCTTCGCGATCCATCTGTTACAGAAATAAGGAGGAATACTATTATGGCTAAGGTCGTTACTTTCGGTGAAATCATGCTGCGTTTGAAATCCCCCGGGTATGAGCGTTTTTTCCAATCCCACATGCTTGAAGCCACCTTCGGCGGCGGCGAGGCCAACGTAGCCGTCTCCCTGGCTAACTATGGTATAGATGCCGCTTTTGTGACCGCCCTGCCCGAAAACGACATCGCGAACGCCTGCATTCGCGAGCTGCGCGGTTTTGGCGTAGATACAAAGAATATCGTGAAAAACAATGGTCGCATGGGCATCTATTACCTGGAGACAGGCTCCAACGCCCGCGCCTCCAAAGTGATCTACGATCGCGCGGAATCCGCCATTGCCATCGCCAAGCCCGGCTCCATCGATTGGGACAAAGCCCTCGAGGGTGCAACCTGGTTCCACTTCACAGGCATTACCCCGGCCATTTCCGAATCCTCCGCCGAGCTTTGCCTGGAAGCCCTCAAGTCCTGCAAGTCCAAGGGCGTGCATGTTTCCTGCGATTTGAACTACCGTAAGAACCTGTGGAAATGGGGCAAAAAGGCCTCCGAAGTGATGACGGAGCTTGTGAAGTACGTGGATACCGTGATCGCCAACGAGGAAGATTTCCAGATGGCCCTTGGCATGGAAGCCGCCGCCCATGTGGAATCCGGCGAACTGAACCCCGACGATTACAAGACCCTGGCGCAAAATGCCATGAAGAAGTTCCCGAACTTCAAGCGCGTTGCCATCACGCTTCGCGAGAGCAAGAACGCCAACATCAACAACTGGGCGGCCTGCCTCTACGACGGCAAGGAATTCTATCTCTCCCGTAAGTACGCCATCACGGATATCGTGGACCGTGTTGGCGGCGGCGACAGCTTCGGCGGCGGCCTCATCTTCGGCCTGAACCATTACGATGATCCGCAGCAGGCGCTGGAATACGCCGTGGCAGCCTCCTGCCTGAAGCATACGATCCTTGGCGATTTCAACCTTGTTTCCAAGGCCGAAGTGGAAAGCCTCATGAAGGGTTCCGGTTCGGGACGCGTACAGCGCTAACGCTTTTCGTCGAAGTGACGTAGTCACTTCGACGAGGTCTTTCCCTCTCTGCGCTGTAAAAACCTATGCTTTTTACGGTCGCTTGTTCGGGCAAGGTGGATATTTCTTCGAAATATCACGAAAACCACCGCGCATATCGCTGGTTTTCGAACTGAAATCGGAGGGCTTCGACCCTCCGATACCTCCCGAGGTTTGTTGAAGGTCTGAATCGGAAGGATTAACCTTCCGATTCAGACCTTGTTTTGTTTTCGAACCGGTTTCCCGTTGGAAAACCGGTTCGATTAGCCTATAAGAATTTTCTATCCGTTCCTCGGATCCGTGCTGCGCTTTTTCTCCGCCTTAGGATTGATGAACTCAATCTCCAGGCGATCAAAGGGAACGGATTCCATAAACTGGCTTGGAAGAAAGCGGGTTTGGGAAAATTCATCCCATTCCCGCTGGTTTTTTGGAAGCCACAGGGGGCGTGCCAAATCCATGCGCTGGCAGACAGCGTACAGGGCCTCCAACACATCCTCATGGTCGCAGGGTTCTGTATCGTGTTTTGCAATTTTGCTGTGCCTGATTGCCCGTACCCATACGGCAGTTCCATCCATTCTTTAATCCCCCGCTTCGTTTGTATCCAAGATTGATTCAATAATGAACCTCGGGCGCGCCTTCGATTCATTGTAGATTTTGCCGATGTATTCGCCGATAACGCCAAGGGACAAAAGCTGTATGCCGCCGATGCCCCAAATGGAGCACGCCAGGGTTGCCCAGCCCTCGGTGGTATAGCCCGCTATCTTCCTTAACAGAAAGTAGATAATCATGATAAGACTGATAGTGAAAATCAGCGCGCCTAAAACCGTGATCATGCGGATGGGCTTGATGGAAAAGGACGTAATGCCATCGAAGGCGAAGGCCAGCATCTTTTTAAGCGGGTATTTCGATTCCCCGGCGAACCGCTCGCCGCGGGCATAGGTGACCGTATCGCTCTTATAGCCTACCAGAGGCACAAGCCCGCGCAAAAAAAGATTCACTTCTTTAAATTCGGCAAGGCCTTCAAGGGCGCGCTTGCTCATCAGCCTGTAATCGGCATGGTTGAAGACCACATCCACGCCCATGAGCTTCATGAATTTATAGAAACCCTCGGCTGTAAGGCGTTTGAAGGCCGTATCTGTCTTCCTTTCGGAACGCACGCCATAGACCACATCGCAGCCCTCGAAATACTTTTCAAGCATGGCATCCACCGCGTCGATATCGTCCTGTAGGTCCGCATCCATGGAAATGGAAACATCGCACAAATCCTTAGCCGTCATGAGCCCTGCCAAAAGCGCGTTTTGATGCCCGCGATTTCTGGAAAGGTTTATGCCTGAAAAGAGAACATCCTTTTCATGCAGCGCCTGTATCTTTTGCCAGGTTTTATCCTTGGAGCCGTCGTTCACAAAAAGAACGCGGCTGTTTTTTGCTATTTTACCGCTTGCGACAAGCATTTGAAGCTTTTGTTTCAGGCGCTTCGCCGTTTCATCGATCACTTCTTCTTCATTGTAGCAGGGGACGACGATATATAATTGATTCATGCTATCCCTCCTATGCTTAATCAGTTTATCATTTTATTGCGTTAATTGCAAAGCCAAAACGGATGAGTTTACCTTTTTTAAATCATCTGCTATAATAGATTTTAGTATCTTTGGCGGAGGCAGTATGGAGAAGAACCACGCACTAACGTTGACCTGCGACAATCTGGCGGCGGAAATGGAAGGCATATGCCGCTCTGACGGCATGGCTGTTTTTGTAAAGGGCATGCTGCCCGGTGAAACGGGGCAGGTGCTCATTATCAAGGCACAAAAATCCTTCGCCTTCGGCCGCCTTCTTTCCCTTGAAACTGTGAGTCCTTACCGCCAAGCGCCGCCCTGTCCCGCCTTTAAACGCTGCGGCGGCTGTTCCTGCCAGCATTTAGTTTACCCCCAAACCCTTTTGTATAAACAGCGGCAGGTAGCGGATTGCTTCAAGCGCATCGGCGGCATGGATATTTCGGTACCGCCTGTTCTTTATATGGCGAACCCTTTTCATTACCGCAATAAATCAAGCTTGCCCGTGGGTGGCGCCATCGGCAATGCGCGGATGGGTTTTTACGCACCCCGCAGCCATGACATTATTCCCATTGAAAGCTGCCTTATCGCCATGGAGCCCTCCAACCAAATCCAAGCCGCACTGAAGCAATGGATGGACACCCATCATGTCGCCCCTTATAACGAAGCGACCCACACAGGCCTTGTGCGCCACCTTGTCACACGGGTGAACAAAAAAGGCGAGGCCATGGCAGTGATTGTGATTAACGGCGATCAAATTCCCTTTGAAAAAGAACTGATTGCCGCGCTCCCTATGGCCCAATCCATTTACGTAAACGTAAACAAAGTCCGCACCAATGTCATCTTCGGCAACATGTTCAAGCACGTACACGGTGAAAAAACCCTGACCGATACCCTTTGCGATCTTACCTTCACCCTCTCCCCGCAATCCTTTTTCCAAATCAACCCCGCGCAAACAGAAGCGCTGTACCAAACCGCCTTCGATTTTTGCGGCCTGACAGGTGAAGAAACCGTGGCAGACCTTTACTGCGGCGCGGGCACGATTTCCCTCATGCTGGCGAGGAAGGCAAAAAGGGTACTGGGTATCGAGATTATCCCCGCCGCCATCGAAAACGCGAAGGCCAACGCCTTATATAACGGCATCCCTAACGCGAATTTCCACCAGGGCGCGGCGGAAGCTGTTTTGCCGAAGCTGGTGCGGGAGGGCTACCGCCCCGATGTGATCACCTTGGATCCACCGAGAAAAGGGGTTGAACCTGCCGTTATTCAGGCGATTGCCGCCGCGAAGCCGAAAAAAATCGTCTATGTGTCCTGCAACCCCGCTACCCAGGCAAGGGATGCCAAGGCTTTTTGCGAGGCGGGTTACCGCATTACCAAGTGCCGGCCTGTGGATATGTTTTGCTGGACAAGCGGCGTGGAAAACGTGATTCTATTGGAACCAAACGCATAAGAAGGGAGAATGGCTCATGGCAACTATCGATATTCTGGATACCACCTTGCGGGATGGCGCCCAGGCGCAGGGCATTGGCTTTTCCCTATCCGATAAACAAAAGATTGCCCTGGCGCTGGATTCTTTGGGCATTCCCCTTATTGAAGGCGGCAACCCTTACAGCAATAAAAAGGATGCCGAATTTTTCTCAAGCGCTTTGCCGTTTAAAAACAGCGAACCGGTCGCTTTTTCAAGCACGATGAAGCCCGACAATACCCCTGATGCCGATCCCGCGCTGAAAGCTGTTTTGGATAGCCATGTGAAAACTGTTTCGCTTTTCGGCAAGACGGCGCTTTCCCATGTGAAGGAGGTTCTGCGCTGTTCCAAGGAAGAAAACGTGCGTATCATTTTTGAATCCGTGCGCTTCTTTCATTCCAAGGGCATGAACGTTCTGTTTGACGCGGAGCACTTTTTCGATGGCTTTAAGGAAGACAGCGACTACGCTTTTTCTTGCCTTAAGGCCGCTGTTGATGGCGGGGCAAGCCTGATTGTTTTATGCGATACGAACGGCGGCGCACTGCCCGATGCGGTTTATGAAACCACGAAGGCCATCATCAAACGCTTTTCCCTCCCCGTGGGCATCCACTGCCATAACGACTGCGGCCTGGCCGTCGCCAACACGCTGGCGGCTGTGCAGGCGGGCGCAACCCACATTCAGGGCACGTTCCTGGGCGTTGGGGAACGCTGCGGCAACGCGGATTTATGTACGCTGATTCCCCTTTTACAGCTTAAATGCGGCCACAAACTGCTTTTGCCCGCCGCCCTCAAGCGGCTGACAGAAACGGCAAGAACCATCGGCGATATCATGAATACCGCCGTAAATGAGCACGCACCCTTTATCGGCAGCGCGGCCTTTGCCCATAAAGCAGGCATGCATATTGATGGCGTATTGAAAGCCACCGATACCTTTGAACACCTAGCTCCCGAAGCTGTCGGAAATGGGCGGCGCTTTCTGATCTCCGAACAGGCGGGCAAGGCGGGCGTGCTTGAAAAGCTTAGGAAAATCATTCCCGATATCGATAAAAACAGCCCTGAACTGAAAAGGGTGCTGGATCGGTTAAAGGACAAGGAGTACCGCGGCTACACCTATGAAAACGCGGATGCCTCCTTCGAACTGATGGCGCTGAATACCCTGGGGCTGCGCAAGCAATTCTTTGAAGTGTTGGATTTTCATGTTTTGGCGCACCGCCCACAGGTGAAGGAAGATTTGTCCAAGAGCGCTCAGGCGTACATTAAGATCAACGTGGATGGCAAGGAAGAAATCAACGCCGCCGAAGGCGACGGCCCTGTAAACGCGTTGGATGAAGCCCTGAGGAAGGCCTTAAGCCGCTTTTTCCCGAAGCTGAACAGCATGCGCCTGAAGGATTTTAAGGTGCGCGTGCTGGATTCAGGGGGAACAGCCTCCTCCGTGCGGGTTTTTATTGAATCCACGGACGGCATGCACGATTGGGGAACCGTCGGCGTTTCCACAAACATTATTCAGGCATGCTTCAAAGCCCTGGTGGATTCCATCGATTACATGCTAACATTTTTCTGAAATTTTTTCTTTAAACGGATAAAACCCTGCAAGAAATGGGAAGGGGGAATCGTTTCTATGGATGAAAACCATTTCTCCGAGATGTACGAGAAGTATGCCGATGATGTGCTGCGCGTGAGCTACTTTTACTTGGGCGATCGCCAGAAGGCCGAGGATGTGACACAGGATGTCTTCGTCCGGCTCATCACGAACAATCCCGTCATTGAGGAGGGCCGCGAAAAGGCGTGGCTATTAAAAGTAGCGTTGAACCGCTGCCGCGATTTATGGCGCGGCGCATGGCTGAAACGGGTGGTTCTGGGCTCGCCCGTGTTTGAAATGATTCCCGCGCCGGATGAAATCGAAAAGGCGCAGGAACAGCAGGCGCTCATGTCCGCCATTCATTCCCTGCCGGACAGCTTCAAGGATGTTATGCTTTTGCACTACTACCAGGGCAACGGCATCGCCGAAATCGCCCAAATGCTGGATTTGCCTGAAGGTACCATATCCTCCCGCTTATCCCGCGGCAGAAAAAAACTCGAACAGCTTTTGAAAGGAGAGGATGCCCGTGAAACGACTTGAAAACCTGAACGAAATCGCCAATCAAACCCTCGGCGGCCTTCATGCGGGTACGCCGCTTAAACAAAAGATTTTGGAAAAAACCACTATCGCTAAGAAGCCGCGGCCGTTCTATCTGCAGCCTGCCTTCGGCGCGGCGCTCTCCCTTTGCGTGGTGATTCTCGGCGTGTATGCGCTTTTGCCCAAAGCCACTCCCGATGAAACCACCATCCATTCCATTGCGGCGGGAGGCGGCGAAACACAAACCCGCGCTATGCTGAACCTCGCGCCGGGCAGCGTGCAATTATTCTCCGCCGACACCTCCTCGCACCCCTCCCTTTGGGCTGACGGGCAAGGCGCGGATTTCCCGCTTATCGCCGCCTTCGGCAAATATTATCGGCTTATGGAAAGCCCGCCCGCCATTCACGAAAGCCTTCTTGGAGAAGCCTTGGGCGATATTCAAGAATTTACAAGCGAGCCGAGCCTTTCCACCACCGATACCCTTGTTTCCAACATTGCCGCCCAAGGTGAAACCGTCTATGCCCTATCCGGCATGAACGGCGCTGCCGTCGCTGCCAATGTGAACGGCGCTCTGCGCGTTTTCCAGCGCGTCTCCTATGCGGGCAATGCACTTAAAGGCGGCGAGTCCCTCGCCGATACCCTTAAGGCCTCCGGCAAGGTGATCGCCTTGGAATTAAGCGGCTATGAACCCATCACGGATTCTGAAACAGCCGCCGCCCTCGTGAACACGCTGTTGAATAACGCCTCCTACGAAAACGCCTCTCTCCTATCCTCCGACAGCCGCCTGCTCATCCAGCTGGATTCGGGCATCTCTTTGCAGCTTATGGTTAAGGATGATACAGTTTCGGCCTGCGGCAGCTGGTCATGCCCTGAGTTCTTTGAGGCTTTTAGCAAGTAAAAACACCAAAAAGAGCATTAAAGCACGAGAACCTTTTTACTTATGCAAAAGTAAAAAGGTTCTCGTGCTGTTTAAAAAAGAAACCCTTTCGGCTGTCTTCGCGGCCTATTGTTTTGCCTCTTTACAGCTCTTCAAAAACGCCATCAAAGCGCTTTTCTGCTCCTTAGACAGCGTATTCCACATATCCAGCATGTCTCTTTGCTCCGCCGTCAACTCCACCGGCTCATCCTCCGCAAAGAACTGCGCAAGCGTAATGTTCAGCCCTTTGCACAACGCTTCCAGTGTTGGCGTCGTCGGCTGATTATTAAGGCGAAATAAATTATTTATTGTGCCTTCAGATATATCTGATTCTCTGGCAAGTCGGTAGTTGCTCCAACCCCTGTCATCCCGCAACTTCCTAATTCTTTCCAATATGTCCATACACATCCCTCCATGCCTAGAATACACTTTCAAAAATGTGTATCATACACTTAATTGGGCTTGCATGCACGCGTATCCATGAGTATAATTAAGTGTATTCTATTTTCAAAATGAGGGAGGAAAGCATGGAAGAATCTTTATATGAAACACTGGCGCAATCCATCCGAACCCGAAGAAAAGCGCTGGGCATGACCCAGGAGGCCCTCGCCGAAAAAGCCCACGTAAGCGCCTCCTTCATCGGGCATATTGAAACCGCCTCCCGCGTCCCAAGCATACAAACCCTTTACCATATTGCCCTCGCGCTGGGCGTTTCTTTAGATGCCCTCTTTGAAAACCCGCAGCAAAAAAACAGGCTGCCCGCTTTGAAAGCAGACAGCGCCGTTCTGAATGACATTTCTGACAAGCTTGATGAGCTTCTTTTATATACCCGCTCAAAAAGGTTCAGATGTGAGTGAAACGGCACCTTCGTCTGCCGGAGGCTTACTAACCGCAAGCCGACAAAGCGAAGGCGCCGTTGAGCCCGCAGATGGGCCTTTTTCAGCGGGTATAAATGTCGCCGTATACGAATTTGTGGAATGTTTCGAGGTTTAACTTGAGATTCTTCTCGTTCATATAAACCAAGGAGTTCCCGTTGACATCCTTATAGCCGAAGCTCTTATCCATGGGAATGCGGTGCTGGGCAATCAGCGGATCGCCGTTTTTAAGGTTTGCGCGCAGGTTCTCGTTCATCATCAGCGCACCGCCGATTTCAAAAATTTTCATTGTGGGAATATTAGTATACACGTAGGGCAGCGCCGCTTCCATCAGCTTTGTCAGCTTATCCAACGTTATATCCTGCATGACGGCATTCAAAAGGATTTCTAAAAGTTTGCGCTGACGCTCCGTGCGGTTCATATCGTTTTCGCCCTTGATGCTGCGGATACGGGCATAGGTCACAGCCTGCATGCCATCCAGATGGTAGGTATTGATCCCATCCAGCGCCTTGACAGCAGCGCGCTTCACCTTATCCATGGGTTCCTTACGCAGTTCAAAGTTGATGCGGTTGGCTTCCACCTTCGTCATTTCGATATCAATGCCGCCGAGAGATTCAATAATGGCAGCCAAGCCAAAGATATTGACGGATACGAAATATTGGATGTTCATATCGAAATTGTGGTTCACTGTGCGCATAGCCAGCGCGGGGCCGCCACCTTCGATGCCCGCTTTTGTACCCGCCAGACCGCCATATTGGTAGGCAACATTCATGCGGTTTTGATGCTCGTAGCCGGGAATCGTCACGCAGGTATCGCGGGCAATCGATGTAAGCTTGATCGGCTTTTGCGCATCTCTGGCTGTATCGATGGAGCAGATCATCGTCGCATCGGAGCGGCCTACATGCAGCACATCATCGCGGCCATCCAGCCCGAGAAGCAGAATGTTGATTACCCCATCGGGCAATTTTTCATTCAGCTCAAGGTTCGCGGGATCGATGGTGATGGCGTTGTCCTGCAAATCCGCCGCCAGGTTCACCGCATCTTCTTCATCTTCTGCCGCTTCCTCGGCTTCCCATTCTTCCCATTGCTCCTGCTCATCCTCATCCAGCGTGGCATACACGAGTCCCAGGGAAAATTCTTCCTCTTCCTCCTGCGCCAGGGCCAAAATGGGCATCGCGAGCAAAATACACAAGTAAAAAGCCAATAAGCGCTTCATCCGTTTCAAAATTCGCGTCCTCCTCAAAAAATACATCAGTCTACATTATACGTGCGCCCTTTGCGCATTGCAACCCTTTTCCTAGGGTTCTTCCGGAAGCTGTATGGGCTGTATAATCGGCGTAACACCATAGCCACCCGCCTCCGCCGCTGCCGTCAGATAACGATGTATGCCCATGATGCGGCCAAAGGGCATTTCTTCTTCGCTCGGCATGTAGGGCGCGATGAATAAGGCTTCCGTTTCCGTCTGCTTATCCGCTGCAAAGTGCGTCAGCGTGTAATCTGTTTCAAAGGCTTCTTCATCGTACACGTTCAATTCATCCAGCATCTTCGCCACGCCCTCCATGGAGAAGCACACGGTGATGGAAGGGATATATTCCATCACGCTGATTTCCTCGCGACCCACTTTCGCCGTTACCGCGACGGTGTACAAATCCGACGCCAAATGATTCTCGCCTTCAGGCGGGATCACGTTCGGCTCGATGGTGAAGAACCACACCATGTCCTGCAGCTTAATCTTCTGCTCCTTAAGGGCTGCCGCCATTTCATCGCTCACCAAATCTTCAAGGGCCAGAAGCAGCGCGCAGTCTCTCAGCTGCATGCTTAAATGAGTCACGCCTTTGCGCCTCAAGATATTCAGCGATGAATAAGAGAGCCTGAGGGTTCTTCCCGTGAACACCTTGCGGCCATCATCATCTGTCAGATAGCCGCCATCCGTGTTCAGCTCCGCATCCGCGCGAAGGGCCAGCAGGACTTCCTGCGTTTCCTCATTCAGGCGCATGGAGGGGCTCAACGGGCGGGTTTTCAGCGTTTGACTCTCCATCATGATGCTGCCGATGGTGATATACGTAAAGGTGAGCACTTCCGTTGTGTGCAGCACCACATCCAGCTTTCTGCCATCCTTGAGCATGATAATCTGGTGCACGGGGATAATCCTTTCCCCTGTAAAGCCGCCCGGCGATGGCGGGAAATCGCCATCGTCGAAATTCGGCATAATGAGGAATTCCGCCGCGCCTGCCGCCAAAACAATGCGGTAATTGGGCCCTGCATCCAACTCATCCAATACATAGCGATAATTGCCCGGAGCCTCGCCTTCTTTGCGCGTCAGCCATCCAGCCAGCCAATCGCCCTCCATAAGACCGGTATAGGTGTATAAAAACTCGGGCGGATCTTCCTCGCCTTCAAACTTAAACAGGTTCGGTTCAGGCGTAATCACGAGCCTGCGCTTTTCGATTGTATAGGGAACCTCCACCGTGGATTCCGTCACATTGCGATCCCCGGGCACGAGAAAGGAAAGGATATATTCCCCCGCATCATAAGGCGCATCGTTTAGGGCGATGGTTCTCCCGTTTTCCACGCGGTAGTAGGTTGCCTTCACTATGCCGCTTGTAAGCGTGGTAAAGTCGGGCAGCTTCATCGCTTTGCCGTCATATGTTTTGCTTAAGTCCCCTGTGACGGAGATGGTTTCTTTCCCCTCCGCCTTTGAAATGGTAAATGGGAAAGAATACGTGTCCGCAATATAATCGGGCTGGCTCAGGGGGATGGTGACTTCGAGGGTATAGATGCCCGCATCCTTTGGAATCACGCCGTTTGGATAGGAAGCCAAAGCGCCCGCAGGAAGCTTTGGCAAGACATAATCGCTGCCTGTGTAGTTTTTATCAAGCCCTGATAAGGTAAAGGCTCGCTTCACTTTCGCGGTTGTCTTTGAGGAAAACTGAAACCCGTCCGCCGTTGAATCATTTAATGATGCTCCACTTGCGTTTGTGGCAAACACACGCAGGCTGATAATCTGATCCGCCTGCAAGCCCGTTATTTCAATGGGGCTTTGCGTGCCGTTAACAAACGCCGCCCCGCTGTCATACCGCGCATCCAGCGCATCCCCTGTTTTATACATCACGCCGACATTGGTAATCCCATTCGGGAGGGTGAAGACAACGGAAAAAACCCCTTCTCTCGGCTGGGAGACAACCACGTTTTCAATATCAAAGCCCGGCGCTACCGTACCGCTTCCATCTGCCATGACCGTCGTGTACACTGTTTCCCCGTCGGTAATGGCAATATCCGTATTCGTCAGCGTGCCGTAGCCTCTCAGGTGCAGCGTCCCATCCTCAAAGGTGGTCGCGGAGAAGCTTTCGCCCGTGCGAAGACGTACGGTTACAGCCGTGTTTTTAACAGGAACGCCCTTTTCATTCTGCACGGTAATTAAAGTCAGCCCGGTTGTGTTGCCGTCCATGCGAATATTGCCCTTGAAAGACTTGGCGATAGGGTTTTGCAAAAGAATATCCAGCCTGCCGCTGCGGGTTTCAATGGCGCTATCAGGAGCGGATAAAGCGCTCACCTCGCAGTTATCTTCAAAGAACAGTTTCTCCACGCCATTCGCTGTCACATTTACCGCAGATGTCTGCAAACAACCGGAAAGAACATACTGTTCGGCAGCCGCCAATATGACATCGTCGCCGATAAGCAATATCAAGCTGTCATCCGCTGTTGTGGCGGCAATATTATCCCCA
>JGI994J12354_10004450_pt1 | contig 12583 bp, 11 predicted proteins | sample IntmicLarv3ML3BL_FD_12354 | JGI IMG/M metagenome (IMG submission 12354)
TAAACTAATCAACTTTCAAAAGTAGTGCTTCGTTCGACTTGCATGTGTTAAGCACGCCGCCAGCGTTCATCCTGAGCCAGGATCAAACTCTCAAATTGAGTGTTTAAATTCTGAGTGCGCAGACAATGCGAGGCACGTTTGAGAGTTCACTCTCATATGGTGTTTTGCTTGTATGCATAGTCACAATGACGTACACCGAGAAGCATTTGCTTCGAGGTTTCGTCAGGGTGAGCACTCATAATTTTCTTTAATCCAGGTCAAGATAACTCTTGGCTATCTTATCCTTTTTCTTACTGTGTTTCTGGTTTTGTTCATTTTTTGAAATTCAAATTTGAATTTTCAAGGAATGTGTTTCACTATTTAGTTATCAAAGTGCTTCGTCCTTATCCGTAACAGTTTACCTGTCAGCGGAGAAGGAGGGATTTGAACCCTCGCGCCGCTATAAACGACCTACTCCCTTTCCAGGGGAGCCCCTTCGGCCAGCTTGGGTACTTCTCCTAACGCTTACCGTAAAGCAAGTTGCTCCTCACACGGTCAGCTTGCTAATACTATCACAAAAATCGCCCCATTGTCAACAGAATTTAACAAGTTTTTAGAACCTTTTTTCACTAGCTATATATATAGTTGTTGAAGCCCTTTTTCAACACTAGTTATTGATGCTTAAAAGAATAATTACTTAAATTACAAATCAGCAAAAAATGACGTACCCATTAGTACTTTTTGGGTGATATAGAAACACTCATGCTATTTGAAAAGTGGTAATCCTTTATCATTTAAAAGGATTACCACTTTTATTTCAAACAAATATAGTAGCGTCAACTACCTATTATCTTCTTCTCCAACGTGCGTATACAGTGACATTTCTAGTCATCGTAGCTGTAGTCTTAGCTGTAATTCTACTTCCGCCAGTTTTCTTTGTATACCAACCCGCAAACTTATATCCTGCTCTCCTTGGTGTAGGAAGCTTACCATATTTGGTTCTATAAGTCACTTTTTTACTTGCATTGCTCGCTGAAAGTCTTCTTCCTTTATTGACATTGAATTTTACAGTGTAATTTTTCTTCTTCCATCGTGCATGGAAAGTTGTGTTATTTGCCACGGTTGTTTTGGCTGAAATCTTAGTTCCACCTTTTTTAGCTGTATACCAACCTACGAAAGAATGGCCTTTTCTTGTTGTCTTTGGAAGCGCTCCAATTGCCGAGCCGCTACCAATAACTTTTCTGTTGACTTTTTTACCGCCGTTAGCGTTGAAATTGACATTAACCGACCTTGCTATATTGAAATTATATGCGCCGGTGTTTCTACCGCTTTTTTCAAAACAAAGATAATAAGTCCCTGCATTGAAATCGAAAACTTCGTTAAGATCATGACGCTTCGTTGTTTGGTTTAGGTATTTGTAAGAACTCCAAATCTGTCCGCCGTTACTGTCGTATATGAGAAGACGAACCGCTTCTATGTGAGAAGTACCCCTTATTGCAATACGCCCTGCCGAGGGAAGGGTAAATCGATAGAAATCTGCATCATCTCCATAGTATGATATCTGACCTTTATAAGCCGTGCCTAGAGAAATCGCATTTGCCGTATTAAACGAATTATCTCTACCTAATTGAGGCTCTGCAAAACTTTCTCCCACCGAACTGAACGAAATATTAAAATTATATGCGCCGGTGTTTCTACCACTTTTTTCCAAACAAAGATAATAAGTCCCTGCATTGAAATCGAAAACATCGTTAAAATCATGACGTTTCGTTGTTTGGTTTAGGTATTTGTAAGAACTCCAAACCTGACGACCATTACTATCGTATATGAGAAGACGAACCGCTTCTATATAGGAAGTACCTCTAATAGTAATACGTCCCGAAGATGGCAGGGTGAAACGATAGAAATCTGTATCATCTCCATAGTATGATATCTGACCTTTATAAGCCGTATTTAGAGAAATCGCATTTGCCGTATTAAACGAATTATTTCTACCTAATTGAGGCTCTGCAAAACTTTCTCCCACCGAACTGAACGAAATATTAAAATTATATGCGCCGGTGTTTCTACCACTTTTTTCAAAACAAAGATAATAAGTCCCTGCATTAAAATCGAAAACATCGTTAAGATCATGACGTTTCGTTGTTTGGTTTAGGTATTTGTGAGAACTCCAAACCTGACGACCATTACTATCATATATGAGAAGACGAACCGCATCAATATAGGAAGTACCCCTCATAGTAATGCGACCAGAAGACGGAAGGGTGAATCGATAGAAATCACGGTCTTCATTTGTCGCTATAGTTCCATTTTGAGTAGTTCCAAATCTGTAATTAATTGCCCCCGCCATCGTATCATCGGCATCGGCCTTAACAGTTAGGGTCATTATAAATGTAAATGCGAGCATGAGTGCGCAAGCCCCTACAATATGCAGTCCTTTAATAAGTGAATTTCTAGATTTTGTCATATTCCGTCTCTCCATTCCTTTGTTTTGTGTGTCGCCCCCCCTAGAAGAAGCAAGCAAATAATGGTTACTAATAAATATAAAATAATTCTATCCACCTTCATTTGCTTTGTCAAGTACTGTTGAAGCTTTTAGAACATTTTTCTAGACAAATTTTCAGAGAAACTTTTCAGAACGTCTTTAAAACATTTACACATACGACTACATCATCGTTCAGCAACATCAGTCACCAACATGCCAAAAGCACAATTACCTGTTGCAAATTAATGAGAAATGACATACGCTATGTATGACGCTTTGAATTTTTTTCTGCGTTACTCACAGAAGGGAACTGCTATTATGATAATGAAAAGAAGCTTATTCGCCACTTTTTGGGGAATAGCCATATTGTTTTTTTGCTACTACATAGCGAATTTGCCCCTGCAAAATGCACATTATAATGAAGAAACTCCGCTAATGACAGAAGTTATCCTGCAACCGACAGTTATGGAAAGTCGCCACACACCAACTGTAGAAATCACCCCTACTCCAACGGTAACGGTTCCTCCTCCCAAACCTACTATTCCCGAAACGCTCCCTATTAGAGAGTCGGTTCAAATGGACGTGCCAGTATTCGACCAGCGGAAACTAGGTTATTTGTCTGGTTGTGAAATGGTTTCACTAGCGATGCTTATAAATTATGAAACCGAAGTTGATATCAAAACGCTCATTTCGCAGATGCCACGCTCTTCCGACCCAACCGAAGGCTTTCGCGGGGATATTCATACACTAAGAGGCTTTACCGTTTTACCTATGGCCCTAACTGAGTTGACCGGCAACTATATGGGCGAGGGAGTGGACATGACCGGAGGCACTGTCCACGATTTGAAGAAAAAACTTAATTCTAACCGTCCCATCGTTATATGGGTAAATGGTCTCGGCTTCAATGTTCATGCTATCTGCTTAACGGGTTACGACGAAGATGGGTTTTTCTACAATGACCCTTGGACAGCCGCAAAAGATGTGTCTATTTCATATACCGATTTTTACGAGATTTGGAACACGCCTATTTATGACCGCCATTTTGGTATTGAGTATCCCGTTCGTCTGGCACTTAGCTATTAAGGCCCTTCGACCTAAAAAATTACTGGTTTTTGCAATGTTGTTTTTCTTGTTAGTAACTGTTACTTTTTTGCATTATTTTTTCGTTAATTTTTCTTGCTAGAAATTATTGACACGCAATGGTAAAAATGTTAAAATATCACTTGCGTCACCCAGAAGTGACATGTACTTGGAGAGGTATCGAAGTGGTCATAACGAGGCGGTCTTGAAAACCGTTTGTCCGCAAGGGCGCGTGGGTTCGAATCCCACCCTCTCCGTTTGGAGAAAAGTAAGGAAATCCTTTAGTTTATAGAGGATTTCTTTATTTTTTGTTAGTCTAAATTACTTCTCTTGTGAAATAATGCCAAATCCCCCACGCAGGAACAAATTCCCACCCATCTTTGCCGTATTCATTCATAATTCTTGTTGTTCTACCTGCACCACCGATGATTGCAACACATTTGTAGTATCATTTTTTGCTCTGTTCAAAAACATTGTACTAATATAAATACATCTATTGACATGTGTTTTATTAACTGCGTATAATATGAATATCGTTTATAGTTAACACCATTACATATTTAAAAAGGAGCAAATTTATGGTTGACCCTGAATTATCAAAACAACTTCTCGGCAATGTGATTTTGGCAAACAAATCCAAAGTATTGTTGAAACTCGCCAAGATAAGTCATGGTGAAATATTTGCATTGCAGGTGATTGCCACTAACAAAGATATCACTCCTGGTGACATAAGCAAGGCGGCTGGCACGAGCCCCGCACGAATTGCCGCGGAACTTAGTAGTCTGGAAAACAAAGGGCTTATTACTCGTACAATAGACCCCACTAATCGTAGGCGCATTCTAGTGTTCCTTACGCCAAAAGGGCAAAAATGTGCCGACGATTATCACCGCGAAAGTATCGAAGTCGCAACGGAGTTAATTTCCCAACTAGGCGAGCATGATGCAAAGGAATACATTCGTATTCTCGGTAAATTGGGCGAAGTCCCTGGCGGCAAAGATTTAATTGAACCAAAATAGAATTGCGCATATTTACAAATAAATTAAATGGAGGTATTAAATGAACTACTTCACGGCGACACTAGAAGAACTTTACAACAAATTTAAAACCAACTCGGAGTCTGGTCTTACCAACAGCCAAGTTAGTGAGCTACAACAAAAAATAGGGCTTAACAAATTTGATGAAGAAAAAAAGGAAACACTACTTCAAAAAATCTTTCATCATCTAAAGGATTTTACATCGCTAATTCTTTTGTTTGCTTCGGGCGTTGCTTTTTTTATGGCCTTTCAGCCTGACAGTGAAAAGGGCTTCACCGATGCTCTAGTTATATTTTCCATTGTTGTCCTTAACATTTTTCTGGCCGTACATCAAGAGCGTGGTGCTGAAATGGCGCTCGACTCCCTCAAGAGCATGAGCGCCCAAAGGACTACAGTAATCCGTGAAGGCACAAGGCAACCGATAGATGCTCAGCAGTTGGTTCCCGGAGATATTCTCACCCTTGAAGCCGGTGATATGATTCCCGCCGATGCCCGCATCATAGAAAACATTAACCTTAAGGTCGATGAGTCCATTTTAACCGGCGAAAGCGTTCCAGTTGAAAAGGATGCACAATCAAAAATCGATAAAAATGCCTCTCTTGGAGACCAATTCAATATGATGTTCTCTGGCTGTCTAATTACTGCTGGGAAAGCAGTGGCTGTTGTTGTTAAAACTGGTATGTCCACTGAAATGGGTAAAATTGCTAGCTTGCTTAACAATACTGAAAAAGCAAGAACCCCACTACAGAAAAAAATGGACAAGATGGTAAAAGTAATATGTGCCATCGCTATTGCATCTGGAGGTGTTTTATTCACCATTCAAACTATCTATCACAATTTGGGTCTGGCGACAATCCCAGTAGCGGAGCGAGTACTTGATATGGTATCACTTGCCGTTGCCGCTATCCCTGAGGGGCTACCGATTGTTGTTACCATAACTTTATCATACAGCGTCCTTAATATGGCCAATAAAAATGCCATTATCCGCAAGATACCCGCCGTTGAAACTTTAGGCAGTGCTTCAGTTATTTGTTCAGACAAGACGGGAACGCTAACGATGAATCAGATGTCGGTTCAAAAAGTCTGGAGTGTTGAAAATGTTCCCCTTAGCTCAGAGGATAAGTTCACTCACGGTGAAACACGCCTATTAGAATTGATGGGTCTAGCTAGTAATGCCTCTTTAGAAATTATAGATGGCAAAGAAAAATTCATTGGCGACCCGACTGAAACCGCGATTATTCGCCTATTAAATGAAAAACATATTACCAAAGAAAGCCTTGATTCTATTTTTCCAAGAGTGCATGAAATTCCATTCGACTCAGACAGAAAACTTATGACTACTGTTCATGAAACTGATGATTTGGAAGATACACATTACATTTCCATTACTAAAGGGGCATTTGATAGAATTCCTCTTGATAAAACTTCGGTATGCATGGAAACAGCCAAACGAATTCATGATGAATTCGCCGATAGTGCCCTTAGAATTTTAGCCGTGGCCTATAAACATTATGATAAACTGCCAGAACATTTGGACTCTGAAGAATTGGAACACGGATTAACTTTCGCTGGATTCGTCGGGATTATTGACCCGCCACGTCCAGAGAGTAAACGAGCTGTCCAAACTGCCAAAGATGCCGGAATTAAGACAATTATGATTACTGGCGACCATGCTTTAACCGCTACCGCAATTGCTCGCGATATCGGAATTATCAAAGAAGGCGAGAATGCTCTAACAGGAAAAGAATTAGCAAAAATGTCAACTGAGGACCTATATGAAAACATCAAGAATTATTCTGTCTATGCCAGAGTTACACCAGAGGACAAAATCCGTATCGTCCAAGCTTGGCAATCACATGGCGAAGTAGTAGCAATGACTGGTGATGGCGTTAATGACGCTCCTGCTCTTAAAGCAGCGAACATCGGAGTGGCAATGGGTTCTGGAACTGACGTTTCTAAAAATGCCAGCGATGTGATTTTAACTGATGATAATTTTGCTTCTATTGTAACTGCCGTATCAGAAGGACGACGTGTGTACGACAATATCCGTAAAGTTCTTATGTCTCTAATACCAAGTAATATTGCTGAAATTGTCGTTATGATTTTAGGCTTCTCAATTTGGGGTAGAACTCCATTGTATGCGCTTCAATTGCTATTTATCAATGTTGTTGCTGATGGTATTCCTGATTTGTGCATGTGTCGTGAAGAACTTGAGGATAACTCTATGCTAAGAAAACCAATTCCTAAGCAAAAAAGTGTCTTTGCCTATGGTCTTTGGTCAAGAACCGCCGTTGCTGCCGTTGTCTTTATCGCTATTTCAATGGCTGGTTATTACATCGGTGCTTTCGTTCCCCTTGGTGGGATTGCTCCATCGCATGAAGTCGGCAGAACCATGGCGTATGTTACTCTGGCCTGGGGCTCAGTGGTGAATATCTTAAACGTTAGAAGTTTTAATAAATCGCTCTTTACCATTGGCTTTACATCAAATCCGCTCCTCTTCGGAGGCATATGTTTGTCGTTATCGCTAGTTGCCATTACCGCACTTGTTCCAGGAATAAGAGATATTTTCCGATGCGTGCCAGTAAGTGGCTATCACTGGTTGATTATCGTTGGTATGTCAAGCTTACCATTCTTTGTTATTGAATTAAAGAAATTGATTATGCGAAAAAAAGGAATAATGATAGGTGGCGCAGTCTAAAAATTATAGTTGCGCAATACAAACAGATGAGGTGCTCTTCAAAAGAGCACCTCATCTGTTATCTTTCACCTAATTTTAAATTCGGTACAGCGTTTAAATCCCATCCATGTCTCGTGCCTTTTTGGTACTCATAATATGCCGCTGCCCCAATCATCGCCGCATTATCAGTGCATAATGCTAGCGATGGATAATAAAGTTTAATACCAGCTTTGGCACATGCTCTTTTCATCGTTTCCCTAAGGTTACTGTTGGCAGCTACTCCCCCTGCCATCGCAAGTTTTTCAACCTTCCGCTCCTTCGCCGCTAACACGGTATGTTCAACAAGTACCTCGACCACCGCTTTTTGAAATGATGCGGCCACATCCGCTTCATTTATCTGAATACCTTGCATCTTGCATTTGTTAAGATAATTTAACACCGCTGATTTCACGCCGCTAAAACTAAAATCATACTCGCTACCATTGACTTTCGCTTTCGGAAATGGAATGGCTGTCGCATCGCCTTCTTTTGATAACTTGTCAATCTTTGGTCCCCCTGGATAGCCTAGTCCGATTGCTCGTGCCACTTTATCAAATGCTTCGCCCGCTGCATCATCGCGCGTTCGCCCTAAGACTTCGAATTCGCCATAGTCTTTGACTGTCACAAGATGTGTGTGTCCCCCAGAGACAACTAGGCACATAAATGGTGGCTTTAAATCGGGATGTTCAATATAATTAGCGGCAATATGCCCTTCGATATGGTGTATCCCCATTAATGGCTTCTTAGTCGCATAACTAATTGCTTTCGCTTCCGCAACGCCCACTAATAAAGCTCCAACTAATCCCGGTCCATATGTCACTGCAATAGCATCTAAATCATCTAGCGTCACCTTAGCGTCAGCTAGTGCTTCTTTGATGACTTGATTGATTTTTTCGATATGCTTTCTTGAAGCAATTTCAGGAACTACCCCACCATATATTTTATGCAATTCAATTTGCGAAGAAATCACATTTGAAAGTACTTCTCGGCCATCTCGTACTACCGCCGCTGCTGTTTCATCACAAGAACTTTCAATTGCCAGTATTGTGATGTCTCTATCTTGCTTTTCTGTCATTTTCTAATCCTCTTCAAAACGCAACAAGGTACTCTTCTTATCTTTCCCCGCACTCGCATTAGGAAAAATATTCGTCACGTCTTTCATATATTCTTCTGGTCTAACTAACGACGGGCTATAATGTGTTAGCCATAGTTTCGTAACTTCTGCTCGCTTCGCCAACGTCGCTGCTTCTTTAAAGGTCATATGCTTATATTCTCTAGCTTTTGCTTCCTTATCTGGCTCACCGTACATGCCCTCGCAAATAAATAAATCTGCCCCTTGGGCATTTTCAACAATTGACTCCGTTGGTCTAGTATCGGTGCAATACGTCAGTTTTATTCCCTTTCGCTCCTTGCCTAAAACCATATCTGGCGTGAATATTTCGCCATTTAGTTCAGCACTTTCACCCTTTTGCAATCTGTTCCATAGCGATACGGGAATACCTTGCGCTTGTGCTTTGACAACATCAAACCTGCCAGCTCGATTAATCTCTAAGCTGTAACCATAGCATATAACATTGTGATTGACTTTAAACGCCGTAATGTTGTAGCCATTAATTTCGAATTTTTCTTGTGGCTGTGTGAGCTCAACATAGTTTATCTCAAATGGTAGTTCTGGCGCAATTGTCCGCAAAGCTGTAACCACTCGCTCTAAACCCTTTGGTCCAATCAGCGTGACTGGCTCACTCCTATCGGCATTGCCCATTGTCAATAAAAGCCCTGGTAAACCACTAATATGGTCGGCATGATAATGTGTAAAACAAATAATATCAATCGGCTTAAAAACCCAACCCTTTTCTTTGATGGCAATCTGCGTTCCCTCGCCACAATCAATCAAAAGATTGCTGCCGTTATAGCGCGTCATCAATGACGTTAACCAGCGATGTGGCAACGGCATCATTCCCCCCGTGCCAAGTAAACATACATCTAACATCTCTTATGCCTCCATTTATCCAGAAATTTTCCTGCGCATCAAAATCGCATCTTCTTTGGGTGTCTCATAATAATCATGACGCAACCCTACTTCTTCAAAACCAATTCGTCTATAAAGAGAAATAGCACTTTCATTACTAATTCGCACTTCTAAGTGTAATATCTCCACCCCAAATTCAGAAATGAGCCGCATCAAACTTTCAATTAATAATCTGCCAATGCCTTGCTTTTGGTGACTTTTCATCACTGCGACATTAGTTAATTCCGCTTCATCTAAGACCATCACGACACCTGCAAAACCAATGATTTGGCCGTTTTCCTCAGCAACCAAAAAGAGCGTGTCATAACGCACCAAGAACGCCAAAAAGCCCTTATCCGTCCACGGCACTGAAAAGTTCTCCTTTTCAATCACCATTACTTGCTCTAAATCAGCAACTGTCATTTCTCTTACTATTTGCAATCCATCTTCTCCTTTTCGGCTCGCTCACGCTCTGCTTGAGATACTCTAAGATAATCGGGACGATATTCATCCGCACTTTGCAAAATCCCTGCTTGATAATAAGCCTTTGCTAAGGCCCCTAACGCTCCTGCTCGTTGCCTATTTAGATGTGCGGGCGCAAATGAATATTCTCCCTGCATTTTTTCACAAATCACCTCGCAATGGACGGGAACCCCATCACCTAAAAATATTACGGAGCGCTTTTCGCTATTCAAATAGCTAATTGTCTCTTGAATATCTTCGGCACACTGCTCCTTTAAGGTCTTAATTTCGCTTCCCGCAAAATAATAAACTCCGGTGTATACTTGATTGCGTCGTGCATCCATCAGCGGAACAATCAGCGCCTCACTACCGTATAAACTATATGCTAGTGCCTCTAGCGTTGGCACTGCAATTAGTGGTTTATCAAGGGCTAGCCCTAATCCCTTTGCTGTTGCTGAACCAATCCGCAGTCCCGTAAATGAACCTGGCCCCGCCGTTATTGCAATGGCATCAATAGTTGCCATATCAAGATTAATCATCTTGGCTACTTCATCAATCATTGGCAATAGTGTCTGTGAATGTGTCTTTTTATAATTAATGGTGTACTCCGCAGTCATCTCTTCATCTTCGATAATTGCTACCGAGGCCACCAGTCCTGAGCTGTCTAATGCCAATATTTTCATAAGGTTTCCATCTCCTTTATTTTGCTAATATCATCCATTCCATCTATTTTGCTAATATCATTCATTCCACCTATTGTAATCTTGCGGTAATCAAATCCTTTATCAAGGTCTTTTTCGATGGTAATGCTAATCGTCTCTGATGGTAATATCTCCGTGATTATATCCGCCCACTCAATTAGGCAAATGCCCTCACCGTAAAAATAATCCTCATAGCCTATCTCTTCCATCTCTTCGACATCACCAATGCGATAAACATCGAAATGATAAAATGGCAAACGTCCACTATCATATTCTTGTACAATTGTAAATGTCGGACTGTTAATCGGTTCTTCTATTAATAGCCCGGCACCGAAGCCTTGACTGAAAACGGTTTTACCTGTCCCCAAATCACCGACTAGCGTATATATCTGACCCGCCTGTGCTCTTCTCGCAATGTGCATCCCTAAGCGATAAGTTGCTTTTGCATCATTTGTCTCAAAAATCATATCTGACCCCACTTTCTTAGGGTTTACATTTTACCACAATGTCACTTTGCTTACAACTTGAGTATTGCACACTTTAGCACAAACGTTTATACTTAATCTTGGCGATATGCTTCGCTACTTATAACAATTCAAGAACAAGGAGAAAATACTTATGGCAAACCCAATTGTTACAATTACTATGGAAGAAGGTGCTGTAATAACGGCTGAATTATATCCAGACGTTGCTCCAGCTACTGTTAAAAATTTTGTTAGTTTAATCGAGAAAGGTTATTATGATGGATTAATCTTCCATCGTGTAATTCCTGGCTTTATGATTCAAGGCGGTTGTCCAGACGGCACTGGCATGGGCGGTCCTGGTTACTGCATTGATGGCGAATTCACTAGCAATGGTTTTAAGAATGACCTTTCGCATGAACCTGGTGTTCTGTCGATGGCTCGTGCAATGGACCCCAATTCAGCGGGTTCACAATTTTTCATTATGCATGAAACTTCACCACACTTAGATGGGCAATACGCCGCTTTTGGTAAAGTCACAAGTGGTATGGACGTTGTTGACAAGATTGCAACAACCCAAACTAGTGCCGGTGATAGACCAATGCAAGAACAAAAAATCAAGACGGTAACTGTTGCCCTTTAAGGTCATCACCGATTAGTATTTTTTTATCTAATACTGCAAAATATAATTCTTCTACCTCACTTATGACTGCTTTGCCATTGGTGGCCTCAATTAATTCCGCCGTCAATGCCAAAACTTCTTCTTGCGGTAGAAGGATTTTTATTTGCACCTTTTCAGTATAAGTTGAGTCCATAATTGGTATCTGTCTTTCTCCTAAGAGATATTGGATTTTACCAACGCCGTTATAGTCCGTTGCAATCGCTAACATGGTTCCCCATACTTTATCAATCAACGTACAAGTAGCTAGACCTTCTTGGGTCGCTTTTGAATACGCTCTAACTAATCCCCCTGTTCCTAATAACGTGCCACCAAAATAACGGGTCACCACGGCCACGACATTGGTAAGTTTGGCACCTTGCAAAACATCTAGCATTGGTCGCCCTGCGGTACTGCTTGGTTCGCCATCATCACTTTGGCGGACTATTTCACCACGTTCGCCAACAATAAATGCCGAACAGTTATGATTAGCATTCCAATATTGTTTTTTAATACTGTCGATAAAGGCCACCGCTTGCGCTTCTGTCTCGACTAAGGCAACTGATGCAATAAAGCGGGACTTTTTCTCAATTATTTCTGCTGTTCCACCTTGGTAGATGGTTTTGTAGTTGTTTGGCATGGTTTTGCATCCTCTCACAACAAGATTGCGAGTCAAGCCCGCAATGACTATATTTGCTAAGTCGATTGTACCACAAACCCAAACAACTTGGAAAGCTTGCTGTTTTTTGGTATAATGTTATTAGTAAAGGAGTTATATTATGAATTTTGGCAAGAACGCTACCAATCACAAACAAAAAATAATCAAGTCAGCGGCCGATAAAATCGGCAAGATGGCTGGTTTTTCTTTGGTGAAATTATTACTCTTTGCTTTTATTGGGCTAGTTGTTGTTGGGGCTTGTTTGAGTAATGGTATTGTCACCGGCTTAATTGCAAGCTCCCCCGATATTGCAAATGTTAATATCATGCCTAGTGGACAAG
>JGI994J12354_10004451_pt1 | contig 12583 bp, 7 predicted proteins | sample IntmicLarv3ML3BL_FD_12354 | JGI IMG/M metagenome (IMG submission 12354)
CGCGGCGCGTCCTGCGGTGGCACCGTTCGCGCCGTGCCTTTTAGCAGAGCCGAGGCCTCGTCCTGTGACGGTGCTTGTGCCTCGCCGGCCATCAGCTTGCGTTTTCGCTCAATCATCTCATCGTTCCGGCCAATGTATTCTTCCAAGCTGCGCATGTTGCAGGCGCGCTCCAGCCGATCCTGGCCATCCGACACCCATTTGCTAATCGCACCCACGCCAAAGGCCAGCACGCTGTGGGTTTCTTCCATGATATCCACGTTGTACAGGCAAGCCGTGCCGGGCAGGGCGTAGCCGATGTTTTCCAAATTGCCCGCCATGTATTTCTGACGGTACAGATAATAAGGTAAAAGGCCTCTGCTCATCAATGTTTCTTGCGCGTGCTCCACCATGCGGGTTACCACGGCTTGATCGGGCAGCAACCGCACCCCGCCATCCAGCCAAATTTGCGACGCCCGCTTGGCTGCCAGCGAATGCACCGTGATGTTCTGCGGTGAAAGCGCCAGAATCTGTTGCAACGTATGGGCAAAGTCGGATTCCACCTCGCCTGGAAGCCCGGCAATGACATCCATATTCACCACAGGAAAATCGGAAACCAGCGCCATGGCCTCGGCGATGGCTTCCACGGTATGGCTGCGCCCAATGCGCGCCAGTGTTGCGGCGTTCATGGTCTGCGGGTTGACAGATATCCGTGAAACCCCATGCCCGCGCAGCACCCGCACCATTTCCGAATTGATGGTGTCCGGCCGTCCGGCCTCCACCGTCCACTCGCCCCCACTCCCCCACGCTTGACGCATGACGGCGAGCAGCTTGTCCATTTGGGCGGGACTAATCGAGGTCGGCGTGCCGCCGCCAACATACACCGCGCGAACCGTTCGCCCCTGCAAAAGAGGGATACAACCTTGAATTTCCCGAATCAGCGCCTCCAAATAGCCGTCCACCATGGGGCGAGTTTTTTTATCTAGAGCATAGGCGGGAAAGGAACAATAGCTGCAACGCGTGGGACAAAAGGGAATGCCCACGTAAAGATCGATTTCATTTTTGGCGTTGTGCGCCGGCGAGCGAACGCCCTGCTGTGCGTCCAAAACTTTAAACAATAAATCGGTTTTTTCGAGTGTCAAATCATAAAAATCAATCAGGCGGTTCCGCACTGCATCGTAGCTTTGCCCCTGATCCGCCAGCATCACCGCCAGTTTGGTTGGGCGAATGCCGGTCAACGAACCCCACGGCGGGTGAATGCCGGTCTGCTTTTTCATCAGTTGATACACCACCAGCTTGAGGCCGTGCTTTTCCATGCGGCGGCGCAATAACGGCTCGGTTGGCAAGCAGAGCTCCAGCTCGGCATGTCCCTCGAGTGCGGGCATCTTCATATTAAGCGGCGTGTTGCACCTCGATAAAGCTTCTGAACCTTGTGCCGGTCTCGCTAAAGCCTCCGGGCCCTGCGTTGGCCCCGCTAAAACCTCCGAGTCCTGTACCGGCCCCGTTAAAGCCTCCGAGTCCTGCTCCGGGCCGGGCAACTCTCCTGGATTTTGCAGCAAGGCAAAAAAGACCGAGCGGTCCTCCCTTGGCTGGTGCCATACCAGCAGGTCAGCCAGCTGCGGCTGATCGGTCTGCGTTAGGCTAATCGCCGCGTCAAACACCCGGATGGTCTCGCAGACTTCATTAAAATATGATGCCGGATCAATGAAAATTGTCATTGCAAAAAAGGATTTTCTTGTTTGATGCGCCCCACCGTTGAGGCTTGACCATGGCCGGGAAACAGCCGCATGGCGTCCGGCATGGTTAGAATAACCGCCTCGATGCCCCGCATCAGGGTGGCATAATCGCCGTTGGGGAAATCGGTTCGCCCGATGCTGTCGGCAAAAACGGCGTCGCCGCAAAAGGCCATATCCCCCACGCACAGGGCGCTGCTGCCCGGCGTGTGCCCGCCAATCAGTCGGTAGCTTATGGCATGCTCCCCAAAGGTCACCGTGTCGCCGTCGGCCATGGGTGTGGCCGGGCTGGTGACGGTAAAAGCCCTGCCTAGAAACGCGGATAGGTTCCCCCGCGAGCTTGTCAGCATGGGCAGGTCAGGCTCGGGGATATACAGCGCCGCTTGCGTTGCGGCAACCAGTGCATCCACGCTTTCGATGTGATCAAAATGGCCGTGCGTCAGGCAAATCGCCGTGATGTCAATCCCCCGCTCGCGGCAATCGGCGAGCAGCGCGCCCACATCCATGGCAGGATCCACCACGACGGCGGTTTTGCTGGCGGCGTCGGTCAGCAGGTAGCCGTTTTCCGCGCCGTCCCGGGATAGATAGGTTTGAACCTCAAGCATCGGGTTTGCCTCCTTGGGTATTTCTGTGGGTACAATCATTGGCGCGGGGGCGCAAGCCTGCAAGGTAAGCACCATGGCCGCGCATAGGCATGCGGTTGCTACCAAACGAATTTTTCGCATCTTTTTTCACCGGTCCGCAGCCGCAATCGGCAGAGGGGATGGCGCCTTTTATGTGGCGGCCTCTGAGTTTTCGCGCCTTGCTCGGGTGCCTTTTACTTTGACGCGGCCGATTTCGGACCGCTTCTGTTTTGACGTGCCCTACTCGGGCATCTTCCTCTTTGATGTGCCCTATTCAGGCCTCCTCAGTTTCGCGCCCTATTCGGGCCGTTTCTGCTTTTGCGTACCCTGCGCGGGTGTTTTTTGATTTTGCGCACCCGTTTTTGACGTCGCCCCACGTGGCATGCTTACCTGACCGGCCCGCTGCACATCCCGAATGCCCTCAATGCGCCTGAGGCGATGCACGAGTTGGTTGAGCTCGCTTGTGTTGGTAACATCGCAAAAAAGATGAATGGAAACCATGTTCATGCTGGTAATGAGATTGGCGCTCATGCTTTGCAGCGTGATGGACATGTCCGTCAGGGCGATGGTGATATCTGAAATCAGACGCGAACGGTTGGCGGCCGACAGCTGCAACTCTACCTTGAACATGGCGTTGGTGTCTTCCTGCCACGACACGTCAACCAACCGCTCAGTTTCAAACAAGCCCTGCGAATAGTTGGGGCAATCCCTTCGGTGAACCGAAACACCTCGTCCGCGCGTGATGTAACCAATGATGTCGTCGCCGGGCACAGGGTTGCAGCAATTGGCAAAACGCACCAGCATATTGCCTTCGCCGTGAACATCCACCCCATGGGTCGCCGGAGGGCGTGGACGCACCGGACGCACTTGGGGCTCGATCTCAATTTTATGATCTTTTTTGTAGGCCTCCACCAAACGCATCAGCACCTGTTGGGTGGTGAGGCCGCCGCAACCCACGGTGGCGTGAAGGTCTTCCAGACTCTTCATATTGTAGCGTTTGAGCAGGGGACGAACATAGCCATCCTGTTGCAGCTCGGGCAGGGTGTGGCCAAGACGCCGCGCGGCCAGCTCCAGCAATTCGCGGCCGCGTTGGATATTTTCATCCTTCTCCACGAGCTTGAACCACGCGCGAATTTTGCTTTTGGCCTCTGAGGTGCGTACAAAGCTCATCCAGTCACGGCTGGGTCCACGGTTGGCCGGGCCGGTGATAATCTCAATGATTTCGCCCGTTCGCAGGGGCTGTTCAATGGAAATAATGCGTCCGTTGGCCTTGGCACCCATGCAGCGATTGCCGATGGCGCTGTGGATGGAATAGGCGAAATCCACGGCCGTGGCGCCCGCCGGCAGGGTGACCACATCGCCCTTGGGGGTAAATACAAAGACCTCGTCCGAAAAGAGGTTGGTTTTGAGGGTGTCGAGAAAATCCTGCGCGTCCTCCAGATCCGACTGCGATTCCATAAACTGCCGGAACCATGTCAGGGTGGTTTGCAGGGCGTCCTCGGATGATTTGCCTTCCTTATATAGCCAATGCGCGGCAATGCCGTATTCAGCCTGGTGGTGCATAACGACGGTGCGGATTTGCACCTCAAAGGGAATGCCCGCGCGACCCACCACGGTGGTGTGCAGTGACTGATAATTATTGGCCTTTTTAACGGAAATGTAATCCTTAAAGCGCCCGGGCACCGGCTTGTAAAAATTGTGGACCACGCCAAGCACCGTGTAGCAATCCTTGAGTTCCGGCACGATGACCCGGAAAGCAAAGACGTCGTAAACCTGATCAAAGGTTCGGTTCTGCTGCTTCATTTTTTGATAAATGCTATAGATGTGTTTGGTACGCGACTCAATCTCAAAGGGGTCCACGTCCAGCGTTTGCACCAGCATGGTTAGCTCTTCACTGACGGCCCCCATCCAAGCCTCACGCTCCCGCAGGGTGCTTTCCAGCGCCTGGCTGATTTGGGCGTGGATTTCGGGTTCCAGATACGAAAAGCTAATATCCTCCAGCCGAATACAAAGCTGGTACATGCCAAGGCGGTGTGCCAGCGGCGCGTAGATATCCAAGGTTTCGCGCGCGATGCGCTTCTGCGCCTCGGGCGGCTGATGGCCCAAGGTCTCGATGTTATGCAACCGGTCGGCCAGCTTGATGATGACCACCCGCACATCCTGCGCCATGGCCAGAAGCATCTTGCGAAGTGCCTCGGCGTTGCGCTCCTCCCGGGAGGCCATGTTGATGAGCTTTAACTTGGTGAGGCTATCCACCAGCAGGGCAATTTTGACGCCGAAAACCTTGGTCAGCGTGGGTTTGGTGACCTCGCAGTCTTCCAAAACATCGTGCAGCAGCGCCGCCGCGATGGTCTCGGCATCCATTCGCAGGCGCATCAGATAACAGGCCACATACAGCGGATGCGTAATGTAAGGCTCGCCGTTCTTGCGGCGCTGCCCCGCGTGGGCGTTTTTGGCAAAGGCGACCGCCTCGCCCACCACCGAATCGTTGGGGTAGGCCGCCAATAAGCAGGATTGCATCTCTTCAATGGTTTGCACGGTGGACTCCCCCTTCATTCATCGTTATGCGGACCGCATCGAATCGGATGGCGCGAGCGTGTTGGTGCTAAGGCTCGCGGCAGCTTGGGTGGGCGTATCGGCGTCGAGGTAGGCGGCAAACCGCGCGCTTGCGGATAGATCCGTGGTTTTGCCGGTGATTGCGTACCCGTTGTCGCCACACACCAAAAGCCCCTCTTCCACAAACAAGGCCAGTGCCGCGTGGATAACGCCGGGCAAATACTGCGGCAACGCGCGTTGTAGATGCTGGGCGGTACAGCCTTGTTCCTTCCGCTGTGTGACGGAGCTTTGCGCGCCCGGCGTGGCTTCGCCTTGCGCTTGCTGCGGCGTGGCGCCTTCGGGTTCCTGTTGTGGGTGCTGCGTGGTGATAATCTCGGCCGCCTGCCGTAGCTGCTGCCACACTGCGGCCAGCACGCCGCGATCGACGCGCTGCTCCAGCCAGTCGGCATCCTCGGCGGCATCGGCCAAGCGATACACCGTGCCCTCGCCCCACACCATACCGCAGGGCGGCTCGTGGGCGAAAATCACGGTGGGGATACGCAGTGCCCGCCATTCGTCAGCATCCGGCGCAACCCACAGCGAGGGCAACGTCATACAGTCGGGCGGCGATAACATGCCCAAATCCAGTTTGCCTTGAAGGTAGAGTGGCATCAGTTTTCCCAAAAGCCCAACAGCGCAATCGGGTGAAAAGGCAACCAACACACCGGTTTTGGCTAATGCCTCATCCAGCGTGCACATGGGCAATTGCGCGTAAGGCGTGCCGATGGCCGCCCATTGCCAAAAACGATCGGTCAGCAGGGTTGTGGATTGCTCAATGACCGCGCCAAGATTGGCACAATCCGGCGACACCCGCCATGCCTCAACCAGGGCTTGCACCTGGCTCCGGCTGCGGTAGGTGTGGATGTTGAGCCGCACGGCAAAGTCAAAGCGATTGGGCGCGCGCAGCGCCGCGTGATCCTGCCCCATGCGGAAGGCCACCGCGTTGACACGGCTTTGCTCGGCGCAGATGTCAAAAGCAAGATGGCTTTGATCGCGCCCCATGACGCGGGCGTCCTGTGTGGCGACCTCGCGAAGCATAAACCGCGGCTGGGGATTGCCCCGCCCAAATGGCGCAAGACGTTCCAGCGCTTGGACAAAATCCTGTGTGCAATCCCCCACTGACAGCGTTGCGTCCATGGTGGCGCGTTTGCGGTAGAGCGCGTCGGCGGTGTTGGTGGCCAGCCACGTTTCCATTGTTTCTTTGAGGGCGGAGCAATCGGCAAGGCGCAGCGCCAGCCCGGCCGCCATGGCGTGGCCGCCGAATTTGGTCAAAAGAGGACTCGCCGCCGCCAGACAATCGTAAAGATTGACGCCCTCAATCGAGCGTGCCGACCCGTGGCAGGCGTCCTGCTCATCCACACAAAGCACAATGGCCGGACGGTGGTATCGCTCCACCAAGCGCGAGGCAATCAGCCCCAGCATACCGATGTGCCAGTTCTTTTGGTAAACCAGCGTCAGGCGATCGGCGGGCGCGTGGATGCGCTCCACCTGATCAAAGGCGGAACGCAGCAAGGCTTGTTCCATATCAATGCGGGTTTGGTTGTCTTTTTGCAATTTTTCGGCATGCGGGCGAGCCGATGACAAATCCGTGGCGCAAAGCAGCGCCAGCGCGTCCAGCGCGTGCCCCAGGCGGCCGTTGGCGTTGATGCGCGGAGCCAGCACAAACCCAAGCGTATGCTCGGAATAATGTGTAACATCCGCCAGCTCAGCCAGTGCCGCAAGGCCGGGGTGCGGGTCTTGACGCAGTTTTGTAAGGCCCAACGTCACCAGCGCGCGGTTGACGCCCGTCAGGGGGACCATATCGGCCACGGTGGCCAGTGCCAGGACATCCAGCCAGCGCTCGGCCCAGGCCCAACCGCACAGCGCCGCGCCCAAAACCCACGCAACGCCGGCACCGCACAGCTCGCCAAATCGCGCCTCGCCCAACTGCGGATGCACCACGGCGGCGCATTCGGGCAGGGTTTCGGGCGGGGTATGGTGGTCGGTAATGACGACTTCCAAGCCAAGCGCACGCGCGTGGGCAATTTCGGCTGTCGCGCCAATGCCGTTATCCACGGTCAAAAGAAGCTTGGCGCCTTGCTCGACCATTTCGTCGATGGCCTGCATGTGCAAGCCATAGCCATGCGTGTGACGGTTGGGGATTTGCAAAATGCAGGTGCCGCCAAGGTTGCGGACGGCGTCCGACAAAATGGCGGTGGCCGAAAGGCCGTCCACATCGTAATCGCCATAGATGGCAATAACGTCGCCCCTTGCAATGGCGTCGTTGATCACGCCAACCGCCGCGGGCACGCCGGTTAGCTCAAAGGCATCGGGCAGGTCCTGCATGCTGGGCGAAAGAAACGCGCGGGCAGCCTCAACCGTGTCCATGCCGCGGCTGACCAGCAGTTGGCTGATCATGACCGGCAACTGCAACGCCTGACCAATGGCCAGTACAGTTGTATCATCCGGCGGCGGCAATGGGCGGGTGGAAAACTCCAGCACGTGAAAGCTCCTTGTATCATCAAGTCACAGCGCTTTCGCAAGACGCTGTGGTGCGTGTCAACCCTACCTCATGTGGGTGGGAAGGGGCCGGTTGGCGAAGGGATGGGGACAAGTTGGTTGGTGCGGACAAGCTAGTATAGCGAAAAACAAGCGCAGTATAGCGAAAAGCTGCAACAAAGCATGTTGCAGCTTTTTTGTTGTGTGGAAGGGTTAGGCGCGCGCCTTATTGGTTGTTTTGCCCTTGCGTTTTTGGCTCCAGTCTACCCAGAGTGCCCAAGCCGGGCCGCAAAGGAAGACGGTGGAGTAAATACCGGCCAGCAAACCAATGATGATGGGCAGCGCAAACTCGCGGATGGAACTTCCGCCAAAGATGTACAGCGCCGAAATGGTTGCCAGCGTGGTTAGCGTGGTGTTGATGGTACGGCGCATGGTTTTGCTGATGGACATATCCACCACCTCGCGCGTGGTATGGCCTTTACCGATGAGCGACATGTTCTCGCGTAGACGGTCGAACACAATGATGGTGTTGTTGATGGTGTAGCCGACAATCGTCAAAATGGCGGCAACAAAGGGCGAGTTGATGGGAATTTGCAGCACAACAATGGCGGCGATCATCAGAATAACATTGTAGAACAACGCGATAACCGCAACGACGCCGGAGCGAAGCTCGAAGCGTATCCAGATGTACAGCAGAATGGCACCGCAGGCAATGGCCAAGGCCAGCAGGGCGTTGCGTTGCAACTCGACGCTGATGGTGGCACCGACGGAATCCATCTCCGTGACGGCGATATCGGCATAGGTGGGTTGCAGGGGCATAACAACGGCCTCTTCAACAGCGGGGCGGCCAACATCCTCTTTGATGCGCACGATGGCCAGATGCTGCGAACCGTTGCCGTCGGAAACCTGCACGGCTTGGCGGGTGAAACCGGCGTCATCCAGCGCGGATTCGATATCCGAGGTGGCAAAATCTTGGCCGACATCAATGGTCAGCAGGGTACCGCCGGTGAAGTCGATGCCCATGTTGGGGCCGCGGTTCACCGCAAAGCCGACAATGCCAACCACCAAAAGCAACACGGAGGCAGCCGCCGTCCACTTAAAGTTTTTGGTGAAGGATAACCTGGCTTTTGCTTTTTCACGCTTTTTGCCAACCAACAGCCACGCGGGCAGATTGGGGAAAAGGATAACCAATGAACGCATCAGGTATTTGAGCACCACCAGCGTGGTGAACATGGCCACGATGGTACCAAGCCCCAGCGTAACGGCGAAGCCTCTGACGGTTCCCGTGCCAAAGATTCCCAGCACGATGGCCGCGAGAATGGTGGTGATGTTGCCGTCAAAGATGGCCGCAAAGGCTTTGGAAAAGCCAAGATCCACAGCAGCACGCAGGTTTTTGCCCGCGCGGTATTCCTCTTGGAACCGCTCGAACACAATGACGTTTCCGTCCACGGCCATGCCGATGGAAAGCAGAATGCCCGCAATGCCCGGCAGGGTCAGCTGAACGCCCTGAACCGTTGCCAGCATGAAGATGAGCAGAATAACATAGACGCCCAACGTAACGCCCGAAACCAAGCCGGGCAACCGGTAGAACACCAGCATGATCAGCAGCACGACGATTAGGCCGATTAGGCCGGCAAACAGGCTGTCGTCCAGCACGTCTTTGCCCAGGGTAGCCGAGACCGAACGGATTTCGATTTGCTTCATTTCCAGAGGCAGGGTGCCCGACTCAATGGAAATGGCCAAGTTTTCGGCGGATTCGCGGGTGAAGTTGCCTTCAATATACCCCTCGCCGCCGCTAATGACGGACTTGACCGTGGGGCTGGAAATGACTTCGCCGTCCAGCTCGATGTGGATGTTCTTGCCAAGGTTGTCACGGGTAGCGGCGGTAAATAAATCGCGGCCTTCATCTGTCAACGTGAAAAATACAACAACCTCGGTGGCAGATTTATACCCCGCGGACGCTTGCTTGACGTGCTTGCCTTCCATCAGCAGCAAACCGTTGTCGTCCTTAAACTCCAACTTAGCAGGACTGCTGATCAAAGCCAAAACCTCGGATTCATCCTTGGCACCCGGGATTTCCACTCGAATGCGGTTACCCGACGGCTGAATCACGGCCTCGGGATACCCCTTGGCATCCAGCCGACTGCGAATGACACTAATCGTGCTGGTCAGTTTACTCTTCAACTCTGCCGCGGAAAGCTCTTCCTCGGCAGAGGCTTCATAAACCGTCGCCATGCCGCCGGCCAAGTCCATGCCTTGCGGGATGGTCGACGCCCAGGGGTGAAGGTCATACAGGCCGATTTCAACCCCAAAAACCGCAACATAACTGACCAGAAGCGTCAGTACCAAGAAAATCGAAAGCCAGACCGTGGTTTTGGTGCGCACGTTACAATCACTCCTAATTTTGAGGCAGAAATCTGCCAAACTTCGCTTTTTTGATTACTCTTCGAGTTGCTTTAGCAACAGAGGCAAGGCGCCCGAATTGATGGCAATGGCCAAATCCTCCGCAGACTCGCGGGTAAAGGAACCTTCAATGTATCCCTCGCCGCCGCTGATGACGGAGTTGACCGTGGGGCTGGAAATGACTTCGCCGTCCAGCTCAATGTGGATGCTCTTGCCAAGGTTGTCGCGGGTGGCGGTGGAAAATAAGTCGCGGCCTTCACCTGACAACGTGAAAAATACAACAACTTCGGTGGCAGATTTATACCCAGCGGACGCTTGCTTGACGTGCTTGCCTTCCAACAACACCTTACCGGATTCATCCGTAAACGTCACCTTGGTTGGCTTGCGGATGAACGCAAAGATATCCGCGTCACCCTCCACGCCGGGAACGACCACCCGAATGCGATTTTCCTCCGACGTGACCTTGGCCTCGGCGTAACCCTTGGCCGCCAGTCGATTGCGGATGATGTCAACCGTGTTGGACAACTCGGCTTTGAACTCGGAGGCAGTCAACTGCGCATCGGAAGAGGTCTCGTAAACCATTGTCGTACCGTTAAGCACGCTACAGCCGCACAAAACCGCCAGCAACAAGAAACCGGCCAGCCAAGCTGTGATCCTGGTGCGCATGTCAATCCCTCCCCCGCTGCGGCAGAAATCTGCCAAACTTCGCTCATCCTATCATGTCCCAGCGCCAGCATCAACCACGCAAAACCATTATCCGTATTGACGTCTAACGCACGCCTTTGCCCGCACCGACGTCAGCCACGCAGACTGGCGCGTGGGGCAACTATTTGTTCAGCTGTTCGCCGTTGTCCTCTTGGCCTTCGATGCTGCCGATGGCCCAACGTGCAATCATGATTTTGGTTTTTTCGTTGCCTACCTCGATGGTGACGATTTCTTCGTTGATTTCCGTCACGCGGCCATAGATGCCGCCGATGGTGGTAACGCGGTCGCCTCTGGTTAAATCGGTGCGCATTTTTTTAACGGCCTTGTCCTTTTTTTGTTGGGGACGAATGGCAAAAAAGTAAAATGCCACAATAATAATGGGAAACAAAGCAAATGTTCCAATCTGCTGAACCAGCCTGTTGACACCTTCGGCATCGACCAAGGGCAAAAGATATTGCAGCATACGAGTGTTCTCCTTTGTTATAACCGATTGTCGTCGAAAAAAGGCAGATTCGCAACAATCCTGACTATTATATCATAAACGAAATTGGGATTTCAATACCGGGAAGGATGCTGACGGAGCAATCCACCTCAATTAAGTCGAAAAGTTTTTGCATATCGGCGGTTTCCATGGCAATGCACCCGGCGGTCCAGTCGCCCATGGTGCCGCCGCCGTGAATGTAAATTTCCCCGCCAAGGGGCGTTTCCCACGACGCAGGGCCATCCGCCTCGGTCAGCGCACGGTAGGTGGCCTCATCGATAACGCCTTGATCATACCCGCGCCGAATGTCCTCGGCGTTGGGGTAGCTGATGCCCAGCGACAGCCCATATTTGGAAGTGGGGTTCTTGACGCAGATGGTGTAGTCGCCCTCGGGGGTTTTGTCGTCCCCCGCAGAGGTTTTGGCCCCCATGGGGTTGCTGCCCAGCGCGATGACGGTTTGCCAAATGGCTTCCCCTTCCTCGTACACGGTTAACAGTCGTTCATATTTATTGATGATGATACTCTTCATGTGGCATGTCCCCCCTGCGCGATATCCCTGCGCATGTGTTGATGCTCAAAGTGAAGCTTCGCCGCTTCGGCATAGGCGCTTTCTCGGGCCTGCGCGACGGATTCGCCCAGCGCAGTGACGCCAAGCACCCGGCCGCCGGCGGTGACTACCTGACCCTCCCGCAGCGCGGTTCCGGCATGATAGACCGTTGCTTCGCCGACATCCGAAAGCCCGGAAATGGCAAAGCCCGTTTGAATTTTTCCCGGATACCCGCCGCTGGCCATCACGACGCAGACGGAGGATTTGTTTTTCCATGTCAGCGTAATCTCGTTCAAACGGCCCTGGGTTGCCGCCAACAGCACGGTTAAAAGGTCGGTTTCCAACCGCGAGAGCACGGCCTGCGCCTCGGGGTCGCCAAAGCGGGCGTTAAATTCAATCACCCGGATACCGCCCGGCGTGCGCATCAACCCAGCGTAGAGCACGCCTTGGAAGGGACAGCCCATGCGGGCCAGCTCGTCCACGCAGGGTTGCAGAACCTGCCGAACGCAAAAATCAACATCGCCGGGCTGCTCGTGAAGCGCGGGCGAAACGCTGCCCATGCCGCCGGTGTTCAGGCCCAAATCGCCGTCATGCGCGCGCTTGTAATCCTGCGCCGTTACCATAGGCAGAACGGTTTTGCCATCGCAAAAGGCCAGCAGGGTCATCTCGGGGCCGGTCATAAATTCCTCAATGACAATGCGGCTTCCCGCCGAACCAAAGGCGCGGCTGCACATGGTTTGCTCAACGGCGTTTTGTACGTCGTCGCGCGTGCTGCAGATTAAAACACCCTTGCCTAACGCCAATCCATCGGCCTTAACCACAATGGGCAAGGCGCAGGTTTCGGCATAGGCGCGGGCCTGTGCGGCGTCATCAAAGGTGCGATATGCTGCGGTGGGAATGCCCGCCCGCGCCATGACTTCCTTGGCAAAGGCCTTGCTGGATTCAATCCGCGCGGCGGCAGCCGTCGGCCCAAAGGCAGGGATGCCGACGGCGTTGAGCCGGTCCACCAAGCCCATGGATAGCGGATCGTCTGGGGCCACCA
>JGI994J12354_10004452_pt1 | contig 12578 bp, 11 predicted proteins | sample IntmicLarv3ML3BL_FD_12354 | JGI IMG/M metagenome (IMG submission 12354)
TCTGTGCGGTCTTTTTCTCGTTTCCTCTTCAAGCCCTATTGGGTGAAAAAATCTTGATTTTTTTGCCCATTAGGGCTTGACTTTTTACCGGACGACTAATTTATTGTTAATTATTCGCCCATCAGTAAATGGTATGGAACCTATTCCTGCCGAGAAAACTTGAATGCCAGCGTAGTTTTATCCGATTTGAAAACCTCAATCTTGTTATTGTCGATGACCTTGACCCAGTAAGTGAAGTTTCCGCCAAGCAAGCCCGTTACGCTTAATGTGAAACCGCCATTTCCGCGCCCGGAGATTCCGTAGGTATCCTGCGGACTGAAAATATTGCTTTGATTGTTGTTAAAGAAAATAATCCTGCCGTTGGAGCTTTCCCAGCCGTATTCGCCATATGTCTGCTTCCATGCGCCTGTGATGTTGAAATTGGAAAGGGCGGAGTCACTGATGGTGCTTGCAACCGTGGGAGGCGTTGTGCTCGATGAACCCCCGGATGCATCTGATGTATCGGGTGTGCTTTTGTCAGGAAGCGGTATTACTTTGCCATTCTCTAAGACGATGATGGTTTCTTCCGAAGCCGCTTTCCGCAGAATCAGAGAATCCTCACCATTGACCTGTTCAATAGAATGATACGCGGTAGGATATGCCAGTTTGTCGTTTACAAAAAGCCCCTGGAAAATTCCATCAACATCTGTTACGATGGCGACATAATCATTTACTTCTTTTATTTCCGAAAAATGATATTCGATAGAATTATCCATTGCACTGCGAATATCGGTTTTAGATATTAGAACATTGTCATGCCAATAACTATATTCCTCGGGAAGTGTCTTTATTTTTTTGAGAGACAAATCGTATATTTCCGTGTTGTGTTCGAGGTTGGTTATGGCGTTAATTATGAGGAAGAAATTGTCATATTCTGATATCCGCCATGCATTAATCCAGTTTTCATACAGGAGTTTCTTCGTGTCAATATCCATGTAATTAAAAAATCTGGATTTGTACGAAGTCCCGTCGCCAGCCTCAGATATTTCTTACCGTTTATCTCTACAGGGGTTCCGCCAACTCGAATCGCTTTATAATAACCCCTTTCATTTGCAAATTTGCTTTCGTGTTTTTTATAGTAACTCGAATAGTCAACCAGTTGTTTGCCCGAATAGTCAATAAAAAAAGCGTCACAGCGGTCTTGCCAGTCCGTATATATCCAGTCGAGGTCTCTATTGTTTACCTGAATTTCCACTCGAGATTCTTTCGTGACAATGATGCCACTGTCATCATAATCCAGCAAATCTCCCTCGGCAATACGTTTTCCATCATGGTTATAAATGACCTCGTCAATTACGAAAACCTTTTCGTGTATATCGATGTCGGAATGCTCTTTTTTCAACGGAACAACGTAAGCGCCCGTTGTATCGATAATTCCCCTTGCGTCATTGATGCTTACCGTCATAAGACCGTGTTCGAACTCCTTGAATGAACTGTCGCCGCTATCAGTCGTTCCAACTTCATCATATATAAAGTCAATTACGACTTCGTTTTTTGCATTTATGAAGCCCCAGAAATCATCCTTCTTTACTGCGGCAAGGCCATCCGAAAAGGAACCGCAATCCTCATACGAAAAGGGAACAATGACTTCATTTTCCTCATTAATAAAACCCCAGAGAGAATCCTGGAACACCGCGCACAACCCATCGGAAAATGCTTGGCAAACTCGATAGGTAAGAGGAATGATGGGTTGATTTTTGGCATCCACGAACCCCCAACCATCTTTATTGGAAACGAGCCACAGCCCATTGGAAATATCCTTGCAATCGTTATACATAAAATCAATGACGATATTTCCATCTTCATCCGCAATGCCCCAAAGCCCATTGTGTTTGATTGGAAACATTTTTTCGGGGAATCTGGCGATGCCGTTATCGGCGGATGAATCCGTTTCCGAAGTCTGGGAAACCGGCGTATTGGCGTTGTTGCCGCTCGATGTATTGTTTGTGACCTCCTCGTTGGTGTTTCCGCATCCCGAGAACGCAAGCAGTACTGAAATCCCCAAAAGCAGTATGAGTATAAGCCTTTTCATGTGATGCACCCCTAAATTTCAAAAGATTTTCTCTGTTCCCATCCCCGATGTAACAGAATGTATCAACTGTTACATTTCTTCTTCGGGAGGCCTTGAAGCACAAGGGGTCTGCCCACGCGCGCTTTTTTGAAAATATTTTTCAAATTGCGAAAGTTATCGTTGACAAAAGGGTTGTGGGAGTTTAAAATAGTAACAGTTGATACAAAACGTTACAACGCCCCCTTCACAAGAATGTGTTAAGATATGACACAACTTGAAAAGGGGGCATATTTTTATGGCAGCCACAGAACCAATCAGAAGCAAAAACCAGCTCAAACAGCTCGCGGAGCATTTCTTGAAACGCGGGCAGCTTCGCAACTATACGCTTGTTGTTTTCGGCACCTGCACGGCCTTGCGCATCAGCGACCTGCTCCGGCTGAAATGGTCGGATGTATATGATGCGGAGCGCGGGGCGTTTTGCACACATTTTACGGTGACGGAGGGCAAGACGGGTAAAACCAAAACCATTGCATTGAATAAACAGCTGCAAAAAGCGCTCCGCCTGTTACATCCATACAGACGGGGCGCTTTTCTGTTTTCCAGCAACCGCAAGGAGGACAAGGCCATCAGCCGTGTCCAGGCCTGGCGCATCATCCGTGCGGCGGTGACGGCGGTCGGCATTGCCGGGAAGGTTTCCTGCCACAGCCTGCGCAAATCCTGGGGCTACCACGCGTGGACAAGCGGCGCGGTATCGCCGGTGGTTATCATGGAAATTCTGAATCACAGCAATTACGAGGTAACACGGCGATACCTGGGCATCACGCAGGACGATTTAGATCGGGCGTATTTGGGGTTGGTGTTGTTTTGATGGGACAAGACGGCCTTTAGCTGGATTTCTGGGTGTTTTTTATCTTTTGTATTAGATTTTGAGCGGCTGTTATGTACGGATGCGCAGGAGGTAATCTTTTGCAAAAAACAGTTAATGCCACCTGAGCCAACGCTAAGGCTTCGGTGTATCTATTCTGTGCGCAATATATTGAAGCGATATTATGATAGAGTAGAGCCGTCTCAGAATGTTCAAGTCCTAGCATCTCTTCGTTAATATGCCGTGCTTTTTTATACCATTCCAGTGCTTCTGAATAGTTCTCTTGATGATAGTATATCAAAGCCATATTGGTGTATGAGGTGGCGGTTTTGGGGTTCTTTTTGCCCAATTCTTTTTCGCGTATAAACAGTGCCTTTTTACTTAATTTCATTGCTTCGTCATATTCTTTTAGACGCAAATATACCAAGGACATATTGTCATATAGATCAGCCATATCCGGATGGTTTTTGCCTTGTTTCCTCTCACGGATATCTCGTGATTTTTCATACCAGCTCAATGAGTCCCTGTTTTTCTTTTGGAGATAAAAAACCCTTGCAATATTGTTATACGTTGTGGCAATCTGTAATTGGTTCGTCTCGTATTCCTTTTTATAAATATCTAACCCCTTGAAATTATATTTCAGTGCCGGGTCGTAATCGCATTGACGAGAATAGCCTAAAGCTATGCGGGTGTATATAGTCGCTAAGTTCAAATCATTTGGTTCAAGTGATTTTTCAAAAACTTTCAAGGTCTTTTGGTTGTATTCGATAGATTCATCGTATTTCCCTTGAAAGAAAAGTGCTTCAGCGACATGACTGTAAGAAGTCGCCGTGTCCTCGTGTTCGCATCCTAATATTTCTTCGCGGATAAATAATGCCCTTTTATAATATTCCAAAGCGTTAGCGTATTCTCCCAACACGTTCACGAAATATTGCCCTAAACACACCAGTAAAGACGCTATTTCCAGATCGTCCTCTGCGTAAAACCATCTGGCTATAGCGTTGGCATGTGGAACATGCACCTTAACCTTCGAGAAAGCATTTGCATCTTCGCTTTTGTAGTAGTTATGAGAGATTGCGTCTCGGCAATGCTTTGCCAGATTGCGATGATTTTTGAGCGAAATATCAGTTTGTGAAATTATTGCGCTCCGTACCATTTGGTGCATGGAGTACGAGGCCGTAATTCCATCCTCATCCTCATAAGAGACAAGCCATGTGTGCCGTTCTAATCTTTTCAGCACCAAACGGCAATCATTTTCTGTTATTCCTGCATCTTCTTTCAGCCAAACAAGGCAGGTTTCGACGTCGAGAGGTATTGCGGGGAAAAGAGCAAAAGCCCCGAGAATATTCTTTTCTGCAAGTTTTCTTATGACCTCAAAATTATACAGTTTATTGAGCTCGGCCTGCAACTTCTCGTCATCATCGATACTTTTTGTAATATTGAAGTCAATTTCTTCTAACTGCTCGGCTAACTTCTCTATGGTAAAACTGTAATCGCGCGCTATTATACCCAAGCGCGACACAATCAATGGGTTATAGCCCGCACGACGGTCTACAATATCCTTGAGAATCAAGCAATCCGCCTCAGACAGGGAGGTGGTACCGCGCGAACCATCTCTTGTTGAGCTTTTTCGTTGAGCTTTCAGAAAAATCTCTGCGCAGACACTCATAGAGAGAGGTTCAATTGCTATATCACTAAAAGTTTCATCGTGAGTTCTAGAAGCCAGCAATATTGATGCTCCCAAAAAATTCAATTCAGAAAACGAGAAATCCTGCTGAACAAGACTTCCTTCTATAAATTGTTTTTCGCGAATATCGTCAATTAAAAGTAAAACTTGATTGTTATCGCATAATTCTTTTAAATAGTTCAAGACAGACACTTCGTCTTTTTCTCCCGGATAAATAAGTTGATTTACTATATCATTGCTCAAATTACCGCTGTAGTAAAATAGCCCTATGTGGCTAAACGAAGATGCTTCAATGTCGTTCGCGAGTCTTGCGTACAGTTTGCCCAAGATTTCACTTTTGCCGGAACCGCCCATTCCTCTTAATTGCAGGCGCGCATTTCTGCTTTGTAAACGTTCGTGAAATTCATCAACCAAAGAATCCCGACCCAATATATTCTTGTTTTCCACTATTGGCACTCTCGCGGTCAAAATGTGGGAGTCAATTGCGTTTGCTTCTGCTTCTTTTTGGATTCTTTCTATAAAAGAAGGGAATTTGCCAGGTCGCACAACCTGCAAAATGTACTTGGCGATTTCATCTATTAATTTATCTTCTTTTTCGCGTAATGTTTCTTCTGTATAAAGACCGTTTCTCTCAATGTAACGTTTTCTGCGCCCGCCGATTCGTAGGCCGTCATAAACCGGGGAAATATCCCAAGCCATTTTCAATATGTTGGCGTTGGTATCTCCGTGCGTAAATTTATCAATAAGAATGCGAAGAATATTTCTCTGCTGTTTTGGAGTGGGCAAACTATCATGGTAGCCCAAAGTATTCCATAACTCTTCGCGGTCATTTCTTTCGTCACGGAAGTCTCCCAGCAGGGTTGCGAGGTTGCCCTCCGGCGTGCTCGAGTCTCTCCTTTTTCTTGCCACAGGTTACACACCACCAAACTTCAAGATTTATGAAAAATAGCCACAATTATACTTCGTGGCTATTTTGCGCGAATCAATGCACCGGTTTACAACTATAAGTGCTCTTCGGTTATTACGGCCTTGTAGCAATCAAACCCCGTGTCCCATCGAACGATGGTTTTTTGCTTTCTCGTTTTACTGCGTTCCACAATACGCAAAACAACACTGTTTTGATCAGATGCTTTTTCGGTATTTAAATCCTCGATACTGTGTTTGACGTACTCAATGCAGTATGCGTCTGCCATCTCATTGTTGCCGCGACCGACCTCAAACCGAAGGCATAATCCTTCATGCTGCCGAAGCGTTATGTTGACTTCTTTGCCTCCGGGTTTTCGATAATATATACCAATTATATGCGGGTCGGGGATCCACACACGGTCAATTACCCAGCCAATATCTTCGCCACGCCATATTTTTTGCCCATACTCATCAAGTGCACGGGGTATTAGGATATGAGCCCCCGCATGCCCTTCACAGGAAATCAAACGAACGGGATATTCATTACCATTGGAATCAACATTTGCCTTAATTGAGTACTGTTGAAAAAACACGCCGCATCTCATCTCGCTGCCCATTTTTTGCGCCTCCTATTTCGATTATTGTGTTGTCGTCAGTTCTCAACTTGAGCACGGACGAATCACACAATAATCGCGTGAAGCGAAAAGCAGATGCGCTGATTGTTGAAGGTACATAGTTGTACGGCACTATACTTTTATTATACGATACGCACAACAAAATGTCAATTTTTCCGCCAGCTGTCAGGCTGGTGTTCTTTTTTGCCCCAAAAATCCCCAAAAAAACCCGAAAAGCGCAAAAACACGTGTAGTTCATCACTTTTCTGTCATACTTTCCATGCTAGCAAATACCTGCATTGATCACGCAGGAAAACTTTATGAAAGGTGGATTACCCATATGAACCAGTCAATTTTCTCAACCCCCTCGCACAGCTTAGCAATCCGAAGCCATGAAACCAGCCCCGCGTACTACGCCCCGTCAGACCTAATTGCCACAGACGCCGACCTCGGCATTATGCGCAGAGGCAGTCAGGCGATTACGACCGACAACTGCCGCGCCCTGTTGACCGCTAACGCAATAGAAAACGCAGCCCTGCTAGCCATGATTTTCGAAAGGTGTTACGGCATTGCCCCTTGGGGCGATGAGCATTTCCTGCAAATTTGCGCGGCCTATGCCGCTACTGCGGCAGATGACATAAGGAGGTTTTGGTAATGGGTATTGTTATCCTGCTCGTTCTTCTTGCGATTGCCGCTTGCGCACTGACCTTCGGTATTATGGATATTCGTTATTGCGGGCGAGAAGATTCATCCGAAGAAGATTCATCCGAAGAAGATTCATCCGAAGAAGATCCCTCTCAGAAATATGAGCTTGCCATTCGCCGCGCGATGGAAGAGGCGACGGAGGACGCATGGCGAGCACAGCAGAAGCGGTTGCTGGACGCACAATTCCGACTCAAAATGGCTGCTCTGAAAGCGGGCGGCGCAATGCTCTGGCAAATGGCGAAGTCCTCTCGCAGGCCTTTTGGCGATGACGACGATCCGCATATGTGAGTGAAAGGACGTATGCACTATGAATTTATTAACGCTGAAAAACGATTTCCCCCGCTTGGAGAAAAAAATCAACGCATTGCCGCCGAGACAGCCGTACTGCATCTATGACTGCGAACTCCCACCCGGCTGCTCTCCGGCAAGAGCCACGGTCTGCTTCTCGAAAACACGCGGGTACTACGAGCTGTTTTTGGATACGCAGATTCAATACGCCGGAAACAACAATGCCCTGCAATTGCTGTGCAGCGGACAGCACCAGTTGTTTCCAAGTTACGCTGAGATGTGGCAGTTCCTTCGGGAACTGCCACCGGGGCAGCCCGCGCCGCCGGATTCCGCCCCGATAAGAGAATCGCCCCAAATGCCGGACTTCGGCCACATGGCAGCCACGGGCGCGATTACGGTTCCGTCACGAGCAATGAAAAAAACTGTGGATTACGAAACGCTTAGGCGCGAACTGAGCAAAAGCATCGTTGGACAGGAGGAGGCGGTGGAAACCATTTCCTTCCAGCTCGCCCTGCATCTCAACAAGTCCAATCCGAAGCGACCGATTTCTTTTCTGGCATGGGGACCACCCGGCACAGGAAAATCCGAAACGGCAAAGGTTTTGGCAAGCTGCCTATCTTGGCTGACCGGACATGAATATTCCACGATTTGCACACAGCTGAACACTTTCACTGCGGCGCACGATGTATCACGACTGACCGGTTCCTCGCCTGGGTACATCGGCTACGACGACAAAGCGGTGTTTGAGACCGTTACCGACAATCCTTACACGATTTTTGTGGGAGATGAACTGGACAAAGCTCATCCGGATGTTGCGAAAGTGTATATGTCCGTTTTGGACGATGGAAAACTCTCCTCGCCAAAAGAGCTTGCCAACGGCAGCCGCGAACTGGATTTCCGTCACTGCATTTTCATCTTTACCTCAAACTATTGTTTGGACATCACCGCGCCAAAGCTGGGTTTTTCCCTCGCGGACGATGTGACGCAGGTTTCTTTTCAGGATAACGCAGTGGATGTAGATTACCGCCAAGAGGAAGCGCCCTCAGAAAACCGCGCCGAGCAAACCAAACGAATCTACGCAAAAACCGAATCCGCGCGCAAAGCCTTCATAAACGCCGGTACACTGCGGGAAATCGCCAGTCGCTTCACCTCTTTTCTGGAATACAAGGAGCTGACAGACGAGGCCAAGATTCGGATTTTGGCAAAGCAAATTCTTGAAACAGGGTTTGAGTATGGCATCAGGCTCACGCACATCGCGCCGGGGATTTTACAGGCTTTGGCAAACGCCTCCCTTTCCGGCAACGCCCTAACTGTCCGGTCTTTCAAAAGTGTTATCGAGGGTCACCTCGCGGAACCCTTTGCCAATGCAGGAATTCAGTATCCGGGGCAGCGAGTGCGGCTGGAAGGCACGATTGACGTGCCAAGCATCCTTCCGGAAACTTTTCGGGACGGAGGTGACCGTGGATGACCACACAACCCAACACCATCCTCTGCGGCGACGCATTGGAAATGCTGAAAACCCTCCCGGCAGAAAGCGTCCACTGCTGTGTCACCAGTCCGCCGTATTACGGTCTGCGGGATTATGGCCACGATGGTCAAATCGGGCAGGAAGCCTCGCCGCAGGAATACATTGCCCGGCTCACGGCGGTTTTCCGTGAGGTGAAGCGGGTATTGCGGCAGGACGGAACCCTCTGGGTCAACATCGCGGACAGCTATGCGCAGCGCAAAAAACGCTGGAACGGCATCAAGCCGAAGGATATGCTCGGCATTCCCTGGTCGCTGGCATTCGCCCTACGTGCCGATGGCTGGTATCTGCGCTCGGACATCATCTGGCACAAGAGCAATCCGTTGCCGGAAGGTGCGGCAGACCGCCCGGCCAAATCTCATGAGCATATTTTTCTGCTCGCAAAATCCCCGCAATACTACTTTGACCACGAAGCCATTCAAGAGCCGGTACAGCAAAGCACCGTGGAGCGCACCAGCCGTGCGGTGGGGCAGCACAAATACATCCCCGGCGCACCGGGACAGCCGCCGCAAAAGATTTATCGGCCAAGAGCACAAGGCGAGCTTTCCGCGCCAAGCTTTCGCAGAAAGCGGGATGTCTGGACAAGCGCCACCAGCTCATACAGCGGCGCACACTTTGCCGCCTGTCCCGTTTCCCTGATGACCCCCTGCATATTGGCGGGCTGTCCCGCGGGCGGCGTGGTGCTCGACCCCTTCTTCGGCAGCGGTACTACCGGCGTTGCCGCCCTGCGCAACGGACGGCATTATCTCGGCATCGAAATCAACGCTGCCTTTTGTGAGCTGGCGCAAAAGCGCCTCGCGCAGGAGCCTCATTAGCAGAAGATTTCACTTCTTTTTTACTTTTTTTGCAATATTTACAACACCCATTTTTCATGTTTCTTGTTCCGCTGTCCGCCTCTGGTATATTTTGTCTTATCGCTCCGGAATGTGCAGAAAAGCAAGCTTGTCAAAAAGAGCGTCTGAGGATATACCAGAGGCACAGCAACGAAAGGAGAAAAATGTCAAACGAGAAAAAGAAATACCAAACCATTCTGGCAGACCCGCCTTGGGACGTACTGCAGGGCGGTAGCCGAGGCGCCATCCGGCACTATGGCCTTATGACCCTTGAACAAATTAAAGCGATGCCCGTATCTGACCTCGCCGCACCGGATGCCCATTGCTGGCTCTGGGTGACGAACGCGACCCTGCGAGCTAGCTATGACGTGCTGGAAGCCTGGGGCTTCACCCCGCGCAGCATTCTCACTTGGGTTAAGCCACGGCTCGGCCTTGGAAATTACCTGCGCAACTGTACAGAGCATCTCCTGCTTGGCACGAGGGGCAAATCACCGATTCTCTGCAATCGGCAGCCAAATTGGCTCTTCGCGCCGGTGCAAGAACACTCACATAAGCCGGAGGAGCAGTACGCCATCATTGAGCGATGTTCGCCCGGTCCGAACCGACTTGAACTGTTTGCCAGGCGCAAAGAACAACCGGGATGGGATTTTTGGGGCAACGAAATTGAGAGCGACATCGAAATCCCCGGCTATCCTGTTCCGCAATACAAAAAAACGAAACGAAAGGACTGAATATGTGTGGAAAGAGAGCCAAAACGGTTTATCGCCCGAATCGTGGAATACGCCGCCCTGTTCGCTCTGAGTGCGTTTCTCCTCCGGCTGGGCATCTGTTATCTGTCCGAAATCCGCTGGGTGCTTCTTATCGCCACAGTGCTCGCACTGGCAGGCGTGGTCGGCTGGCGCATTTGGAAGCACCGGCACCTGGATTGGTAGGAGGCGGCCAAAAATGAAACAACAGCAGACACTCTGTTGGCGGGAGGTTATCTGGAACCGTCCGTTCGAGCTGGAAGCCGTCCATGACCTGCTCACGCACTTGGCCTCCACNNNTCNGANGCGGCACGGTGGTCTGGGAAATCCGCGGGAATTGTCAGGGCGTGCATTATCTGCTCGGCACGGAAGCGGCATACCTCAAAAAAATACAGACCCTATTCCAAACGCAGGGCGAGGTACGCTTTGCGGCAGTATCCGAAGAAACCCGTTTCCCGGTATCCACCGCTAGGCAACTGAAAATTACCCGTCCCACGCTGTCCGTGAAAACAGATACTACCACAGCGCTCGTCCGCGCGGGCTTAGCGGCATTCTCCGGCATTCCCGAGGAGACACAGGCCGTCCTCCAAATCCTGCTCGGCGCATCCTTTGCGCCTGCGCCCGTGCCCCGCGAGCTGCCAAACCCCCACGCCTCATGGCTCAGTGTCATTACCGGCAACGCCGGAACCGCCACAAGCGAGAGCATGAGCGCCATTCGCGGCAAATCCGCCCAGCACGGCTTCCATGCCGTTGTCCGCATCGGATTGAATCGCGGCGCGAGCCCCGCTGTTTTTCAGAATATTTTGAGCGCCCTGAAAACGCTGGAAACGGCAGGGGTACGAATTCTTGCCGCAAACGAAAGCACGGGAAATCTCAACAGCGCACACGCGCCCTGGCATTTTCCGCTGCGGCTGTCCATCAAGGAGCTGGCAAACTTTCTGCTTCTGCCGATTGGTGAACTGGATTTCCCCGGCACCGGCGGTCTGCATCCCAAAACCTTACTCCCGCCCGCATGGTACCGCCCGCCAAACGGCGCAGACGACCGTTGCTTTGCCGTGAACAGTGACAGTGCACAAAATATTCGGCTCAGCATTCCGCCCAAGGATGCCTTGGAGCATACCGTCATTTTGGGGCCTACCGGAAGCGGAAAATCCACCGCCATGCTTCATCTCATTTTGAGAGACATTCAAGCCGGGCGCAGTGTGTTGGTCATTGACCCCAAGGCAGACCTTGTAAATGACATTCTTCGCAGAATCCCGCCGGAGCGCGATGACGATGTGGTGGTATTAGACCCCTCCGGCGCGGATGCTGTTGGCTTCAATCCCTTTGCTTTCTGCAATTACAGCAACCCCACTCTGGTTGCCGATGCACTGCTGTCGGTCTTTCAGTCGGTATTCAAGGAAAATTGGGGCATACGCTCACAGGATGTTTTGTCCCATGCCTTTCTGACGCTTGCCAAAAGTGAGGGCGCGTCTCTGCTCTGGCTTCCCGCACTATTGACCAATGCGGACTTTCGGCAAAAGCTCACCGCCAAGCTTCACGACCCCTTGGGACTTACGCCGTTCTGGACGGAGTTTGAAGCGCTCAAGGACAGCGAACGCCGGGCAGAAATCGCCCCGGTGCTCAATAAAATCCGGCAGTTTCTCCTGCGCCCCGGTCTGCGCAACGTCCTCGGGCAGAGCAAGCCCAACTTTGACCTGACCGACCTGTTTCATCAGCGCAAAATCGTATTGGTGCCGCTGAACAAGGGAACCATCGGCGCGGAGAGTGCGCAGCTGCTCGGCTCTCTGCTTGTGGGCATGACCTGGACGCTGGCGCTTTCCCGTGCCAACACACCGCCGGAAAAGCGGCACATGGTCAGCGTGTTCATTGACGAGTTGCAGGATTATCTGCGCTTGCCCGGCGAGCTGTCGGATGCTCTGGCGCAAGCACGAGGCTTGGGACTTTCCCTGACACTGGCGCATCAATACCGTGAACAGCTTCCGCCGAACATCCGCGCCGGCATTGACGCGAACTGCCGAAACAAAATTGTATTCGGCTTACAGGCTGACGATGCGAAAGCAATGGCGGCGATGGCTCCCGAGCTGGACGCAATGGATTTTATGAAACTGCCCCGCTACCGCATTTACACCAGCTTTCAGTCCGGCGGCAGGAATACCGGCTGGGTGTCCGGGCAAACGCTCCCGCCGCCGCCCGCCTCACGCGAGGCTGTTGCGCTGCGTGCAAAGAGCATGAAGCTTTACGGAAAACCGGCTTCCGAGGTGGAAACGGAATATCTGGAAGCGCTCGCCGCAGCCCGTTACCAACCGCCGTCCCCGGAGGATAATCCGCCCACAGGGGGCATAGGGCGGTGGAAAGT
>JGI994J12354_10004453_pt1 | contig 12577 bp, 8 predicted proteins | sample IntmicLarv3ML3BL_FD_12354 | JGI IMG/M metagenome (IMG submission 12354)
ATCGTATGTCATTTCTATTGCGCGGAATTTTCCTCCGTAAGTCTCTTCAAACTTTACGAGGTTTCCTTTCGCATCGTATCCATATTTAGCACTGAAATTCACAGACTCAGTTTTATTTTTCACCACTCTATTTGTCAATCTATTTAGAGCATCGTAGCTATTTGTTACTACGTCACCGTTCGGATATTCTTTAGTTATACAATTTCCAAATAAATCATAAGTGTAGATTGTTTCTCTATTCAACTCGTCTACAATTTTAACCAATCTATTATTGTTATCGAATGTAGAGTTTTGGAAATGGCTAAAATTATTTCCTTCAACATTATACTTTGCAGAAATTTTATTACCTAATTTATCGTACTGATATATATGCGTTTTGCCGTTCGACACTTCGCTAATTTCTCTGCCCAAAATATCATATGCACTAGACATTCTTGTAGCAAGAATTCTTCTACTAGCATCATCATAAACGTATGTATTTATGCTACCTATGGTGCCGCCAAAATTAACATTAACAGAAGTTCTATCGTCATCTTTTATGAGTCTATTTCTACTATCGTATTCGTAGATAAGAGCGTCGTTTGTAATACGCAGATTCACTGCGTCGTATGCAGAGCTTAAGGCGTAGACAAAGCCTGAACCATTGGCTCCATACTGCGCAAGAGTTTTTCTATTCAATCCATCGTACACATATTTTGTTACTCTGCCCTCTCCATCTTCTATTGCTATGCAATTACCAACACTATCATAATAATAATTTTCTTCTATAGAATTTGAAAAGTCATCAGCGTTCTTTATCACTGTTGTTGGATTATTGAAGACATTATAATTTGTAAGAGTCACTACACCTCCTGTGCTGATACGTGCTGTAACATTGCCATTGAAATCGTATTCAAAGATTTCTTCAAGAGCTCTATTTTGCGTTCCAAAACTTGCATCTAAGAATTCAGTATTCGGGAATGTAATCTTAACGACTTTCTTATTGTTATCGTATTCATAGAATGTCGTGAATCCGTTTTGATTTTTTGTAGAAACAACATTTCCAACAGCATCATATTCATTAAATATAGTTGGACGCATATAGCTGTTATCCACCTTGATTGCAGGTTGAATGCTATGTGTTAGCCTATTCATACAATCGTAAATGCTATCGCTTCTATTTCCATTTCTATCTATGTGCGATACTATGTTGCCAACGCTATCATAGATAAAAATCTCCTCAGAACCCAAGGCATCTATTGATTTAATTTTGCGTCCTGCTAAATCATATTCATAATAAGTTGTAGCAAACATTTCATCTGTTTCAGAAATCAAAAGCCCCGCAGGTGTGAACACAGAAGTTTTAATCGTACCATCTGCATTTTCCATTTCTACAGGTTGTCTTAAAGCATTGTATGTGCAAAAGGTTGTGTTATTATTATCATCTGTTTCGCTAACAAGATTACCTATTACATCGTAAACATAAGTTGAAGTTTTGAATCCATCATCTATATCAAATGATCCATTTAGTTTTTCAAAGCTTATATTCTCGCCAAAGTACTCTTCACTTTTTTCGACCAACCTATACAAAGAATCATAAGTATTATGCGTTACAACTCCATTTGAATTTACGATTTTCGTAGGCTTAAATTCGCTCTCATAAAACGCTCCACTACCAGAGTTTAAGCCGTATTCAAAGAAAGTAGTCATTGTGCCTATACTAGAATCTTCTTGAGTTTGTTCAAGAACTCGACCGAGTGTATCGACAACAAAATTTGTTACATATCCATTAGGGTCTATAGTTGCATACAATCTATTTGCAGATGAATATATTTTGGTAATAACAATATCATTTATTCCAGATTCATCACTGCTATCCATAACAATTCGAGTCTCTATGCGCACTCCATTTGCGTTGTAGCTATACTTTGTAGAGACTTTATTTTCATCAATTTTTTCAATAATTTTACCAGAATCATCATAAAAGATTTCTTTGAATGTTCCGTCTGGATTCGTAGTTTTTATCAGTCTGTTGAAGGAATCGTATTCATACGCTGTAGAATAATTATTCGGATTTGTCTCTATAAGAATTTGCCCATTTTGATTGTAATTATACGACGTTGTAAGATTTAAACTTCCATAGCCGACTGTCTTTGAAGCTACTCTAAATGCGGAGTCTGGAGTATAGACCGTTGTTAAATTTTTGTTATCTCCTGCTCCATTTAAAATAGTTTCACTTCGCAAAAATCCGTGCTTATTTGTGTCGTAAACAAAATCGCTTTGTTTAGCAATTTGCATATTCGCATCAAAAATAGTTTCACTTGTTCTATTGCCAAAATCGTCTATTTGATAAACTGTTTTTGTGCCTAATGCATCTGTGGTAGAATCTAAAATTCTAAAATTTTCTGAGTAAGTATAAGTTGTTTCAAGCGCTTGATTATTCAAGAATTTACGCTCGACATTAGGATCACTATAATAACTACCAAACAATAAAGAAGTAGTATCATCAGTCAAAATATCAGCGTAATCATACTCTATGACATTGCCGTTAATATCAGTACTTTTCACCAACGACATCCCTGCTTCTGGCAAAAATCTAAACTCTTCTTTGCCCACAAAATTCGAATTCGACACCTCTCCATTATAATAAGATATACTCATTTTTTTGTAATAAAGTAAAACAGGATATTTAAATCTACTAGGATCAACATTAGGATACATATTTCTGAAATTATTCATGAATTCGATTTCGAAAATATCTGAAAATTTCATAATTCCATCTCCTGAATATGCCGTGAAATTTTCGTTGAAATCATTTGCAGTTAGCCATGAATATAAAGTTTCATTACCATCTGAATCTCTAACAATCAATTCACGAGCAACATCTTCATTTATCTCAGTGCAATTAGGATTACTATAATCATTCAGCGTGCTTCTTGGCAATATAAGCACATATGTATTTGGCATAAATTCAGAAGATGAACCATCTGGCAAAATCACTTTTGATATGCATTTTGGAGTTCCATCTGCTAAATAATAACCTCGCTCCCATGAATAAGAATATAATCCTAATTTTTCAGTTGAGTACTCAAATTGGTATTTTCTATTTTCGGCATCTGTAATACTTTCTATATTATAATGATAATATGAATATGGAGTTTCACCATCTCTTAATGAATCTAGAGGAACTTCTTCCTGCATTGTAGAATATGTATATTTATTTATTTCTATATTATTTTTAGAAACACTTTCTAAAAGAAAATCCTTTTCTTCATCATAAATGTATTCCGTACAATTCCCCATAGAATCCCATACTTTAGAAACTCGCCCATTTTGCTGCTCAATTTGAATTGCTAGATTACTATTATTTTCTACAAAAATCTTTTCAGGAATCAATGTTTGCCCCTCTGTAGTTTGGGGATATTGATATATGATAGCATTGCCTTGTCTGTCCTGAATTTTAATTGCCCTATAATAACTATAACGCATACCTTCTAAAGAGCCATCTATGCGGTCAAAAGAAATTCTTTGAGAAATATTTGTTTTCTCATAAAAAATCTTTGTACCATATTTTTTTGTAAGAATAAGCGTATTGCCATCTACATCTAGAGTATTCAGATAGTTTTGCTTTTGACTTTTTGCTGATGGCATTGGTCTAAAAACTGAGGATGAACTAAAGAGGCTTCTTCCTCTTATAAATTCTAAAGTTTCACCATTTTCATCTCTTAATCTTAAGACATCAGGCGAAGTTCTTAATTCAGGTTGCGTTAAATCTTGTTCTTCAAAGCATCCTGAAATACATAAGTTTGAATTCCAGTTTGAACCGAAAGGAAAATCAGGTCTTTCATAAGAACGTAATCCGTTTTTAAAACTTGTGATATAAGTATTGTAATTTCTGCGAACAGAAAGCTTCATTTCGCTTGTAGGAATAGGAATACTGATATCTTCTTCGTCAAGATTTAATTGCAAAGAAAGCGCATCTACGTGACCTCGCAAAGGTTCAATATCAGACTCCTCTTCAGTTTGAGGTTTAGAATCTGCAATTGGTCGTCCATTCAAAGCCACTTTCCTATATCTAGGACCAGCACTTTCATTTACAGGCATATCAAAATTACAAGAATCCCCTTTCTCCGGAGGCAATTTAATTCTTACTTTATAAACAAGCTCATTTGCAGTAACAAAATCCCCTCTTGGATTTGCCTTAATTTTCATCACCAATTTTGAGTTTACACTTGAAGTACGATTACCCTTGTCAAAATATAATGAATACAACCCTCCGGTAAGATTTGAAGGATCTGCATCCATTACAATCTCTAATGGATCACCCTCAATTGATAGTGAAACTATTATACGACCTTTCACTTCAAAATTATAAGATGTTTTATCCTTAAGAATGAGATTTTCATGCTCAACAGGAGCTCCATCAATTGCAAATGAATATAGTTCACAAAAATTCATTGAGGATCTAGAATGTTCGTTACTGGGGAAGTACTCTGGAGTGGACTTCCATTCAGATAACCCATTTAAGTCTTCATAAATATAAGTGTCTTTTACCGTATAAAAAAGCCCTTTTTTTTCCATGATGACTTCCAAGCCTACTGGCATGCTCGTAACATAAAGATTACGATGACCCTCAAGATAGTAACAGAAATCACATGGTATAATCCAATACCCTTCCGAAAAATAATAATCTGGATCACCAAAATTTGGATGACAATCCTGTATGTCTCGATATCCTACAGAGCTACTATTCGTCTTTCTACCACCTACAAAGGAATATGAATTTGGATTTGGACTCATATATTCATAACGATCAAATTCTATACTACTATAAATTCCATTTTTAATAATTTCCCAAAAATTTCCACCAGAACATTTCTTATAACTAATCGACCCATGACACGCTTCATGCGACTGAAAAGCCACATCAGAAATATGTGCCATAACATCACTCTGTCCATAACCTGAAGGATAGTACATAATACCTATAGTTGGTCGAACAGGTCGTGGAGATGGTGAACTTCCAGGAGTAGGGTCTCCGCTTGTTGTCCAGTATTTAAAAGTATTATCCGCGTCTTCGATTTCTACTTCGGAATCTTTTGTTACGAGGAATGTTACTGCAGATAATCCTGAAGAAATTGTGATTTTATTTGAAGTAGTTGATGTGAAATCTGGAGTATAATTTATTGAATAAATTCCATTTGTTCCTGATGTGATATTTTGAATTTGTGTTGCTGTACCTATCTTAGTTTCAACACGCAAAGGAGCTCCTGAAACTCCGAAGCCTTTTTCATTTATTGTCTTTACCGCGATTTCAACAGCGGCGCCATCTGTAGATTGCATATTCGCGCTCAATGCTTGGAGAGAAATAATTCTAACGTTTTCCAAATCTTGACTATAAATTTCATCATACAAACTTTCCCAATAATCAGCTATGCCATCGCCATCACTATCAAGCAAAGCATTTGCCATATCTTCCACACTCCAACTAAAAAGAAATTTGATTTGCCCGACATTCGCCACCTCATAATTTTTAGACATTTCCTCTTCGTAATTAGATGCCATAATTTCAGGGAGTGCATCCCAAGGATATTTATGATTAGTTAAATCTGTGCCTCCGCTTAAAAATACTATACCTGATGGAAAACTGACTAAATCAGGACTTACAGACTTTATCTCCCATAATCTATCATAGAATTTTTGCGCAACATATTTTAATTGACCGATATTTACAGCATTATAATTGTCTTCAAGATTTCTATTTGGATTAGATTCTGTACGTGCATAATTTATGATAAAATCAGAAACCATATTATCAATATCTTCACCTGCACTACCTGCCTTCTCATCTAACTCATCTTTGGCTTTTGTAACAATAAACATCAGCTGACCAAGATTTGCTACGGAATAATTATTTTGCAAAGTGCTTTCAGAAAACTCGTTTTCTAGCGAAGGAACAACGCCTCTATCAACCCACCACTGTGGCACTGGAGAATCATTTGAAACATTTTCATCGGCAATACAAATACGCAAAAAAAACGCGCTTATAAAAAGCATTTTTAAAAAATAAAAAAAATCTCTATTCATAAAATTCCTTGCAAAAATCGCATACGCATCTAAGCAGACCATAACCAGTGTTTCTGCCGAAACGCAACAATAGTTTTATAAAAAACATCAACACTTAAAGTCAAGAAAATACGAATTTATATATTTACTTCAAAGAACATTTCAAAGAAATAGTCTTTAAAACAAGTCTATGAATTCTCCAGAATTCCTGTGATCTCCATACATAACTACAAACATTCCCAATATTGCAATTCTCAGAGAAAGTATTTGAAAAAGCTGAAAAAGAATATGATTATATGTTTGTTAGGCGAACTAATAGAATGATAAATTTAACAAAGCAATTTTTTTTAATAATTATTTCTACAGGGATAATTGCAGTTTTAAATTTCTTTATAAATTCTAATCGACCTATTTTAGAATTACAAAATGATGAAATGACTTTTGAAATGCTTTCAAACATTGATAAAAATATTATCTTTTTGGATACACGAAATTCTGAAAAATTCAATAAAAAGCATATTACAAACGCACTGAATTTATCTGAAGAAAGTTTCAATTCGCAAATAGAAAAATTTTTAGACATGTGGAATCATAATCATATAGTTGTTGTGTACTGCGATTCTTTATCATGTAATTCAAGTCGCAAAATTGCAGAACGCTTAAAAAGTGACTACGAAATCAAAGATGTTTTTATATTAAAGGATGATTGGCAAAAATGGGAAAGATAAAAATATTCATTAGTTCCATTCTATCTCTTATACTCGCAAGTGTCTTTATTTATGCGGGTTTCATCAAGTTGATAAATCCAAATGAATTTTTCATAGGTATCTTGAATTATCAAATACTACCAGAAAAATTAATATATTTTTCTGCTTATTTTTTGCCTCCATTTGAAATTTTATTAGGAATATCCTTATTCAAAAAATCAACAAAAAATACCGCTCTAATCCTTATGATAATTTTGAATTTTATATTCATAGGTGCTATTGCATCTGCATGGATAAGAGGTCTTGATATTTCTTGTGGATGTTTTGGCAGTGAAGAAAAAACGAATTATCTCAATACTATTTTACGAGATTTAGGTCTGATTCTTATAGCCATACTAATTTTATTCTTGAATAAATCTACTTCACATAAAGATAAATAGTAAAGTCTTTTACGGCATTATTTCTAGCTTCACAAGTCAAAATTATAGATCCTTTGACTGCGTCTGCTGTAGATTTCACATTAACAGAAAGTTCATAAGTATCTACAGAAAGTTTATTAAGTTTAATTTCAAAATTTTCATTATCGCATTTTACATCAAGAATTTTTGTTCTATATTCACGTGCCGTTTCTATTCGTATTTTCTTTGAAGATTCATTTTCGCCTTTTTTCCAAACAAGCATTTTGGGAGACATTTTGACTAAGTTAGGAATAGTTAATTTCAATGTTAAAAAATATTCCTCATCAGATGCTTTGAGCAATATACTTTTCTCTTCGATACCGAATCTGTCGCCGACTGTAAAAACTCCTTTTACTTTCCCTTTTTCGCCTGGCGCATAAACTTCTTTATCACAATTCACAGTTGCACATTGACAACTAATGCTCACGCCTTCGATATTCACAATGTTGTTTGAGTCATTTGTGAATTCATATTCAAATTCAAAGCTGGAAGCTTCTATAGGAACTTCTGCATCAATACGAGTAGTTTTGAAACTCAGTCCTGCATATAGAGGCATAGCTAAAAATAACAGACTAGCAATTACCAATTTCCTTATAATGAATTTCATTAATCTGATATTTCCTCTCTTATTTAGCTAAAAAAAGTACCGTCAATGCACTATCGCTTACACCGAAGATACATTCATAATCTTTGCCTGTTGCAGAATCTTTATATTCGATTTTTTTATTCAAGAAATTTGAAAAAGCCTCTTTTTTATTTTTGAAAGTGAAAAGTGTATATGCTTTACCTTTCTTGATATTTGAAAAATTAAAAGTATCAAAAGCTTCTGGCATTGTAGATACACTAATATTTTCTTCTATTGTAATTGCATTATCTTTTGTAAAATCAAAATCAAATCCACCGCCACTCCAGTTAAGACTTTTTATAGTCGGATTTTTTTGCATAAATTTTAATTTGCCATCACGCATAATCACATCTCCAAGCGAACCCACGAAATTTAAAATAAGAGTACCTCCATTAACAATAGTTTTACCTGTGTATGCGTTATTACCTGATAAAATTTGAGTCTCTTCGGGTGAATCCATAACAACATTTACTTTACCACGCTTATCTTCGCCAGAAAAATTATCTCTGATTTCTCCACTGAAATTGCCTCCAATGCCAATAATTTCTATTGTGCCTTCTCGAATAATTTCATCTCCAATAATTTTCTTTTGCATTATAGTTTTGGCATCGGCTGTTTCACCTTCCTTGCTAAGAGGATCAATTTCTTTTATCCTTTGCATCCCCGTAGTCGTAGTAATAATACCAGATCCTTCAACTACACTATTTAATCCACCAACTTGAATTATTTGAGACAGATGATATCCATTATCTGAATTATCTGAATTCACAAATAAGACTCCTTGCCGTTCGCCTGAAGGCGCTTCAAAATTCACGACACCTTCAATACGCGCATTAAGACCATCTTTAGTCGTTATATAAAGTTTTGTATTTTTAATGTTAATATTTTTTCTCACACAAAAATTATTCAAAAAAGCATTCTCTCTTTGATCGCGAAATTTTCCAAAATAATGAGAGCCGCCCAAAACCATATTTGATGTACGATTTATAGCTTCATCAAGCAAAAAGACGTCGCCTTTTATTTCTACAGAAATCGCAGATAGTGCTGGAACTATAGCCAAATTAGCTTGATCGTTTTCACCATTTACAATGCCGCAGGAAACTGTTTGTCCTTGATCATTTTTCTTTACCGTTGCACTTTTTCTAAAGTCTCCCGAAATCACAAAAGCTTTTATCGTGGCAGAATCGTTAAAAATTGAACTTGCTGATGCCATCGTTGCGGTAAAATTTTTAATTTCTAATTCCGAAGATTGATATCCTTTAGGATCCAAAATTCTTATATAAGTATTTGAATTCACATTGTAAGGCGGAAATATCATATTGTCATCTTTAGAAGGAAAGCCTGTTGCAGAGTCGCCTATGATTTTCCACATAGCAGGATTTGCCATATTATAATCTTCCATTGGCAGATGACCTTGAGGCTGTAGTTCAAAATCTGCAGCAAATAAAAGAGATGATATTAGTAATATATTTGTTGTGAGTATTTGTGTCTTCATTTCTTTACCTTATTTTTTAAAAAATAAAATTGTGAGAGCATTTTCGCTCAGAGAAAAAATCCCTTCATAAGTAATTCCAGTGTTGCTATCAATAAAATCGCATTTTTGATTAGCAAAAATTTTCAAAGAATCTTGCATTTCTTTAAATTCAAAAAGTGGATAACTTTTTCGTTCTCTTATTCCAGAAAATGCAAAAGATTTTGAAATATCTGAAATGCTAATTTCTGATTTACTTTCAAGATTTATTATTTGTCGTTTATTCAAATCGAAAATAAATTTTCCATTCGACCACTTTAAATTGCGAATCCAAATATTTCTTTCTGTAAATGCAAATGCGCCTCCAGACATTTCTATATTGTATGGAATATTTAAAGGTCTAAAAACTAAAGTTCCATTTTGAACATAAGTTATCCCTGTATAGTAATTGCTACCACCTAAAGTTTGAGTTTCATTTGGAGTATTCATAGTAATGTTCATACGTCCGCGAGTATCTTCGTTTGAAAAATTGTCGCGAATTTCACCTGTAAAATTCCCACCCGAACCCATTATCTCAATATGTCCATTGCGAATTTCAGAATCTCCTCTTGACCCTGTTTTAGTTGTGATAATTCCCGCGCCATCAACCGTACTATGTAATCCACCCACTTTTATAGTTTGCAAAAATTGAAACATTTCTTCACCATCATCTGCATTAACAATAAGAGTTGCATGCCTATTGCTAACAGGCTCTTCAAAAGTAATTAATCCATTTATAGTAGCATTAACGCCATTTTCTGTACCTATATAAATAATGGTGTTTTGTATCCTAAAATTCTTTTTAACGATAAATGAAGCTAAAAGATTTTTTGAAGAATATTTACCAAAATAAGTTGCACCACCAAAAACCATATTAGGAGTTTTATCTGTGGCATTGTTTGTAATCACTACATTTCCATTTATATTGAGATTCAAATAACAAGACATATCAATAGGACCAATCATTAAATCTGATTGATTGAAACCTGAGATTTTATCTTCGATAATTTCAGTTTTTGTAGCTTTTTTGAAATCTTCTAAAATTGTGAAGGTATTAATTTCTCCAGTACCCAATATCGCAAAAGCTTTTTCGACTTCAGCGGAAAATGAATTTATTGAAATAGATTTAGTAATAGAATCGCTTGGCAACATAAGCTTTAGAGTACAATTCACATTAACTTTTTGAGGAACTATAATCACATCATCTTCAGCTGTAGGATAGCGTTCGCGAGGAAATCCATCTGTAAGAGCCCAAAGATCTTCACTATACCACGCAACATGAACACTGCTTGAAAGCCAGTGCAATTCCAATTTTGCACCGAAAACAAACGATGCAAAACAAAACGGCATCAGGCTATAAACTAAAATTTTGGGGAAGATATTACACATAAATAAATATTTCTTCATTTATAAAAAATTTAAAAGGTCTATTCGCTGTATCCACTGAACTAAATTGTACCCACCAACTCATTTTAAATGTATTCACATCTATCAACATTCTTTCAGTCTGAATCATATAATGGAATATTCAAGTGTTTAACCAATTCATTAATATTTGTATTTACCTATTCATTTATTTTCAGACGAGTACTTGGTACAGTGAAATCCACATAAAAAACATCATTCAACCATACATTGATTTGAGCTTCTTCACTTGCGATACCACGCACTGGATACACCAAATCTTCGGGATATGTAATTGTTGTTGTTTGATTATTTACATGCATGTTACATTAAATTTATTTGTAAATAGCATAGGCGGTTTTTGATTCCATATCAATAACGACCAAATTCCCACCTGAATTACCTTTGCATACTTGGATTACGGAAGTATTGCACTTATATGCGATATTTTTTGATCTAATGTACTTATAAGGATTTATCTTTACATTTTTAAAATCAATTTTTTCTATTTGAAATTCTTTATTAGATGAAAATATATTTAAAAGTTCTTTTTCATTCATTTCAGGAAAAGAAAATTCCCACAATAATATGAGTCCATTACGAGGAAAATCCGTTGTTATCCCCTCTCTAGGAATAATATGATCTGCATTTTTTAATTCAAAAGATTTCGGCATTTTTATTTCAAATAATTCTTCAAAATTCAACATCAATAACTCTTTAGATTCAGAGAGAATCATATTATATAAATCTTCATTAATAAACATATTCTCATCTGTTTGATTAGATATGTAAAAGAAATCATCCTCTTTAATTACATCAGCATAACATACTTCCAGTACATTCTTATCAGCTATGATGAATTTTATTATCATTGATTTTTTGGGAGGTGTTTCATAACACACAAAATACATACTCTCCGAAGAAAAAGATATTCCAGGATGTTCTTCTTCTGGCGTGCCTTTAATACAAACACTTTCAATTTTTGATTTGAAATCATCTGTAGGATATATTTTTTTTACGATTGAAAATTGGTGTTTTACGTTTTTTTCTGTATAATCGATAGCAAATATATCATTATTTTTATTACTTTCTAAATTTTCTTTGCCTATAAAATATGTTGTAGCTCCTACATTTAGACAAAATAATAATATCGAAAGTATATGTACAGTTATTATTTGCATGGTATTGTAATCGTTTCTTTATATTGAGGTCTCGTACTTATCCACTTAGAACCATCTTCATCCATTGTAATGATTTTTATTATAACGCTAGAACAGCAATCCTTGGAAGATTTACACTGCTTTTCCGCTTCGTATTTTGCATTCTCGATCTCTTGATCTGTAGCAAATGCAACTGAACGTGAATCTGTATCTCCTATTCTTGGGAAAATATCATCATTTCCTCTGATACCAGGGTAATACAAATCGGGCAATTCTCTTGATATTTTCTTATTACTATCCATAGCACTACAACTTACAACTGAGAGCTTATCTCCATTCTTTACATTTTTACTCATCTTCGTCCTCTCTATGAGTGAATTTACAGAGGTAGAATGTCCTACCGCTATTATTGTTTGGCAATCTCGCTTCTTAATAAGAATGTCTCCATCACAACAAGACAAAGCAGGATTATATTGTTTATCACCACAACAAGCTAATCCTAACATATCAAATCTGCTTGTTGGATTATTTGCTACCATTTGAGTAAGATTTATTCCTCCATCTTCAGCGATGGGGTCTTTGGATAGCCATTTCATTAGGGTTGGAGAATAGTGGCGGTAGCCGTAGTAAGATAAATTTATTGTAGGTTCGATGTAGCGGGTACTGTA
>JGI994J12354_10004454_pt1 | contig 12576 bp, 8 predicted proteins | sample IntmicLarv3ML3BL_FD_12354 | JGI IMG/M metagenome (IMG submission 12354)
ATTATATTTCTGAAATAAGTATAAGGTTCAGGGATAGTATCACTTAACGGAACGACACCGTATTGTAATTCAACACTTCGACCGTCGGGCGACGGCTCTATTTTATTTTCACTTTCGGGGATTTCTATCGCGTTTTCATACATTTTTTGTATAAAATCATCGGCGGGTTTTTCGATAATACGGTCAATTGGCGGATACGTCGGAATAATCGGCGGACTTGTGGGAATCGGGGTTGTCGTGATTATTTCGGTTGTATTTTCCGTGTTTTCTGTCGGATATATATATTCACCGTTTTCACTCGGATTACCGTTTATAAATTCACCGATATATATAATCCCGTTTGCCCATGTATATGTCCCCTGACCGGAACGTATACCGTTGACAAAATCCCCTTCGTATTTATCACCGTTATTATATGTCCATGTATTATACCCGTTAAGTTTTGTTATCTCTTTTGTTTCGGTTTCTCCCGTATTTTCTGTATTTTCCGTAGGTTCTGTTATTGCGGGTTCTGTTGTATCGGGAGAATTTTCTGTTGTTGTTATATCTTCGGTTATAAAATCGGTTTCGTGTTCAAAACTCTGCGTTTGGTTATTAACCTGTACGGAATCCGAATCACCGCCGTTATTTTCTGTATTATCGTTATTGAATTGCGACATTACAGCTTGAATTATAATTAATGCGAGCATTAAAAANACANCGGATATTTTCGCGATTTGCGCGATAATATATTTTTTCGGATTTACTTCTGTTTGTATAATATCACCGTTTAANGTCAAAGANTTTTCGGGTGTGACTTCGTCAAAAACAGACACGGGTTTATTTTCGTTTTCTTTATTTGTTTNGATTGTTTCGGTNTCTTCAACTTCTTCGGTTGTTGTCTTTGTTTTTTGCTCTGTATCCATTTTTTTACGCCTCGCCTCCCATCGTGAAAATATAATATTGCACATATTAATATAATACTACAAAACACGATAGTTTTCAACGCAAACATTTACCATTTTGTGATAAAAAACAAATATTTTAATCGTTTGGTTCATTTGGTTCATTTCATCGGATTTATAATATACCGTAAGCCTCAAACTATACGCGAATTTACGCATACTGACGACTTGCACTCTTTCGCAGACAGGATACCGCGCGGATATGTCATAAAATCTTCATAGAGCCGTGCAAATCCCCGCGTGACGGGTGTTTTTGTGCCTTTTTCACACTAAAACAAAAAAAATTCGCATTTTCGGAACAATCACGGTTTTGTTACGTCTAAATAAACAGTTAAACAAAATCCGACAGAATAACTTTTATAAAAAAATAATAAAAATTCAAGGAGAAATTAAGTTTATGAAATCAAAAAAAATTTTAGCTTCAATTATTACATTCGCATTATTAGCTTCGACAATATTTACGTTTAACGTAAACGCGGAAGATATTGACTTTGACAATATACTCCCCATGCCTATGCCGACAGTCCCTGCAGCTTCTCATGACGAGCCTGAATATGCTTATATTGAGGGAACTGTTAAAGATATAAATGATTGTGTAGGAGCCGACGGTGAAATCATTGAGGGCAAACAAATAATCAGCGTTGTAAAAGACGAGAGTGAATGGACTGTTATTATAGACATAGGCACATACTTTATCACTGTCGGAAGCACCGACAGAAAAGCGATGAGTATCGGGGATTCCATAAGAGTTTTCTACAATATAAAAGCTCCCATGCTGATGATTTACCCCCCGCAGATAAAAGCCGAATTTGCCGCTTTAAATCTTGATGAAAAATATTTTATCATGATTGACAGATTTGACGAAAATTTTCTGAATTCAAAAAATACCTTCATAATCAACGTCGAGGATACACCTGAGATAATATTTGAGGACGGAATAAAATTCGAGGGAAAATCAGAGGATTTGACAAACAGGAAACTTGTTGTTATATACAGCGCGGCAACACGCAGTATGCCCGCGAAAACAACCCCTGAAAAAATAATCGTCATGTATGAAAAAGCCGTCGCTCCTATTTATGAATTAAACGAAGAAGAAAAAGAAAATATCGCGCTTGATTTTGAGTCTGCCGACATAATATTCAACGGTACCGCCATCGAATCTACTAAAGCATTTCTTACCGGCGACGGAGTTTTAATGCTCCCGATAAGATTTATCGCGGAACGCCTTGGTTTTGAGGTTACATGGATTTCAGAAACTCAAACCGTTAAAATGGGCAGAAGTTTAGAATTTCGTATAGGTGAAGACGAGTATAACTTTAGCGGACACGACCCCATGTCTTTCGGAATCGCTCCGGTTATCAAAGATGAAAGGACTTATGTTCCGGTTGATTTGTTTGAATCAATGCCTTTCGGGAAAGTTATTGTGAATTATTACTACACAGAAGGCGAAATACACGTTGATATACACATACCGGCAATTTACGGTTAATCCGCACGAGAAAATATATAAAAGACGTTTCAGAAAAAGGACAATAATATGTCGGCAGTTTATAATATATTGCAAAGGGATTCGGGTTATACCCGGATTCCCTTTTTTGGCTTGAAATTTGAAATGTTAACAAATTTATGTTTGATTTTTTTTATAATATATGATATGATAAAAACAATTTATATAGTTCGGAATTTTTAACAGCGGGAGATAAAATAAATGAGCGCGAGAGAAGATAAAAGCGTTGAACTGTTCTCGAAAGGTTACAACTGCGCCCAGTCCGTATTAGGCGCGTTTTGCGAGGACGAAAGTCTCGACTTTAAAACCGCACTCAGACTCGCCAACGGTCTCGGCGGAGGCGCGAGATGCGGGGAGCTTTGCGGCGCGGTATCGGGAGCGTTGATAGCCCTCGGACTGAAATGCGGGTTTTATATAGAAAAAGATTTTACTCAAAAATTTTATTGCAACGCTAAAACGGCTGAATTTGTCGAGAAATTCAGAAAAGAAACCGGCTCCGTCCTGTGCCGCGATTTGCTCGGAATAGATATTCGCTGCGCTGACGACCATAATAATCCAGCTGTGCGTGAAATTCATGATACCACTTGTCCGAAAATAGTGGCGGTTGCCGTGCGCATATTGGAGAATATGGAATTCGAGACAGTTTAATACATTTCAAAAATAATAAAAAAACGATAAGAAGCGATATAAAAACGCATAAAAACTCCAAACCGCAGCATATTAATTGACTGTGGTGATTCGGCGATAAATTTGTTTGAAATTACTAAAAGCCATGTTTTGTTTTGTGCATTTTACACAAAAATGGGTGCGCCAATAAAAATGGACGCGTCCATTTTTGTCGTTTTTGTCGATTTTTCTCGAAAATTGCTTGAATTTATTTTCTAATTCCTATAAAATTATATTAAATTTTGAAGTCGTAAAATTACAGGGGGATGAAAAGTGGACGATATTAACATCAAAAAGTACGAGCCGTTGTTCGGGTCATGGACAATAGACCGCGTTCTCGGAGAGGGCAGCTTCGGCAAAGTATACGCCCTCAAAAAAACAGATTTCGGAAAAGAATATTATTCCGCTCTGAAAGTTATAACTATCCCTCAGAGTAAATCGGAAATTTCCAGCCTGCGTTCCGAAGGTATGAGTGAAATGAGCATAAAAACCCATTACGACCAGTTTGTGAAAGATGTTGTTTCCGAGTTTGAGCTTATGGCTCGTTTCAGGGGAAACAGCAATATTGTCAGCTATGAGGACCATATGATGATACCGCATGAGGACGGTTTCGGTTATGATATTCTTATACGTATGGAACTTTTAACAAGTCTGGTCAGCGTTCTCGAACGCAACAATTTCAAGAGGAGCGACGTTATACAGCTCGGTATTGATATGTGCAAGGCACTGGAATTATGCCAGAAAGATAATATTATACACAGGGATATAAAACCCGACAATATATTTGTTTCGGAACACGGAAATTACAAACTGGGGGATTTCGGCGTTGCGCGGACTGCCGAGAAAACTGGCGGCGAAATGTCGAAAAAAGGGACGTATACATATATGGCTCCCGAAGTATACAAGGGTGAATCATATAATATCAGCGTGGATTTGTATTCGCTCGGTATAGTTTTGTACCGTCTTATGAACGGCAACAGAACCCCGTTACTTCCGCCGCCTCCCGCGCAGGTCACCCACAGCGACCGTGAAAACGCATTGGCGCGCCGTATGAGCGGTGAAAAAATACCGCCGCCGAAAGACGCGGACATCAGGCTCGCCAATATAATAATGAAGTCGATTGAATATAATCCAAGGGACAGGTACGCAAATGCGAAACAAATGAGGGAAGACCTCGAAGCGTCGTTGAATTCTTCGGATTTCTCCTCGTTTGAGGAAGAAAGAACCGTGTATGTGACAGACGCGGTCACGTCGTTTGACCGTACCGCTACCCCTGCGGGAAAAAGCGGCGAGCTTCCGTCCGGGAAAAATAAGGGTAAGAATAAATATATAAAAATCGCGGCGATTGCCGCGGGCGCGGTACTCGCGATTGTTTTGGGGATAGCGCTGCTCAAAGCCGTCGGGGTGTTCGGTAAAACAACCGTTGACGACGATGATATAACAACAAACGCGACCACGATAGAAGTTTTGGTGATAGACAGCGGAACAACCGCCGGTGAAGCGGTTACAACGATTGAGAATAACGCCACAACCCCCGAAAATCCTCCTACACAACCGTCTGAACCTACACAGCCGCCTGTTCAGGATACTACACAGCCTCCCATTCAGGAGACAACACAAGCGACACAGCCGCCCACACAACCCACGCAGCCTCCTCAGCCGACAGGCGGACAAGGCGGAGATAAAGAGGACCAGCCCACGCAGCCGCCGCCCCCCGACGCAACAACCGCCGCTCATCCTCCCGCAACCGCCGAATCTACCGATATATTGGATAACGCGCTGAGTACAAAACTCAACAGTGATATAAATAACAATAATTTTGTGTCGATGATGACGGGGTCGTCCTATTACCCGCAGAACGGATTGGAAATACAAGTAACGGGTTGCGAATATATGCAGGCGGACGACGGAAATACATATTTTTATGTATGGCTTTACGTCAAAAACACGCGTTCAAATCCTATTTCTTTCGATGAAACCGATTTTATCTGCGCGCCTGTTTACGGCGATGACATAGGACTTTTCTATTCTTCCGAATATGTATTTGATTTTACGACAAATTCAAGCGGAACCGCGTTTTCTTATCCTCTTGTTTTCCAATCGAACGTATACGCGAATTTGGTTCTTGTATACAGTACATTCGGTGCGAGTGAAATGCTGTTCGCTCACCCGAATATACTGACAAACGAATACGGTCAGACTGATTACACGGGATTGTCGTATTTTTATCTGTATTAATATTACGGAAAAATGACAGAAAATGAACGGAGAGGATGATTTATGAAACAACAAATCTCGGCGGCTGTATGTGTAAACATTGGGCTGAAACGGGAAAACAACGAAGATAATTTTTATTTCAACGGTATATTTCTGAGTGAGAAAACACGCGATAAACCCGCGGAATTTGTCACTTTTTGTCCCGACAAACGGCAGTTTTACGCCGTCTGCGACGGTATGGGAGGAGAACAGCTCGGTGAACTCGCCTCTTTTATAGCCGCTGAAACACTCCACGGCTGCGCCGAGATATTGAGACAAAACAAAAAGAAAAATGTGGACAAAGGTATTGAAGATTATATCACTCGGGCGAACGGTTTTATTTTTGAGGCGCAGAAAACCAACGGAGCTTCGCGGATTGGTACAACTCTCGCCATGCTCGCTCTGGAAAACAAGACGGCTCATATATATAACGTAGGCGACAGCAGGGTTTACAGGTTCAGAAAAAACAAACTCGAACAGTTGTCGAGCGACCATACAGCCGTCGCGAATATGGTAAAAGTCGGGGCAATTACGCCCGAGCAGGCGAAAACTCACCCCCGACGCAACAGTTTGACCCAATATATGGGGATTAACCCCGATGAAATGATTATTCAGGCGTACAAAACCTCGGTAAAAATCAAGGAAAAAGACGTGTTTTTATTGTGCAGCGACGGTCTTACGGATATGCTCGAAGATGAGGAAATTGAAAATATACTGTCGGAAACTGTTGGTGTTTCCCCCGATGAATCGGCGTGCCGTTTGGTAAAAAAAGCTCTGGAAAACGGCGGAAAAGATAATACGACCGTTATTATATTGACATATAACCGGAAATTATGGAAAACGTTGAAAAGCCTGTAAAAGGAGGCGATTAAATTGCCCGCAGAGACTGCAATTACTTTAATGTTACAAAACGCGGAAACCAAAATTTTTGTGTTCAGCGAAGTTCAGCGGGACTTTATCATAGGCAGACGACAGGATTGTCCGATACATATAAACGATTCTGCCGTATCGGGACGGCACGGACGGTTTTTTCAGGAAAACGGACAGCTTTTTTACACCGATTTAAACAGTACAAACGGCTCTTTTGTTGACGGTACGCAGGTTCACGGGACAGTCCCTCTCCGAAACGGCGCGGTGATAATGGTCGCGGGGCTGCATTCCGCGATAAAACTTATCGCTTCTCTGCCCGACGACGGCAGAGGTGACGGAGCAAACAAGGATTTGAGCAATAAACCTGTTGTTTTAATCGGACGCGACCCCTCCTGCGATATTATTCTCTCACATCAGAATGTGTCGCGTTTCCACGCGAAGTTTTTGAGAGCGAACGGAAAGTTTTATCTTGAAGACAACAACAGCACAAACGGCACTTTCGTAAACGGTATGCGCATCGTTAAATCGTGCGAAATCACGGAGCATGACGAATTATATATATCAAACGTCCGTCTGATATTAAAAAACGGTATTTTAACTCTTGATAAGGACGCGATTGGCGGTCTTTCTGTTCAGATACGCGGATTACGCCGTGAAGTTACCGAAAAAGGCAAAACAAAAACGCTTCTTGACAATATAAGTCTCTCAATAGAATCAAACGAGTTTGTCGCGATAATCGGCGGCTCAGGCGCGGGGAAATCTACGCTTATGAACGTTTTGTGCGGTAAAACGCATACGCATACTTTCAGCGGTCATGTCGCGTTTAACCATTCAACGGGAGCGGACAGCCGCAGCGTGTTTAAGAGCGTTGTCGGTTACGCTCCGCAAAACGACGTTTTATATCATGATTTGACGTTATTTCAGATGCTTTTCTATTCGGCGAAACTCAAAATGCCGCAGGATACAAACACTGAAGAATACGAAAACAGGGTGAAATATGTTATTCAGAAAGTCGAGCTGACGGGACATGAAAATACTCTCGTGAGAAGATTGAGCGGAGGACAGCAAAAGCGCGCGAGCATCGCCGTTGAGCTTTTATCCGACCCGAAATTGTTTTTCCTCGACGAGCCGACTTCCGGTCTTGACCCTGCGACAGAGCGTAAATTAATGCGTATGCTCAAAGAGATGACGCAGGACAACAAGACTATCATCGCGGTAACCCACGTTACGCAGAACCTCAATCTTTGCGATAAAGTCATAGTTTTGGGAAAAGGCGGGAGACTTTGTTTCTTCGGTACACCGAAAGACACGTGCGAATATTTCGAGGTTGACGATATTGTCGATATATACGATAAAATAAACGACAATCCCGAAATGTGGCAGAAAAAATATCTGGAATTAAAACAAAAAGAAGGTCTCGAAGCGGGCAACAGGCTTACGGGGGAAACAAAATCAGTCAAACCGGTATCGGTACAGTCAAATGCGAAAACGAAAAAAGATTTGAAATCGGGATATAATTCCGGCTGGAGTCAGTTTTTGGTTCTCTCGTCGCGTTATATGCGTCTGACGTTCGGCGACCCGAAACGGTGTCTGCTCTTGCTTTTGCAGGCTCCCATACTGGGAATACTTCTTATGCTGGTTTCAAACAGCTCATCGGACGGGAAGGTTTTCGAGTATTCAGCCGACGCGAAATCAATGCTTTTCTCTCTTACGTGNGCGGCTTTCTGGGTCGGNATGTTAAACTCCATTCAGGAGATATGCAAAGAAAAAGATATTTTCGCGAGGGAAAAAATGTCCNCGGTGCGTCTGTTCCCGTATATCGCGTCAAAATTCGCGGTTATCGGAGTTTTGTGCGTGTTCCAGTCGTTTGTTCTTATTCTGGTCGTGCAGATTTTCGCGGGACTTCCGTCAAACGATTTGGGCATACAGCCGTTTATAGGATATTTTATAACCGTATGTCTTACGACTTTATCCGCGGCTTGTCTTGGTTTGACTGTATCGAGCCTGTCGCCGAATCCTGACAGGGCAATGGCAATCGCGCCGTTAATTTTGCTCCCGCAGATTTTATTTTCGGGTGTTGTATTTGAACTGACAGGTTTTATGAATCTTATATCGAATCTTATCCCGTGTAAACTAAGTATGCAGAATTTCGGCACTCTGTCGAATTTCAACGCGCTGCCGTCGTCTCAGGACGTTTCGGCGAAAGCCATAAACGCGATATACAGCGTCACGAACGTGAGCGGCAATATCTACGGAACATGGCAGGGACTTCTTTTATCGTCACTTTTATATATAGCGATTTTCACGGTGGCGTTAAAATTAAAATCAAAAGAGTAAAGCAAAAAAAATTAACATAAAAAATTTAATTAATTTAATCAGGTTAAACAAAAGGAGAATTTTATATGAAGAAAAGAACAACCATAGCAATCGCAGTTATACTTTTATTGAGTTTACTGACGACGAGTTGCAGCCTGTTATCGGGTTACAACGACTATTCAAGTTATACAAGCGCGTTTAAAAAGACTTTCGACACGGACAGTATGGAACTCGGCACAACCGTAAAAGCGTCGCTCGACGGCGGTACATCAATGACTTCAACAGGAACGTTTAAATTAAAAGGCATGAAATCAAGCGCTCCGCAGTTTATAAACGTTATGACGATAAACGGACAGACAGTCACACAGTTCTGCGACGGGCAAACAGTTTATACCGACGACGGCACAGAAGGCGGCAAAAACAAAATGAGCATAGGCACAAGTAACGACCCTCAGCCTCAGGCGCAGAAACAGAACGCGGAATTTTCCTATGATTCATACATAAGCGAATTTTCCAGTATGATAGACGCAGGCAAAATAAAAGAAATGAACACTATTGAACCGATTGCCGAAAAATATGTCGATAAAATCACAACCAAAGACGTTGACGGCGGCAAACAATATGATGTTGTACTTCTCCCCGCAATAATTGACGAATTGAAAGACAAATTCTTAAACGAAGGCTCATCAAATCAAAACAGCCCGACGGTTGATTTTGACACGATAACTTATACGGCGATAGTAAAAGACGGATATATAGCGCAGATAACGTTTAATTTTAACCTCGGCATAACCGCCCCCGGTGATACGGCTGCACAGAAAGCAACGGTTGAGTTGACGATAAAACCGGTTAATCCCGGAACGGCAGTCAGCTTTGATTTACCGAGCACAGACGGTTTTTAAGGGTTAAAACTGTAATTATTTATAGAAAATATTTTTTGATTCGGCATACTTGGGGCAATAAGCGGCAGGTATGCCGAACGGGTTAAATGGATTTATATAAATTCAGAAAACATTTAACAGGGAGTTCAACCGAAAGGAGATTTAGGAAATCTTATGAAAACATACAAAGACTATCTTCCGCACGCGGATGAGCGTTTTGAAGCGTTGCGGGAATTGCAAAAAGAAGGGCTCATCTGTGACGACGGCGAATTTGTCCCGTCGGTTCATTATCCCCCAATTACACAATACAACGAGATGTCACCCGATGAAGTTTTACGGACTTATACAATACCCGGCGACGGTTTGACGGATATATATGTGCATTTCCCTTTTTGTATCCAGTCATGCACATTCTGCCATTATCCGGGGCTTGTCGGTCCGCAGATTGAGGAAAAAACAAGGTTTTTGAAGTATCTTAAAAGAGAATTTGAGATTTATATGGAACGATTCAATCTGGACAAAATACGTCCGCGTTCTGTTCTTATCGGCGGCGGTACGCCTACATATCTCCCGCCCGAAATGCTTGAAGATTTTTTGATTTTCTTTAATCAGAAAGTCGATTTGTCAAAATGCAAACAGTTTAATTATGACGTTGACCCGAATTCCCTCGTCGGTGAGGACGGACGCAGAAGATTAAAAATAATGCGTGATTACGGGGTTACAAGATTGACTATCGGAGTGCAGTCGCTTGATAATCAGGTACTTAAAATCATGAACAGGGCGCATAACATAACAACCGCGATAGAGGCGATTGACAACACGAAAGAATTCGGGTTTGATTTAAATATAGAATTTATTTACGGTCATCCCGGTGAAAATTATGAAAACTGGACGCAGGTTATACAAAAAGCCGTGACTTTAAATACCGACGAAATACAATTATATCGTTTGAAAGTTCTGGCTTACGGTGACAAACAGGGGTATATTATAAATAAGAGAATAGAAATCCCCGATTTTGAGCAGACAATGAAAATGAAACAGATTGCGATTGATATACTGAATGAAAACGGCTGGTATGAAAATCTCAGACGGGTTTATACAAAAAGCAAAAAAAATATATCGCATTATGCATATAATCAATGCTGTAATTTATATGACCAGATAGGATTCGGTCCGACAGGATTCAGCAGTTACCGCGACCGTTTCACGATAAATACACAATATCTGGATAAATATTATGAGGCGATAGACAATAATATTTTACCTGTATCAAGGGGTTTTGTCCGTCCGAAAGAACAGCAGCTGCGCTGGTCTATAATCCTGCCCATAAAAAATATGGACGTGAAAAAACCGCAGTTTGAGAGAATGAACGAACGTAAACTTGAAAGTGTATTCAAAGAAAAAATGAAAAATCTTAAAGATTTCGGGTTGATAGAAGAAGATGACAAAAGAATAAAACTGACCGATATGGGTTCTTTTGTCGCGGACGAAGTGGCGGAACAGTTTAATTCTGTTGAATATTTACCGTTTGAGCGTTCGAGATACGCCGACGGAATTCTTAACCCGTACAAAAACAATACGACAGAGGACGCTTTCGGGGAATAAAAGATAAATAAAATAATAACCGGAAAGGATAAATATTTTTATGAAAAAAAGACCGATAGATATATCGAGCAGGACAAAACACTCACTTGTTCATATCGGCAGTCTTGATTCTTTTGATTTGACCAAAGGAGGAGTTGACGCTGCCGCTAATATACTTGAATTTTTTGAGACGGGGGACAAATCGCGTCTTGAAGAAGCTATGAAGGCTTATGACAAACTTATACCCGAAGAAAATTTCGGGGGCGAATATACCGCTTTACGCTGGATTTGCCGTATTCTGCACGCGCCTCCGAGAGCCGACAAAAAACTCGCGAAATTATTCTTGGAAGAACCGACGGTTGAAGCGTGGTATACTTATTTGAGCGAAAATAATTTTGAAAAACTTAAAACTTATATCAAATACAAATATCATTTCGAGAAAATATCGCCCAAAGATACGGAAACAAGCCGTTTACTGCGTTTCTTGGAGGATTTTATATTATTTTCAAATCCAGACAGGGAACGCTGGGAAAAAACGCGTAAAGTTTTGCATGATTTACGTATAGAACCGGGTTTGACAATTGCGGACGTTGGGTGCGGCTCCGGATATTTCACGTTTAAATTTGGAGATATGGTCGGTCCTATGGGTAAAGTTTACGGTATCGAGATAAATCCCCTGCATCTCGATTATCTGCGTAAATTCGTCAGAAAAAACAAAATAAAAAACGTTGAGATTGTCGAAAGTAATTCGGACGGTATCGGATTAAACCCCGATGTTAAAGTCGATTTGGTTTTCTCATGTTCACTTTTCCATGTGCTTTACGCCGTATTCAAAGAGGAGGACAGAAAAGCGTTTCTTGACAGTATAAAAAATGTCCTGCTCCCGCACGGCGCGCTTATTGTTATGGATAATGATTTAGTCGAGGACGGAAATCTCCCATATCACGGACCGTATATCGCAAAAGAAATGCTTATAAGTCAGATGTATTATTACGGGTTCAAACTTGTTAAAACCGTTCAGACGACAAAACAAAGATACGCGATGATTTTTGAACAGTGCGAAGTTGAGAAAATGGAAGATAACACGGATTTGGACAATAATATTATTACGGCGACGTCGGGGGTTTCACTTGTCAAATACGCTCTCGCGGACGCTACGCCCGAAGCGAGATATTCCGAAAAAGGTAAAAAAGCGGCGGAATTATTCCTCAGCGCATTGAACACAAAAACACCCGAAATCATCGAAAAAACAATCGTGGCTTATGAAGAAATAATCCCGAACGAGAGAATCGGGGACGAATATACGGCGTTTGTTTGGTTCTGCGAATATCTGAAAGGCGGCGAAGAAACACGCAAACAAATGCTTTCCGACCCGTTCACGAAAGAATATTTCGATTATTTCGCGAAAGACGATTTCGCGCTTTTAAAACAATATCTTCCGAGCAGATATGAAATGACGGATATTGAATATGAACTCGTTGACAACGACGATATGCTGCAAATAAGCGAGTATCTGGCGTTTAACAACCCCGCGAGGGAACGCTGGGAAAAA
>JGI994J12354_10004455_pt1 | contig 12576 bp, 11 predicted proteins | sample IntmicLarv3ML3BL_FD_12354 | JGI IMG/M metagenome (IMG submission 12354)
AAAAAACTGTCCGAAAAGGTAGACTTTTTGGGACAGTTTTGATGTGAAATATTTTATACTATAGGTGTGTAAAAGTCAAGCGTTTTACCCAAAAATGTGTGGAATTTAGAAAATAATGTTTTTATTTGTATGGGAATGGTGTGATTTTGGCGTGTCTCAAAAAGTCTACTTTTTCGGACAAAATAATTATATTTAAGGGGAGATTTTACAATGAAAAAATTAATTGCAAGTGTGGTAACAATCGCGTTGCTGCTAACTACCCTCGTGGGCTTCGCAAAGGATTACCCGCAGAAATTCTATGATGTGCCAAAAGACCATTGGGCTTTTGAATACATCGCGGAGTTGGCGGACAGAGGCGCAATCAACGGCTACGAGGACGGCAGTTTCAGACCGAACGGCACTGTTACGCGCGCGGAATGGGCGAAAATCATGATGGTTTCAGCTAACAGACCTCTTGGCGGCGACAATGCGGCGTTTGCTGACATGAATGGTCACTGGGCAAATCCGTATGTTAACGCGGCGCAGGATTATATGACAGCATATGAGGGCGGTGCGGCGTTTCGCCCGGACATCGCCGCGCTCCGCGAGGATGTAACGGTTGCGCTGGTAAAGCTGAAGGGCTATAATGCGGACAACGCGGATTTCAGCTATATCGCAGGATTCACTGACCAGGACAGTATTTCTCCAAGCGTTAAAAAGTATGTTGCGGTTGCGGTTGAAAAGGGATTGATCAACGGATTTGACGACGGCACCTTCCGCGGACAGGATACGCTCACTCGCGCCGAGGCGGCAACACTGCTTTGGCGTGCATTCCAAAAAGGCAACGACGACAAGGTTGTGGACGGCAGCGGCAGCCCGGCAGACAGCGGAAATCAATCCAACAACGGCACACCATCGCCGGGGATAACGCCGCCGCCAACAAACGCATCGACGGCGACACCGAAGCCGACCACCGCACCGACAGTGGCTCCGACGGCAACACCAAAACCGACAGTAGCACCGACAGCGACACCAACGGCAACACCGGCACCAACACAGACGGGAGAGTCGACTGATGCACGTGAATCAGCACCGAAAGGACCGAAAGGCGACATAATCGAGGGTAACAAGATAACCGGTTCGCTGACGTATACGGGTGAAAAGGATACATACACCTATACGACGGATATAAGCGGGACGTATCATTTTGCTAAGAAATACGATAAGAAAATTGACGTTAAAGTGCTTAGAGCGGACGGTAAGGAGCTGGCTAGCAGCACCGGTCCTTGGGGCGGCGATTTCAACGTCGATTTAGAAGTCGGAAAACAGTATACGATTGAGGTTACGACATACGACAGTATCTCCAGCATCAACGAATACACAATAACCATTACAGTACCCGACGCGACGGTTGATGTTAGCGGCAAGACTTCTTTTTCAGCAAGCCTTACCTTCACAGGCGAAAAGGATATATACACCTATACGGCGGGTATAAGTGGTACATATCATTTTGCTAAGAAATACGATAATAAAATTGACGTTACAGTGAAAAGAGCGGACGGCAAAGAGCTGGGCAGCAGCACCGGTCCTTGGGGCGGCGATTTCAACATCGATTTAGAAGCCGGGAAGCAGTATACGATTGGGGTTACGACATACGACAGTATCTCCAGCCTAAATGAATATACGATAAGCATTACTGTACCCGATGCGACGGTTGATGTTAGTGGCAGGGCTTCGTTTTCGGGAGACCTTACCTTTAAAGGAGAAAAAGACATATACACATATACACCAACTGTAAGCGGGAAATATCATTTTGCTAAGAAATACGATGATAAAATTGACGTTACAGTGAATAGAGCTGATGGTAAAGAGATGGGCAGCAGCACAGGTCCTTGGGGCGGCGATTTCAATGCCGAGTTGGAAGCAGGGCAGCAGTATACGATTGTGGTTACAACATATGACAACATTTCCACAATTATGAACGAATACACAATTACAATTAGCACGCCATGATAAACCAAAACCTACCAAACGAAGGAGTGAAGCAATATGTATAATACACCAAACAAAGTCAGCGCGGGGGTTAAGGCAGGCACAATTTTCCTAACTATTTTCTTTTGCCTTTTCTCAGGTCTTTTTGTTAACGGATTCCTGAATTTGAATGCAGTGCTTAGTCCGTCTGTTTTCCAAAAATTAGATAAAAAAATCGTGGAAAACAACGAGAAAACCACCACATTTGCCCATGATTACGACTTTATGGGGCTGTCGCATATCGGCACACCCGAAGCGACAAAGGATGCCTACAAAGTGAGCATGAAATATTTCCGCGCGGCGTTAAACAAAAACACCGAATATGCGATACCGCAAAAAGAGTATGTAAAATTGCTTGAAAAGCACAAAGCCGGACTTGAGGGAAGCTATGGCTTGTATGAGGCGGTTGGTAATCCTGAATATCTGAAACTCAAAAATCTGGGGCGGTTTTCGCAAATCGTTAGAGATGTTCCATTCCCGATCCTAAGTGTGTCCGGGTGGGCAACAATAATCCCGGCAGTGTTATTGCTGGCGTTGTTGATTTTATTGAACCGCAAAAGGCTCAAAACGCTTCTGACCTGCTTTGGTGTGGTTTGCATTGTAAACGGAGCGTTTGCGTTTTTGTGGACGCTTGTGCTGAATGCCGCTCTCGGCAGCATGGGCGAAAGTGCGTTCAACATATTAATTGAATGTATCGCAAATAATCTGATACTGTTTGGCGTTTTGCAGCTGGTAATCGGCATTGGCTTGCTTGTGGTGAAAAAGGTTCTCGGCAATAAGCAGAAGCAAGGCATCGCATAAAACGTTATTTATAGAATCTTGTACAGAACACACAAAAAAATACTTGCAATCACCCGCAAAACATGATACACTGTCATAAAATGAATAATCAAATACGATGAAAAAGTTCAGTAACGCACAAATACGCCCATGCGAATCGCTTGGATTCGAATTAGAGAGGGAAGGTCACAGGCTGGAAGCCGTCCCGGAAACGGTTGTGCGCGAATATTCGCTTTGGAGTTGCGTCCTTGAACATATCTGCGCGGACAATATGGATAGTAGGGGGTGACGGAGAAAACCGTAAAACGTAGAGTGTCCGAAACGAAAGCGGCATTTGTCGCTTATACGATTCGGGAATTTGGGTGGTAACGCGGAATTCTTTCCGTCCCTTTTTTAGGGGCGGAATTTTTTTATTTTTTAATTATCTACGAAAACAACTATAATCAAAAGGAGCATATTATGAGAGAACAACTGGAACAAATCAAAACCCTTGCCGCGCAGGCGCTTGAGGGTGTGACAGACCTTAAGGAGCTGGACGAAATACGTATTCGCTACTTGGGCAAAAAGGGCGAATTGACAGCGGTGCTTCGCGGTATGGGCGGGCTGTCTGCCGAGGAACGTCCGTTGATTGGCGCGCTTGCAAACCAGGTGCGCGAGGAGATTGAGGCGGCTATCGCGGCGAAGGATACGCTGCTTTCGTCGTCGGCACGTGAAGCGCAGATGGCGGCGGAGAAGATCGACGTTACCATTGGCGGCAAGCGCAGGAGTATGGGCAAGCGGCATCCGCTTTCGCAGGTTTTGGGCGAGATACAAGACATCTTTATCGGCATGGGCTTTTGCATCGCGGAAGGTCCCGATGTGGAGCTGGATTACTACAACTTCGAGGCGCTGAATATACCGAAAAACCACCCTGCGCGCGACACACAGGACACCTTTTATATCAATGACAATGTGGTGCTTCGCACGCAGACCTCGCCTGTGCAGATTCGTGTGATGGAAAACTCTAAACCGCCGATTCGTATCATCGCGCCGGGCAGGGTGTTTCGAAGCGACGCTGTGGACGCGACGCATTCGCCGCTGTTTCACCAGATAGAGGGGCTTGTTATTGACAAAGGCATAACGATGGGCGACCTTAAGGGTACGCTGGAGGTTTTTGTTAAGGCGCTATACGGCAATGACGCGCGCACGCGCTTCAGACCGCATCATTTCCCGTTTACAGAGCCGAGCGCAGAGGTCGATGTTTCGTGTTTCGTATGCGGCGGCGATGGGTGCCGTGTGTGCAAGGGCGAAGGCTGGATCGAGATTCTCGGCGCGGGCATGGTGCATCCAAAGGTGCTCGCAAACTGCGGCATCGACCCTGAAATATACAGTGGCTTCGCGTTTGGCTTAGGATTGGAACGTGTGGCGATGCGCAGGTATGATATAGACGATTTACGCCTGTTTTTCGAAAACGATTTGCGGTTTTTGAATCAATTTTAGGTATGGCATTGGCGGCGCGGAAACCGCAAACCCACAAAACATCAAACAACGAAAGGAACAAAAAAATATGAAAGTCGCAATGAGTTGGTTTAACGAATTTACAGATATATCGGATATAACGCCCAAACAGTACGCCGACGCGCTCACAATGTCCGGCACGATGGTGGAGGGTATCGAGAACCTTGGCGAAAACCTTGTGAACGTATATACCGGGCGTATCACAGAGATTGCCGCGCACGAAAACGCGGATTCACTGGTTGTGTGTAAGCTCGATATGGGCAGCGAGGTTTTGCAAATCGTGACAGGCGCGAAGAATGTTAAAGAGGGGCAAATCGTACCTGTCGCGACGCATGGCGCAAAGCTTGCGGGCGGCATCAATATCAAGCGCGGCAAGCTGCGCGGCGTGGAGTCGCAGGGCATGCTCTGTTCGCACGAGGAACTCGGCATCAGCACAGCGGAGCTTGGCTATGAGCCTGAAGACGGCATCTTGATTCTCGATACATCGGCGCAGATCGGCACCGATATCCGCGAGGTATTTGGGCTGAACGAAAATGTGGTTGAGTTTGAAGTGACGTCAAACCGCCCGGACTGCCAAAGCGTAATCGGTCTTGCACGCGAAACGGCGGCAACATTTGGCAGGAGCATCAACATGCCTGTGCCCGACGTGAAAGGCAACAGCGAGAGTGTATCCGATTTCGCAAAGGTCGACGTGCAGGACAATGTATACTGCCCGCGTTACTGCGCAAGAATGATAAAGAATGTGAAGATTGCGCCGTCGCCGGAGTGGATGGTTAAACGCTTGAAGGCGAGCGGTATTCGCGCAATCAACAATATAGTGGACATCACAAACTACGTGCTTCTCGAGTACGGTCAACCGATGCATGCGTTTGATATGCGCGATGTGGCGGGGTCGCATATTATCGTGCGCCGTGCGAACGACAGAGAGGAGATTACCACGCTCGACGAGCAGGAGCGCAAGCTGGACAGCAGTATGCTTGTTATCGCCGACGAAAAACGTGCGGTTGCCGTTGCGGGCGTGATGGGCGCGGCAAATTCGGAGGTGAAGGCAGACACCACGACGATACTGTTTGAGAGCGCGAACTTCGACGGTGCGTCTGTGCGTGTAACGGCGAAAAAGCTGGGGCTCAGGACAGAATCGTCGGCGAAATATGAGAAGGGTATAGACCCGCATATGACCAAGGCGGCTGTAGACCGTGCGTGTCAGTTGGTTGAGATGCTCGGAGCGGGCGAGGTTGTGGGCGGTATGATAGATGTATGCGTAGAGTTGCCGAGTGGTAAGGTATTACAGCTCAGATGCGACAAGATTCGCGCGTTCTTAGGTGCGGATATCAGCGACAACTTTATGATAGATACGCTCAATATGCTCGGTTTTGATGTCGACGAATCGGCGATGACGGTTACATGCCCGTCATACCGCGCCGACGTTGAGAGTGAGGCGGATTTGGCGGAGGAGATCGTGCGGATATACGGCTACGACAAGATACCGTCAACGATTATGACAGGCGAGACCGTTGCCGCGGCAAAGACAGCAGAGCAGAAGATGCGCGACAAGATTATGGATATACTCACAGCGCAGGGCATGTACGAGATTCTGACCTATTCATTTACCGGCCCGCATATATTTGACAAACTGCATATACCGGCGGACTCACAGCTTAGGAATGTGGTGCAGATACTCAATCCGCTCGGCGAGGAAAACTCGATTATGCGTACAACGACCGTATCGTCGATGCTGGAGATTATGGCGCAAAACAACAACCGGCGCAACACGTCGGCGGCACTCTTTGAGATAGCGAAGATATATGTGCCTGTTGACGGAGATGACCTTCCGACAGAATCCGATATCATCACACTCGGCATGTACGGCGACGGCGATTTCTACGATATAAAGGGCGTACTCGAGGCGATGATGATGGGCGTTGGCATAACAGACTGCAAGTTTGCGCTTGTGAGCGATAATCTGATGTACCATCCGGGCAGATGCGCGGCTGTTAGCATTGCGGGCGAGATGGTCGGTTATATCGGGCAGGTGCATCCTGCTGTGGCGGATGAGTATGATATCGACTGCGCGTGTTATGTGGCTGAAATCAGCTTCGGAGCGGTTTGCAAACATGCTAACTACAGCGTTTCGTATAAAAAACTGCCGAAGTATCCGGCTGTGACGCGCGATGTCGCAATTATTGCGGACGACAGCGTATTAGCGGGCGATATTGAGGACATTATAAAGAAAAGCGCAGGAAAACTTTTGGAAGATATCAAGCTGTTTGATATCTACAAAGGTGCGCAGATTGAAGCGGGCAAGAAGAGTATGGCGTATGCAATCGTGCTTCGCGCGGAAGACAGAACTTTGACCGACGAAGAGGTTTCGGCGGTGATGGATAAGGTTTTGAAAAATATTGAGAAGAATACCGGCGCGCTGTTGCGGTAGGGGGGGGCTGTGTGCTCGTCTGTCCCGCCAAATCCTACATTTAACACAAAATTAACAATTTTGCCTTGAAACGTTTGGTTTTTTGTGGTACAATAAATTATGTTCCATGGCACAGCGGGAATTACATCGCAGACACTTCATATAAAATCACTCTCGCTGTAGAAAGGAAAAGCCTCGGGTTGGCATGTTTTGGCAATCCGGGCAGGGATTATTATGATTAACGAAACGATGAAACTCGAGAATCTGGATAATCAGCGTACGCAGGATGTGCGCGAGATTATCGACGCTGTCTTCGATGCGCTTACTGTGAAGGGCTACAACCCGATCAGCCAGATTGTGGGGTATATACTGTCGGGCGATCCGACATATATTACCAACTACAACAATGCGCGAAGCATTATCAGCAGGGTCGAGCGCGACGAGATACTCGAAGAGCTTGTTAAGGCGTATATCAAAGAGCTGTAATATAGATTGACAAAATCGCCCAATAATATGGGTTCTTTTGTTATTGCGTATTTATAGATAAGGATGTGTATTTGGTGCTTAGGACTATTTTAGATGGCAAGGATATGATGGAGTTTTTAAGAAATCTTATCATAATGCTGCCGGTAATTGTAATATCGTTGAGCTTTCACGAGGCGGCGCATGGGTATATGGCTTATAAGATGGGTGACCCGACGGCTAAAAATATGGGCAGGCTAACGCTGAATCCACTCAAACACCTTGACCCGATTGGCTTTGCCGCTATGCTGCTTGTGGGCTTCGGCTGGGCAAAGCCTGTGCAGTTCAATCCGAATAATTTCAAAGACTTTAAGCGCGGTACGATATTAACCGCTATTGCGGGGCCGTTAGCGAATTTGCTGTTGGCTGTTTGTGCGTTTGTGCTGTATACGGTTGTTGTATGTATACTTGCCGCATCTTCGTCGCTTGCTTTGCTGACAACAAGCGGCGCACTGGAAACATTAATGAAAATACTGATTTATCTGTATTTAGGTAATATAACATTAATGATATTCAATCTGATTCCTGTGCCGCCGCTCGACGGCTCGAAGGTGCTGCTTTCAGTGTTGCCGAGCAAACACTACAGATTTGTGCTGAACTATGAACGCTACGGCATGTATATATTGATTGTGTTGTTATATCTCAATATTTTAGACGGACCGATTGATGCGGCGCTCGGTTTTTTTATAGACTTATTCGAAAAATCATTTCTGGGTGTAGCATCGCTGCTTGGATTGTAACCGAAATAGCCTGAAACTCGGAAAGGGTAACAAGTTTGAATAAATTCAAACTATACAAAAAGCTCACGGCAAAGCCGTGAGGTTATTCAACCGATTTTTTGGAGAGGGGAAATTTTTCATCACTATTTGTGATGAAAAATCACAAATATATATATATGGAAAAACTGCAATTCAAGCTTGAGGTTTTCGAGGGTCCGCTCGACCTTTTGCTTCAGCTTATCAGTAAAAATAAAGTGAGCATATATAACATACCAATCCTGCAGATAACCGACCAGTACTTCGAGGTATTGGCGCAGATGAAGGAGATGGATTTAGAGGTATCGAGCGAGTTTTTGGTGATGGCGGCGCAGCTTGTATACATAAAATCGCGGATGCTGCTGCCAACCGAGAAGGACGCCGAGGAAGCCGAAGACCCGCGCGCAGATTTGGCGCAGCGATTGCTGGAGTATCAGCGATACAAGCTTGCGTCGGAGTACTTAAAGGAACACGAATTTACGTCGCGGTATATGTTTTTTAAGGAGCCGGACAATATTACGCCGAAGACGATGCCTTACGAGGGCAATTATTCGATGGATGAGCTGATTGCGGCGTTTAACGATATCTTGGAGCGTACGCAAAGGCGTGTGCCGCCGCCGAAAAAGACGTTTGAGGGCATTGTGAAGCGCGAGGTCGTTTCTGTGCGCGATAAAGAGGCGTATATTGTGGAGCTGTTGGAAAAGCATGGTTCTGTGATGTTTGTAGATATATTCAGCGGGATGACAACCAAGCCCGAGCTGGTAGCAACGTTTCTAGCGCTGCTGGAGCTGATACGATCGAGCAGGATATCGGCGAATTACGATAAGGCGAAGAAGGACCTTGTGGTTATGTGGCATAAAGCGGAATAGGACTGGAGAAAAACATTTATGGAAAACAACCTTTACGGTATCATAGAGAGCGTCTTGTTTGCCGCGGGCGAAGCGGTTGGTGTCGACAAGCTGGCGGAGATTGCGGAGGTTACCGAGCGGCAGATTCACGACGCTGTTGGCGCGATAAACCGCGAATATACCGAAAGCCGGCGCGGGTTTTCAATAATCGAGATAGACGGCGGCTACCAGATATGTACGCGTCCGGAATATTACTCCTACGTTCAGGCGATTGCGGGGATAAAGCGGCAGCAGGGGCTGTCGAGCGCGGCGCTTGAGGCACTCAGCATTATCGCATACAACCAGCCGATTACGCGCGGCACGATAGAATATGTGCGCGGGGTTAACAGCGACGGCGCAGTGGGTAGGCTGGTGGAGCGTGGGCTGATAGAGGAAAAGGGCAGGTTGGATGCGCCCGGCAAGCCGATATTGTATGTGACTACAAGCGAGTTTTTGCGATGCTTCGGGCTGAAATCGCTCGACGAGTTGCCGGAGTTTAATGTGGAGATAGATTTAGAAGAGGAACAGTTGGATCAGATGCGGATTGATGTCTGATAGTTTGTGGTAAGGGGTTGCAGGGCATAGGGGACGATGGTAATCGTCCCGTCGGTGTTCGGAATGGCATTACATTTGAAAAACGGTCGGATTGCCATCCGACCCTACAAAAAAATCCGATCCAAAATAAAACCAAAAAGGAGATGGCGATATGTGGTATTATTGGCTTTTGGCGATAGTGGCGCTTATCGTAATGCTCTTGTATATCCCGCTTCCGTTCGAGCTGGAATATCAGCTTGACACGAATGCGGATATTAAAAAGCTGAAATTTAAGATAGCGCATATTACGGTTGTTTCAAGCAAGAAAAAGAAGAAGCCGAAGCCGAAAAAAGAAAAAAGTGCTGACCCAAACAAGAAAAAAGGCTTCCGGGCGTTTATGGACGCAATTTCTAGGGTAAAAAATATAATGAAGGAACTCAAACCCGATATCGCACGTATGCTGGGGTATCTGAGAAAGAAGATAGACTGCCGTTTGCTCAGAATCCATCTTGAAGCGGGGTTCGACGACGCGGCAAAGACAGGTATCGCGGCGGGAGCGGCGTATGGCGCTGTGTATGGCGCGGCGGCTATGGTATACAATACGGTCGGTGTGAAGGATATGGATATAAATGTGCGCCCAAATTTTACGCAGAGTGGCGTGCGGTTATATATAAAGAGCATATTTACTATTTCGATTGCACATATTATTAGGGTAGTATTTATGTTGCTTGGGATGTATCGGAAGGCGAAGCGAGTGTAGTTCGCCTGCGAAAAATGTGTACAAAATAATATAAAAAGGCGGTGCTAATTATGGGAAATCACCCAATCGACGGATTGATGGCAACAGCAATGCAGAATATTAAGGAAATGGTGGACGTAAACACGATTGTGGGCGATGCAGTGCAGGCGAGCGACGGAAGCGTAATTATTCCGATATCTAAGGTTTCGTTCGGTTTCGCGGCTGGCGGCAGCGAGTTTGGCACAAAACCGGTGGATGCGTCTCCGGCATTGTTTGGCGGCGGCAGCGGCGGCGGTGTGTCTATTGCGCCTGTGGCGTTTATGGTTGTGGGGCAAGGTCAGATCAAGCTTTTGCCTGTAGACACCAAGGTTTCGCCTGTGGAGAAGATACTCGATATGGTGCCGGATGTTGTTGAAAAGTTCAACAGCAAGATGAAGAAGATGAAGGAAGAGCGCCAGAGCAAGAGCGAGCCTGTTACAGTTGAGGCTGTGTTTAACGATTAATAGTAATCTATATCGCAATCAGATTCTTCACCTGTTTCGTATGGTGAAGAATCTTTTGCGGTTTTGGGGCGTGTGTGGCAATGCGGCATGTCCGTAGGGGCGACCGTCTCGGTCGCCCCTACAACGGTTATAACATAATATACAAAAAGGGATGTACAATTATATGAAAAACATTTTAAGAATGCTCAAACTTGCAAAATCGTATTGGAAATACCTCATCATCGGGTGTGTGGGCATGGTGCTAATGAGCGTGTGCCAGCTGTATTCGCCGCAGGTTATACGCACACTGATATCGCTTATCGGCACAGATGTGCAGACGCTTGCAGACAGCGCGATCCAGCTTGCGCTTACACTTTTGGTGGTATACATAATACAGGCGGCGGGGCAGTTTATGCGGAGCTACTTTATGCACTACGCGGCGTGGCATTTTATTGCGGATTTGAAGGTTACGCTGTTTAAAAAGCTGGAATCGCTGTCTATGCGATACTATCACGATAAACAGACGGGACAGCTGATGAGCCGTGTTACAAACGACACTTCCGCGCTTGAGGTGCTGATCGCGCATGCGATACCCGACATGTTTGTTAACATAATCATGTTCCTCGGCGTTGGCATAATTCTATTTATTATGAATCCGACGATGGCGGCGGTGAGCCTTGCGCCTATGCCTATCATCGCGGCGGCGGTGTGGTATTACGCGGCGAAGGTGCGCCCGATATTCAAACAATCGCACCAGAAGATGGGCGAGCTGAATGCTGTTTTGCAAGACGATATCTCGGGTATGAAGGAGATTCAGCTGTTTAACCAGCAGGAGCGCGAGAGCGAGCGCGTGGGCGTGGCGGCAAACGAGCATCGCGACCTTATTATGAAGGCGCTCAAACGCGGCGCGGTGTATCATCCGAGCATCGAACTGCTCAACAACCTCGGCACTGTGCTGGTGATTGGCGTTGGCAGTATGCTTGCGCTGGGCGGTGTTATGCAGGCGGCGGATATTGTGGCGTTTATACTGTATTTGAGTATGCTCTACCAACCGGTGAGCGCGCTTGGCAGGCTAAATGAGGATTTGCAAAATGCGCTTGCGGCGGCGGAGCGTGTGTATGAGGTGCTCGACACGGAATCGGAGATAAACGACAGCGCGGATGCGTATGATATCGGCAATGTTAAGGGCAGGGTTGCGTTTGAGGATGTGAACTTCGGCTACTACGACGAGGACGGCGTATTGCGCGATATCTCCGTCACAGTTGAGCCGGGCGAAACGCTTGCGCTTGTGGGACCCACAGGTGTGGGCAAGACGACGTTTATCAGCCTTGTGGCGCGGTTTTACGATCCCGGTTCGGGCAGGATTACGCTGGACGACCATGATTTGCGCGGTATAACGCAAAAATCATTGCGCGACAATATTAGCATTGTGTTGCAGGATGTGTTTTTGTTTAACGGCAGCGTGGCAGAAAACATCGCATACGGCAGCAGGGACGCGTCGATGGAGGAGATTATCAACGCTGCGAAGGTTGCCAATGCGCATGAGTTTATTGAGCAGATGCAAGACGGCTACGATTCGCTGATTGGTGAGCGCGGTGTGCGGCTTTCGGGCGGGCAGAAGCAACGGCTGTCGATCGCGCGGGCGGTATTGCGCAATTCGCCGCTGCTGATACTCGACGAGGCGACCGCGTCGGTAGATACCGCGACAGAGCAGCTCATACAGCAGGCGATAGATACTGTGATTGAAAACCGCACTACGATAATCATTGCACACAGGCTGTCGACTGTGCGGAATGCGGACAAGATTGCAGTGATAAATGCCGGCAGGATTGAGGAATTGGGTACGCATCAGGAGCTGATCGCCAAGGGCGGGCTGTATGCGCATTTGTGCGAAATACAGATGCGGAATGTGTGAGGGCGATATAACAATTAGAGGTAGGGGCGACCGGGGACGGTCGCC
>JGI994J12354_10004456_pt1 | contig 12575 bp, 9 predicted proteins | sample IntmicLarv3ML3BL_FD_12354 | JGI IMG/M metagenome (IMG submission 12354)
CAAAAAGATATACGCAGCCATTTTTCCTCGCCAGCTCCATAAGCTCCACACCGTGCTTTGCCACCAGCTCTTTATTCGAGGTTATGACGGATTTCCCCTTGGATAGCGCTTTTTTCGTGAACTCAAACGCGATGCCCGCGCCGCCGATGGTTTCCATAACCACAGAAATCTCGGCATCGTCAAATACATCCTCTTCTTTTTTGGTAAGAAGATGCGAGAAAGGATTCCCCGGAAAATCCCGGATATCCAATATTTTCTTTATGGTAAAGGCTTCTCCTATTCTTTCTTCCATCTGCTTTTGATTCATCGAGAAAACCTCTGCAACCCCTGAACCAACCACTCCAAACCCCAATATAGCTGCGTATTTCATATAACCCTCCGTATGTTACTTATTCTCTGGCAAGTATTCGACAGGAGCGAACACCATAAATTTTCCCGACCTCTTGAAGAAGGACCTCAATAGAATGAACCATCATATCCGTTTCGAGTGAAATAGATACATCCGCAAGGCCATTCAACGGTATATTCTGATTGATAGTAAGAATATTTCCTTTTGCCTCTGCGATACTCCAAATAATTTTGGATAGAATACCCGGAAAATTTTCAACCGCGACAATAATCGTCACTATTTTTCCCTTACTGGTTTCATAAAAAGGCATGACCGAGTCTTTATATTTATAATAAGCGCTTCTGGATAACCCGACCTTCTGCACCGCGTCATTCACCGATTTTGCTTTCCCGGCGTTAAGAAGTCTTTTGACCTCCATCACCTTTACGAAAACCTCCGGCAAAACATCTGCTTTTACCAGTAAATACTCGTGATTTTGCACGAAGTCCCCCTCCTTTTCAAAAGCCCCTTGAAAGAAAAAACAGTATTCTTCGAAAAGAAAACTGTCCACCCACAAAGAACAACTGTTTTCAGCAGATACTATATCACGAGATTTGAAGTTTCGCAAGTACGGACGCTATTGCCTTCCCTCGATGACTGATTTTGTTTTTCTCAGCCTCGGAAATCTGCGCCGAAGTCATATGCAATTCCGGCACATAAAAAATCGGATCATAACCAAACCCATTTTCACCCGCGATGCAGTCATGAATATACCCTTCCATACATTCCTCTACCATAAAGGAACTGCCATCCGGGTAAAATACCGCCGCGGCACACACAAAACGCGCCGTTCTTTTTTCAACGGGAATATCCTTCAAAAGGCGCAATATCTCATTATTTTTAATCAAATAGTCCGTATCCTCTCCCATAAAACGGGCGGAACGGATACCCGGTGCGCCATCCAACGCGTCAATCACCAAGCCGGAATCATCTGCCATGACAAAGCCCTTTGTCACAGAAAATACAGCCGCTGCTTTTATATGTGCATTTTCTTGAAAAGTCGTTCCATTTTCTTCTATATCCGAAAAGAAGCCCGCCTCCTTCATCGAAATCACGTTATAAGGAAAATCCTTTAGAATACTTTTCATTTCCTTTATTTTTCCTTGATTATTGGAAGCAAGTACAAAATCCATCCTCATCACCTGTCCTTTTTATTTTCTTCTGCGCCATGCCGGGGGATATTCATTTTTCACGCTTCCGCCGTTTCTTTGCCCCCAGCCGAGCGGAAGTCCATCTATCATCAGAAGGAAATACCCTTTTTCAATCAGGCTTTCTTTTTCCTCGTCTTTTAGAAAAATCGTCTCACCAAACAAATACCGCCCGACTCTTTCATCGTCACCTTGTAGCGACAAATATCTTTTTTCTTTTACCTGCTCTCTGGAAAATGTCATCGCGAAGCTATGTGAAGGAATAAAAATCACCTGTTCTCCTTTACGCTTTACAGTACCGGGAAAACCGCCCATTTTCACCACCTTCAAGCCGTCAAAGCTTTCCGGCAGAATCGGAAACAAATGAATCTTATCTCCGAAAAGATAAAAACGATCCTGCACCGTATTCTTGTATTGTTCAAAGGCTTCCTTCTGCATCATTTCCTCACAAAAAAGAAAAAACGCTTCCTTTGCGGTTCTTGCCGAGTATGTCCTGTCGTTATTATTTCTTTTTCTTTTTTTCGGGTAGTAGGAATGATTCTTCGTATTGTGTTCCTCTATTTTTCTCAAATGCACGCAAAAATGTCCGTCACCGCCTTTATTTTGCGGCCAAATACGCATACCCCCATCAAACAACCGTCCATTTGCTTCCAAAACACCTTCTATATTCGGATGCTTTATCACCTCATACCCCGGGTGCCTTTCCAAAAATGAATCCATTTGTTCTTCATTTTCTACCGTATTAAAGGTACAGGTGGAATACACCATCTCTCCGCCCACCCGAAGCATTTTGTCCGCTTGCTCCAAAATATTTTCCTGAAGCTCTCTACAGAAATCCGGCCCATATTTTTCCCAGCTTTTTATCGCCTGCGGGTCCCGCCGGAACATTCCCTCGCCGGAGCAGGGCGCATCAATCAATATTTTATCGAAAAACGAAGAAAACGCCGCTGACAATTTTTCAGGCGTCTCATTGGTGATCACTACATTTTCAATTCCGAAAAGCTCTATATTCCGAAGGAGTGCCTTCGCTCTTTCAGAAGAAATCTCATTTGCCACCAATAGCCCCTCATTTTGGAGAAATTCTCCCAGACGGGTCGCTTTTCCGCCCGGCGCGGCACAAAGATCTAAAACCCTGTCGCCGGGCTTCGGCGCAAGAATCTCTGCCGGCAGCATCGCGCTTGGCTCTTGTATATAAAAAGCTCCGGCGTGATAATAGGAAGATACCCCCCACGCAGAATCCTCTGCATAGAATCCATTTTCACTCCACGGAACCTTCTCTTGAAGGGATAAAAAGAACGGTATATCTTCTTTTTTCACCTTCAAGGAATTAAGCCGTACCCCTTTTCTTTGCATTTCCGAGAAGCTTTTGTAAAAATCCTCCCACGAAAGCTTTGGATTTGAAGCATAGTACGCCTTCATTGAGGAAATAAATTTATCCGGTAAACTCATAATTGTAAAAAGCGGCAAGCCTGATACGCCACACGCTTCATCGCCGATTCATGAAACGGGTTTGAAAGCCTTGCTTTTTCTAAAAGCGTCAAAAAGGCAGCCGTCCCTCCCTCCATACAAAACTGATCATATCTCGAAAGAGCTTTTTTGTAGTCCTTCTCTGACATATCCCATATTTCAAGGGAAACCACCAATGCTAAGCAATAGTCAATATAATAAAATGGGTCCGTAAAAATATGTCCTTTTTTCTGCCAAGCACCGCCATTTTCATAAAACGGAATCCCGTCATAATCCAAAAACGGCTGATATTTTTCTTCTAAGCTTTTCCAGACACCGTGACGTTCGTTCGGTGACAAATCCGGATTCTCATAGATCATATGTTGAAATTCATCCACCATACAGCCATACGGCAAAAATAAAAGTGCTTGCGTCATATGCAGCTCCCGATAGGCATCCGCATTCTTTCCAAAAAACAAATCCATATAAGGATAGGAAAGAAACTCCATCGCGGTTGAATGAATTTCACAAGCCTCCAGGGTCGGCGACATACATTCCAAAAACGGTGACGCGTCCACGCTTCTTATCGCCGCATACGCGTGCCCCGCTTCATGAATCAATGTCGTGATATCCTCGGCAATTTCGTTCGCATTCAAAAAAACGAAAGGAATACCATAATCCAAAAGTGTCGTGCAATATCCGCCTGCCGCTTTTCCCTTTCTGGCATCAATATCTGTAAAGCCGTGCAATTGCAATACATCGTAAAAGGAAGGGTCCGACTCAAAAATCTCTTGAAACAGCCGTGATGCCGCGTCGGAAAAGGCCTTTCTAGATAGAGCCGGAATCGGATTTCCGGATACAAAAAACGATTTCAAATCGTAGTATTTCAATGCCTCATGCCCAAAACGCTCCTTTTGAAGCTTCCGAATTTCTATCGTAATCGGCACAATATACTTCACCACCATGTCGCGAAATTCCGCAACCATCTCCGGCGTATAGTCATACCGTTCCATTCTCTTATATCCCAACCCGATGAAGTTATCAAAGCCTTGCTTTTTTGCCATATCCGTCCGAAGCAATACTAATTCATCATAAATCTGATCCATTTTCTCTTTACAATCCGAATAAAAATCTGCCACCGCTTTTTCCGCCATTTTCCGAACAGAACGATTCGCACTTTCCAGAAAAGGGGTAATCGTGGATATATTGTACTCTTTTCCATCAAAAGAAATGACCGCCTCCGCTATCAATCTGTCATACTCATTTTGGAGAGCCGCTTCTCTGGAGAGGGGCGCAATCAATTCCTTTGAAACAATATCCTTCTTGTTTTGCGCTTTTTTGAAAATCATATCCTCGAAAAGAGCAATACAATCCTCCTTGAATTCTGAATTCAAAAGCGCGGAATAGACGCCTGCCGCCAGCTCCTCCGCCACGGCATACGCTTCCTCAAAGAATGTCATCTCCTCTTGGAAAAAAGCATTTCCGATATCTCTATCGTGGTGAATCATGCAAAGCGACATCGCCGTCTTGAAACGGCTGTATTCCTTCTGAAACTCCAAAAGTGCTGTCTCAATATTCTCTGTCGAATGTGCCGTCATAATCTTCAGACGGACACGCATGACATTTTCCCGAAAGGCCTCAAGTGATGGGCGTTCGTATTTAATATCCTGAAAAGCCGGCATATCCATACGCCGCTCACCTCCTTCTTATCGGACTTGTTACATTCTTTCCACAACCGGAATACCAAGAAGCTCCGTGCCTTTTTTAATAGCGATACATACAGCATGACACAAGGAAAGCCTCGCCGCTTTTCTCTTTTCGTCCTCATCCGATAAAATCGGCGTATTGTTGTAAAAACGATTAAACGCCCTCGCTAAAGAAGCCACTTGCCTTGCCACCATGAACGGCTCATTACTCTTCGCCGCTTTTTTCACAGCATCAGAAAAACCTTCCAGACAACAAGCCACTTCAAATTCTTCCTCGGAAGAAAGAAGCGCTAAGCTGTCGCCGCCCTTCGTATCAGAAGAAAACCCCTGTTCTACAGCTTTTCTTAAAATAGAGCGGGTCCTCGCATAGGTGTAAATCATATAAGGCGCGGTATCACCCTCAAAATCAAGCATCTCATCCCACGAGAATACAATATCTCTTTCTCTACCGGATTTCACAAAAGTATAAATCACGGCACCGAGACCCACCTTTTCCGCAATCTCTTTAATCTCCTCATCGGACATTCTCGTATCCCTTACAACCGCATTTGCCTTTATGATCTCGTGCGTCTTTGCAACCGTTTCCCGCAAAAGGTCTTCCAACGTCACAATATTTCCATCCCTTGTAGAAAACTTGCCGTCCGCAAATTTTACAAGACCAAAACCGACGTGTACGCAATCCTTGGAAAAAGCATAACCCGCTTTATCCAACACAGCGAAAACCTGCCGGAAATGAAGTGCCTGCGGCGACCCTACCACATAGATATTCTTGTCAAAGGCATACGTTTCTTTTCTATAAAGAACCGAAGCAATATCACGGGAAGCATAGATTGTCGTCCCGTCTGATTTCAAAATAATGCAAGGCGGCAGATTGTACTCCTCGAGCATCACTACCTTCGCGCCCTCACTTTCCACAAGAAGTCCTTTTTCCTCCAGCATGGAAACCACCGCCGGAATCTTATCACTATAAAAGCTTTCGCCGTTGTAATTTTCAAAGGAAACGCCCAGCTTATCATATAAAACGGAAAACTCCTTCAAGGATACATCCCGAAACAACGACCAAAGCGCCATTTCTTCTTCATTTCTTTCCTCTAAAAGGCGAAAAGCCTCTCTCCCTTGTGTGGTAAGCTCCGGATTATTTTTTTCTTCCTGGTGGAACTTCACATAAATCCGTAAAAGCTCGTCTATAGGTTTATCTGCAAGTGCTTTTTCGTCTCCCCACAAACGATACGCCACAATAAGCTTTCCAAATTGTGTGCCATAATCACCCAAGTGGTTCATCCGAACCACCTTGTACCCAAGTGCCTCATAAATTCTCGCAAGAGAATGTCCTAAAAGCGTGGTGAATGCGTGCCCAACATGAAAAGGCTTTGCGATATTCGGAGATGAATATTCCACAAGAACCGTTTTCCCGCCGCCCTCGTCTGACTGGAAAAAGCTTTCCGGATGCAAAAGGATATCCTCTAAAACCGCCTTGACAAAAGCACCTCTATTTACGAAAAAATTGATATATCCACCGGTCGGAACTACCCTTTCAAGCCACGGTGCCGCGATTTTCTTATCTCCTGCAAGCTCTGACGCGATAACAGGCGGTGCCTTTCTCATCACACGCGCCAAAGTAAAGCAGGGAAATGCGTAATCACCGAGATTTCGCTGCGGTGGAATCTCCAACAAATCTGCTATTTCATTTGCCTCTTTTTCAACCACAGAGGACAATAATTTTCCAATTTCCATTTTGTAATCCATAATACGGGACTCCTTAGCAAATAATACCTATGATACCACGATTTATGATATCATATCCATAGGATTCCGCATTTACCGAAGAACGCGGTCCTCTCTCAAAGAAACATCAAACATACGGAGGTTCACTACCTTGCTTTTTGAATATATTTCAGCATCCTACCGAAACATCATTCTTCTTATCGGAGCGGTTGTTTCTGTTATTTTCGTTTATTTCTTATTATCCCGCGCCGCCAAAATTCTTCCGGCCGATCGAGGGCGGGATTATGCGGTAAATAGTGAAAAGAGTAAAGGGAAACCCACCAGCACCGGACTTCTTTTCATTTCTCTTTTCTGTCTTTTGTCGCTCATATTCGTTCCCTTTTGTCTCGAATATACTATTTACTATATTCTTCTTTTATCGGCTATGGTGACGGGCTTTCTCGATGACCGCGCGGTGACAGCGTGGAAGGAAGTAAAAAAAGGTCTTTTAGATCTCTTGATTTCTGCAGGAACCGCTTGTACCTTCGCATTTTTTCAATCAACGGACGTTGTCCTTCCGATTCTCGGGAAGTCATTTACCCTTTCTCTGCCCTTATTTATCATTCTTGCGACCATTCTTGTCTGGGTTTCTATCAACGTAACCAACATCACAGACGGCGTGGACGGCTTATCTTCTTCTTTGGTTATTATTTCTCTTCTCTTTATATTCCTTTACACCCTTCTTATCACAAAAGTAGAATCGTCTTGGTTTTATACCTTTTCACTTTTGATTCCGATTCTCTTTATTTATCTTCGATTCAACGCCTCGCCGAGTAAGCTCTTGATGGGCGACGCAGGCTCGCGTCCTTTAGGTGTTCTTCTGGCAATCAGCGTACTATTTTCCAAAAACCCATTTTCGTACCTTCTGTTTTGTCTTGTCATTATTTTTGACGGTGGTGCAAGTCTTATCAAAATCCCCTTAAAAAGGTATCTGCATATATCCATTATGAAAAATATTCGCACGCCCTTACATGACCACGCGAGAAAAAATAAGCTCTGGTCAGACCCGAAGGTAGTGACGCGCTTCGCTATTTTCCACATACTCATCTGCGCCGCATATCTGCTTCTTTCCTTTCTTTTTATTAGGTAATCAATATGGATGCTTACACGCTCTCCTATCTTCTACGGTATATCCCTATCATTTTATTGGCAGGCACTGTATGCTTACTGCTTTTTGACTCTTTGGGCGAGCTTCGCTGGGATATGCGGAAAAATGTTCATCCGTTTTCGGGCTTTTTCCTGATGGGGGTCAATAGTAAAAACGAAGCCTACCAAACCAAAAGTCTGCCGCTTTTTCACACCACTCTTGTCGGCACAGCCCGCTCCTGCGATATTTGTCTCACAGGAACCGGCATTTCCAAAAAGCACGCCATTATCTACTTTTATGAGGGTGATTGGTTCATACGAAGTGCCTCCGGAAAAAACATTGTCACATTAAACGGGGTTCGGATTCGTCACGCGATCCCTTTAGAAAACAAAGATATTCTCGGAATCGGCGATGTCAAGCTTCTTTTCGTAAGTGAAAAGGAAAGCGCAGACGAGGCTTTTGTATCCTTTTCCGAGCATGAAAAAATCGAACCCTATCCAAAAGAAAAAACAAGAATGAAGCGCGGTTTCTCTCTTTTATTCTCCAACTTATTTTCTGTATTTACGATGATTCTTATTTTGCTTTTTATTCCGAAGGAATTCGAAAGAACCATTTCCCTGATTCTTATTTTCTATGGTGTATTCCTTCTTATCTCAAATATTTATTATCTTATTTTGCCGAAGCTGATGAAAAATCTGGATAAGACCCTTTTGATTCTTCTTATACAGCTTTCCTCTATTGGATTTTTGTTCCAGATTCGTCTGGAGCTTTTCCCGGGGGTTTCTACAAAGTATACCCTTGACGAGCTTATGATGAACTTAACCTCGCAGGGAATCTCTTATTTGGGTGCTTTCTTATTATTTCCGGTGATTGCGCTCATTGTCTCAAAAACCTATTTTATTGAAAAAATATGGAGTATATGTGCCGTTTTGACCCCTGCTTTTCTTCTTATCACACTACTATTCGGACGAGGTGCCGAATCACACGGCGCAGGACTATGGCTTTCCATTGGCGGGTTTTCCTTACAGCTTACCGAATTTGCTAAAATCACCTATCTTATCGTATTGTCCGCCTTTTTCAAAAACCGCGCCACGCGGAAAAACCAATTCATTTTCGCCATCTGGGCAGCCGTCGTTTTCGGACTTATTTTTCTTCTTCCCGACCTCGGCTCGGCAATGATATTACTCCCTACGACGATTATCATTTACATGGTGATGACCTCCGAATACTTGACCACCTTTTTGATTTTACTCACCGGCTCCGGAATGGGTGTACTTTCCTATTCCTTATTTTCTCACGTCCGAAGACGAATCGATGGCTGGGGGCTTTTGTGGAGCGAAATCAACGACAATAACAGCCAAATCGTTTACGGTCTGCAAGCCGTCGGAAGAGGTGGTTTATTGGGGCGCGGCATCGGAAACGGAAGTCCGGGCGGGATTCCCTTGGCAGCCTCCGACATGATTTTTTCTGTCATTTGTGAAGAGCTTGGCTTACTCTCCGGCATCTGTATTGTGTTACTTTTTATCATTCTATGGCTTCGCTCCGCCAAAATCACCATACTTTCAAAGGACGGATATTCTTCCAGTCTCGCGCTGGGTATCGGCACCTTATTTTTCGTGCAAGCTGCCGTTGTGATTGCCGGAACAACAGGTATTATCCCTCTTACCGGCGCGACCATTCCGTTTATTGCCAGAGGAGGAAGCTCCGTCATTACCGTGATATTTCTTTTGGGTATTCTTCTTGGGCTTTCTGCCAGAAAGGCTAAGGTCACCTCATGAAAACACTCATCCGAAACCTAAGAACCGTTCTCATTTTTTTCATTTGCCTGTGCTTTTTGCTTTTGACCGGACTTTTTTTGCAGCAAAGCAGAAGTCAAAAAGAGCTTTCTGTTGCCGCCGGTGAAAACAAGCAATCCCTCAAGACCCGCTACGCCAAAGCCGGTGAAATCTTAGATCGAAACGGAAATATTCTTGCCGAGAGCAAGGACGGCGAAAGAATCTATAGCGATGACCCCGAAACGGCAAGCGCGCTTTTGCAAATTGTCGGAGATTATACGCACAATATGGAAAACACCATAGAAGCGAAGTACCAGAATGTTCTTTTGGGTACAGACAGAAATCTTTTTACACAGCTTCTATTGGACATACAGGGGAAAGGGCTTCACGGCGATAGTATCATGCTCACGGCTGACGCCGAATTATCCAAAAAAGCCTTTGCGCTCTTAGGTGACAAAAAAGGCTCCATTGTTCTTTTGAACTATCAGACCGGAGAAGTCCTTTGTGCCGTGAGTACGCCCTCAACCTCCCCTTCTTCCGTAATAAACTATGAAAACATTCCGGATACAGCACTTTTCAATCGGGCACTTTTCGGGAATTATGCCCCCGGCTCTACCTTCAAGATTTTCACCGCTGCCGCTTGGCTTACCTCTTCAAGCTATGATCCCGGTCTTGAAATCTACTGCGATACGCATTCCACCGTAGATCCATTCGGTGCCAACGAATCCGGAAACGGGCATGGAGCTGTACAGCTTGACGCGGCGTTTGCACACTCCTGTAACGTATTTTTCGGACAAGTTGGTGTAAATATTGGTACTGAGCATTTACTAAGTACCACAAAAAACATGGGGTACGGAGCCTCCTTTTCCCTTGACGCGCTTTCTGTTCAGACCGCCAAATCTACCTCCGCAGATATCCCCTCTACACTTTCTTGGTTTTCCATAGGGCAGCCGACGGCAGAAAGCGAGCTTTATATGACACCCTTACAAATGGCGATGACTGCGGGCAGTATCGGAAACGGCGGCGTGGAAATGAAGCCGCATATTGTTGATTGTTTTATCACCCCTACCGGGAAAAAACATGCTTCCTTCACACCGGAGGAGCTACAAAGAACCATGTCTCCCGAGACAGCCGCCGCGCTTGAAAATCTCATGCTTCAATCCACAAGCTATGGAACCGGAACCGCTGCCGCAGTTCCCGGCTATACAGTAGCCAGTAAAACCGGCACGGTGCAAGTCGAGGGTCTTACGAATACGGCTCTCACGGTTGCCTATATCACAGAGGACGATATGCCGTACGCTATCGCCGTTGTCGTAGAAGAAGGCGGCTCCGGCGGCGGAACCGCCGCGCCGATTGCCGGAAAAATGTTGGCAGCGGCTGTTGAAGAGCATCGAAAATAGGAGAAAAAAACCGAATGTTTTTTAACACTCGGTTTTGCTCTTTATCTTTATATTTACTTATGTATCATGCCTCCGGAAAATTCCTCACAAGGTCTTCGAAGGTATCTCTTCTTCTTATGAGCTTCGCAGAGCCATCCTTTTGAATCAGAACCTCCGCAGGACGCAGACGATTGTTATAATTTGACGCCATAGAATATCCATACGCGCCGGCATCCAGAACACAAACAATATCCCCTATTTCCATAGGCGGCAATTCTCTGTCCTTTGCCATGATATCTCCGGATTCACAAATATTTCCAACGACCGTTACCGTCTTACTTTCCTTCTCGTCCAAGAGACTTCCATTCCTAAAAACTTCCATATCATGCCAGGAATCATACATGGACGGGCGAACGAGTACATTCATACCAAGATCCGTTCCGCAATAGGTAACACCGCTATTCTTTTTCATTGCGTGTACACGACCCAAAAGAACACAGCCCTCTGCCACAACAAACCGCCCAGGCTCTGACTTAAACACAACAGAACGTCCGTACTCCTCAACCCAATTTTTCAAAATCGCGTCCAATGTCTTTCCAAATTCTTCTAATTCAAAAGAATCCTGCCCGTCAAGCTTTTTGTAAGGGATACCAAATCCGCCGCCAAAATCAATAAAATCCAAATCAGGAAACTGCTTCGCAAACGAAAGAAAGTTCTCAATCGCCTGAAGATACGGTGTTCCATCCATAAAAAGCGAGCCGATATGCTGATTGATTCCGCAAATGGTAAGGTTGTATTTCCCTGCAACCACTAAAATATCCGAAACATCCTCTGCCGCAATGCCAAACTTGGTCTTTTTTCCTGCGGTAACCACCTTTTCGTGATGCCCGGCACCCACACCGGGATTCAAGCGAACCGCACATTTTCCGCCGGGGTGCAAAGAACCGTATAATTCTAATTGCGATAGACTGTCAAGACTCGTCATAATGTCATGTGAAATCGCGAAAGATAATTCCTCTGCCGATACATTATTCGGCACAAAGAAAATTTTCTCTTTAGGAAATCCTGCCTTTAATAAAACATATATCTCCCCGGGGGACATCGCGTCCACATTCAAGCCCTCTTCCAATGCCATTTTCAAAATAGAGAAATTGGAATTCGCCTTAATCGAATAATTGGCGGTAAAACCCGGATAGGAAATCAGATTTTTCATCTTTTTCATCTGCGAACGAAGAATATTTTCATTATAAACATATAAAGGTGAACCGTACTCTTGAACCAAAGCCTCCGGATTCAAATTACCAAAAAAATTTGTATCAGATGTGAAAGATATCATGTGCCAAATCCTCAATTTCTTTATATATTTCTATAAAACATAGGGATATTCTATCTGAAAAGGGCTTTTTTTGCAAGAAGATTTGCAAAAACTTGCATTTTTATTTTTTATTCCTATAGCTCACCGTTCTTTTTTTCCCCTCAAAAATATAGTATCCGTCTATTTCATGAATCCGTACGCCGCCAAAGATCGAAATAAATTTATTTTTATACCAGTCTTTTCTTTTTGTAACCATGAAAAAAGATCCGCCTACGCAAAGTCTGTTGAAGCCCTTTTCCAAAAACGCCTTCGGAACGGAAAAATCCGCGTGATACGGCGGATTTGATAAAATCAAATCAAAATCCTTTTCCTCTATCTCTGAAAAAGCATCACTCTTTACAATCTGAATTCCGGACACATGGTTCCGTTCTATATTCTTTCGCGCGCAGGAAAGGCTTGCCTCATGAATATCCGACATAAAAACCTTGTCATCCCCCACGATTGAAGCGACACTGATACCGACCAAGCCGTAGCTACAACCCAAATCCAATACCTTTTGTCCCTTTT
>JGI994J12354_10004457_pt1 | contig 12573 bp, 12 predicted proteins | sample IntmicLarv3ML3BL_FD_12354 | JGI IMG/M metagenome (IMG submission 12354)
GTTGGCTAAAACAAACAGTTCTAAGACTTTTGATGTCTCACTTGAAGACTTGAAGATAGGGGTGCCAGTCGTAGTTAGTGTAGGCTTCCTAACAGGCACGACTATTGAAATTGAACTAATCTCCATTACTGATGAAAATATGAATAAAATAACAAAAGCTACACCTAAGGGAATAGGCAATACAGGATGGAGTGCAGGTAATGTTCCAAACTATACAAATGTAGAGTTGGCTGTAAGGGCAGTTCGCCCTTCGGGTGCAGATATTCAAAAACTTGAATACCGTGTTGATGTAAATGGCAAAGATAAGAAAATATTGCGCGCACACAGTTTGACCATGACAGTATTGAATTGGACAGTTGTATCCAAAAAACTATCTATTGTTAATGCAAAAGCTGCAAAGAATAAACCAGCAAAAACAGAATTTAACTTTCACCTTCAAATAAACATCGGAGGATGGAATCAGTCATCATTTATTGGTTACCTAAATTTTGAATTAGATATAAATGGACGTGTTCGTACGTCATGGTCGATATAATGGATGGAATATCTGCAACGATGTATAGGAATATATTCCTATTCGGTTTGGTTCTTGTCGCTTTTGTAGTTATAGTTGTTTTCGCTCTAAAGAGAAGAAAATAATTGACCACATAGGGCACTTTGATTAGTGCCCTTTTTATTGGAGGTAAAAAATGACTGACTATTTGGTATTAGAAAATGTTGAAAAGAGTTTTCCTAGTTTTAAACTTGAAATATTAACCTTTCTTTACCCAAAGGCTATATCATGGGACTTGTTGGTCCCAACGGAGCAGGAAAGACAACAACAATACAACTCATTCTCAACATGCTTGAAAAGGATGCAGGGTAAATTTTGGTTTTCGACAAGGATAATATTAAAAACGAAAAAGTTATTAAGCAAGATGTTGGTGTTGTGTTTGACAGTATCTTCTATATGGATAGTTGGACAATAAAGGATACAGAAAAGGCCGTAAATTAATTTGCACAATCAGACCATATATTTCGAAGAGCCATTGACAAATAAGCAGTTTAAATGCTCCAATATAAAGGGAGAATAGAAATATCTTTCACAAAGGAGTCTATATGAAACTTTCCTCATTTTTACATTTTGCTAGTTTTGGTTTAAGTACAATTGTCCTTAAGAAAAAGAAGGCGATTCTAGGAACAATTATTGTAACTGATAAGTGCAATCTACAATGTAAACATTGTTCAGTTAATAACATAACGGCAGTTATATATCCATATCAACAAATTAAAAGCGAAATGGAGTTACTTTATCAACAAGGAATCAGAATTTTATTTCTTTGTGGTGGAGAAACTTTTTTGTGGCGTGATGGAGATAAAACACTAAGAGATTTGGTTATTGAAGCAAAACAAATGGGCTTTCTAATTGTTAATGTTGTTACTAATGGTACATTTGAATTAGACTTGCCAGAAGCAGACTTAATCTTGTTAAGTTTGGATGGTGATCAAAAACATCATGATGACATTCGTGGTGAAACCTATGAAACCATTCTCAATAATATTGATGCTGCTACTGCGAATAATATCTGTTTATATATGGCTATCAATAAAATTAACAGGCAATCAATAAAACCAGTTTGTGATGTTGCCAAGACAAAGCCAAATGTTAAAGCAGTATCTTTTAATTTTCATACTCCTTATCCGGACACTGAACATTTAGCATTAAGTGTAGCAGAGAAGCAAAACTGCTGCGATGAAATCTCTGAGTTAATCAATGAAGGATATCCAGTATTCAATCTTAAGTCAGTTTTTCCCTACATCGTTCATAATAGTTTTCCCACTCCTTGTCATCAATGTGTAGTAATGGAAAATGGCAAGTTATCAACATGTGGAAGATGCATTGAAGTAGATGGACTTTGTGAAAAATGTGGTTATTTCTTTGCGGCAGAATATGCTTTAGTATTTGAAGGAAACATTAGAGTAATAATTGATATGCTAGTAACATATCTAAAGTATATTTAGATACTATACGCCCAAGTCGTTATAACTAGTAGAATTGGAAAAGAGGCAAAATGGACATGAACAGACAGGATTTAGTAAATGTGTTATCTAATAGTCTAATTTGGCAAGTTGTTTCCGAGTACGTTGAACAAATAAATCAGGTTTCGATTATGCTAAAAGATATTAGCTACTATGATATAAACAGTTTGCCCGAAGTAACAAAGTGCGAGGTTTTTATTAGTGATTCATTTGATGTGTTAACTTTTGAGATTGAAAAGGGAAAAATTGTTATGGATTTTGAAATGCCAATGGTTTACTCCGTTTGGAGTTACAATGAACAGCAATTGAGAATAACAACCATTGTTAGAGGTAAGTGTGCTGTTTTTGATCTTGGTAATTATGATTGGGAACGTTTTGACTTCAGTAAAATGAATAGATTGGAACTGCTAAATCATCAAGATTTAGTGGAAATAATTGAATTGGGTTATCATGAAACTGAATGTGATGATGTTAGTTTTCTCTAAGGAAAAGGTAGTACAGAAAGCATCTTTTTGATGTTATTATGGTGCCAAACCACAAACAAGAAATAAATACCGTAAATTCAATTGTAACAAGATAATCAATGTGCTAAAATGACCCTAACAAATAATAGGGGGACTTTATGAAGACAATTAGCGGGCTTGTTGGAGGATTAATTGGTGGGCTTATCGCATCACTACCTTGGATTTTATTAGGTGTTTTACTTAACTTTGTTTGGGCATTTTTAGCAGCACCTATTGCCTATGGAGTGGGGTTTGGCTACACTTTGCTTGGTGGGGAAAAGGACGGAAAATATCCTTACGTTATTGCTATTACTTCAGTTGTAGTAGTAGTATTTGTAACCTTGGTAATTGAACCACTAGCAAGTGTTTACAAAATATATCAAATTTCACCTAGTATTGAATTACTAAAATTACTATATTCTGATTCAGGTGTTCGAACTGACTTACTACTTAATTTGGTCATTGCAGTAGCCTTTACTGGTCTAGGTATTAGTAGTGCTGTTCGTGGTGCAAATGCTGAGGTTAAGGCTAACAAAATGTTTAATGATTATCAAAAACAAGAAGTGGTTGATGAAGAAAATGTTATTACAGCCGAAACAACAGAAGAGTAATACAAAATTCCGAATATCTAAAGAGAAGAGTTAGCATAAAAATTGCCTAACTCTTTTTTATAGAATCAGAACAAAATTATCCTAATACAAGCAAAGTGATTTATGATTTATCACTTAATGATCAAAGTTTTCATTATGTTTCAGTGGCAAAACAAATCCTTAGTGCTATAATATACCCAATTATAAAAACATAGGGGGATAATTTATGAAAAAGGTTGACTACGAACATTTTGCAAGATTTGTGTATCCATGTAATCTAGAAACGCGTGGTGAAAATATTTATTACACTATTAAGCGAGCTGATTTTGAGGAAAACAAGTATTTCAGTGACCTATATGTACTTAATGATGGCGTTTCAAAACAATTAACATCATTAGGAGATGTGTCTGCTTACTATTTGCTGGATGACGGAATCTATTTCACTAGTATTCGTAGCGATAAAGACAAAAAGATTGTTGAAAGTGGGAAGCCACTAACAGTGCTTTATAGAATGCCATATGATGGTGGTGAAGCGACAGAGGTTTTGCGTTTAGAGATGAATGTTAGTCGTATTTTCTTCGTTAACAATAAACAATTCTATTTCACCTCATTATATTCGCATGCATTTGAAAAAGCTTTGGATGATAGTAATGGTAATGTTGATAAAGCAATCACATATATAAATGATGATGAAGATTATCGTGTCTATGATGAGATTCCGTTTTGGTTTAATGGAAGAGGTATAATAAACAAATTACGCAATAGGTTATACTTTTATGATGGTAGCGAAACAAAGCCATTAGTAGATGAATATACTAATATTCATAGTACTTCCTTATCATTTGATAAAAAAACCTTAGTTTATACAACCAAACGTTATACCGATAAGGAACCCGTGTTAGAAAAAATGTATAAAATTAATACCACTGATTTTGCGATTAAAGAAATATCAATTGAACCTGAAATGTATTATTGGCATTTATCATTTGTAGGCAATAATGAACTAATAGTTGGTGCTTCAGACGGAAAAAGGTATGGAGAAAATCAAAACCCTGATATTTACTTGTTAGATACAAAAGAGAATACGACAACGAAACTATATGATGAAGGTATGATGAGTTTATATGGTTCTGTAGGTAGTGAAGTAAAGATGGGGCGATCAATTGCTAATTCCCCAGTGATTTACGATAATAAGTACTACTTTATCAATACTGTCAATGATACATCATGTATCATGTCGATTGACATTAAGACTGGTGCAATTGATACTGTAACTAAAAAAAGAGGAATTGTGAGTGAGTTTGTTGGTTATCAAAAGGGCTTTGTGGCAATTTGTATGCGAGATTTACTAGGAAGCGAAGTATATACCATAGATAATGATGGAAATGAGAACCGCTTAACATCCATGAATACTAAAATATGTGAAGAATATGCAAGCAGTGAAATCATGGATATTTGTTTTCAAAACGAAGATGATGTAACAATTCATGGCTTCGTTATCGCTCCAGTTGATTATAAAAAAGGTGAGAAATATCCAACTATCCTAGATATTCACGGGGGGCCTAAAACAGTTTATGGTAATGTGTATTTTCATGAAATGCAACTATGGGCTAATATGGGCTACGCTGTGATTTACTGTAACCCTACTGGTGGTGATGGTAGAGGCAATGAATTCACTAACATCAATGGTAGATATGGTTCAGTAGATTACAACGATATCATGACCTTTGTTGACAAGTGCATTGAAGAGTTTGATTTTATTGATGTTGATAGATTAGGTGTTACTGGGGGAAGTTATGGTGGCTTTATGACCAACTGGATTATTGGACACACCAATCGTTTTAAAGCAGCTGCTTCACAACGCAGTATTTCCAACTGGATTTCATTTGCTGGAATATCTGATTGTGGTTATAGTTTCATTAAGGAACAAAATGGAGCAACTATGTGGGAAGATTTAGAAAAGGTTTGGGGCCAATCACCATTGAAATATGCTGACAAGGTTACAACACCAACGTTGTTTATTCATTCAGATGAGGATTACCGTTGCCCATTAGCAGAAGGAATTCAGATGTTCAGTGCACTAAAGTTCCATGGTATTCCGGCTCGAATAGTGGTATTTAAGGGAGAAAATCATGAACTTTCTAGAAGCGGTAAACCAAAACATCGAGTTCGTCGTTTAAAAGAAATAACACAGTGGTTTGAAAAATATCTAAAATAAAGAAAACGGAGTAGCTACAAGGTAACTACTCCGCTATTTATTTTCTATTGACTAGAAATGAATAACAAGCATATATCGAAAGTATAATAATCGCTGTAATTTATAACGGCAACCCAATTTATCCAATAATGGTTTTTAGTTCAGACATAGTTAGTTACTGTCAAGCTTACCATGTTCACCCCGCAAAGTTTTTGCTTGTGAGATTGGCAAGCATCTCGATAATAATGTGCTGGCTAAATGGACTTACCTAAATCATAAGCCTTATCTAGAATTGGATTTCCTTCAATAGCTCCGATAGCAGTAACATCTTCGGCTAAAACAGTTCCTAGATTATTCCAGCCTAAATGTTTCATTAGATTATTATAATAATAAGAAACTTCCTCATATTCATCACTTCCTGCAGACATTAATAGAGCACAACTTTTATTCGGATTATCATGATTATCAGCGCATTCAGCCACAGCAAACAAACGATCAAAGGTAGTTCTTAACTGACCACTCAAATTCCAGTAGTATAGAGGAGATGCCATAATGACAACATCTGCTTGCATATAAACGGGGTAGATTTTATCCATATCATCTCGTTGAACACATGGATGTTCAGGGTTTTTTCCACCCATCATGCAGCCTTTGCAACCATTAATGTGCATTTCATCAAGGAAAAAGGTAGTTACAGTATTTCCAACTTCTTGTGCTCCTTTAGTAAAAGCCTTGATTAGTTGTGCNGTATTACCATTTGGGCGTGGACTTCCATTAAGAATAATAATTTTTCTGTTCATAGTTTCACTCCTTACATTAAGTTAATTGTAGCCTGTAGCCTTAATCCTGTAAAGAAAGTGATGAAAGAATAAAGAAAAGAGCAGAAAGATTAATGTGACTGAAACGTTAATCAATTTGCTCATAGTGTATTAGCACTCTCGGGGATAAGAATGTTTAATACTTTATTATTTTTCCATATCATTAGTTTTGTTTCCATAAACAAAACCTGGAGTTTGTTAAAAAACAATTCATTCATTTAATATTGTAAAGCGCCACATTGTATGCAATGCAAAATAGGGCTTCCATTATTTAATCGAATTTGGTAAACTGTAAGGCTACCGCTAGAAGGAGGTAACGTATGTCATACATCACAAAACAAGCAATTAAAAGGTCGCTGGAAAACATGTTAAAAGTAAAACCTGTTAACAAAATTACCATCACAGACATAACAAATGACTGTTATATTAGTCGAATGACCTTTTATTACCACTTTAAAGATATCTATGATTTGATTATTTGGGCATGGATGGAAGAATTTGTTGCTGCATTAGGTGACAAAAAAACGTATGAAACGTGGCAGCAAGGATTTCTAGAAATTTTTAGAGTTATTGCTGCAAACAAGGTATATGTTGAAAACATATATGACTCCGTGAGCAAAGATAGAATTCGAGAATATCTTTGTTCCATAACCTTCGATTTGTTGATTAACGTAGTAGAAAGTCAAGCAGTTGATTTGGATGTTACTGAAGATGATAAAAAGTTTATTGCTGATTTCTACAAATATGCGTTTGTCGGCATCGTCTTAGATTGGGTTCAAAATAAGATGGCAGAAGATCCACAACAGATTATTGCAAAAATCAACAGTCTTATTGAAGGAACGATGTTTAAGCATCTTAATACTTGTCATTGCAATAAGACATAATAAAACGCACCGATGTGCGTTTTTCTTTATAACTAGGATTTAGATGGTATAAATGGAGCAACCATATCCGCCAACGATTGAACGTTACGGGTTTGAATCAATACTTTTCCAATGCCATTAAACTCATTAACTAAACCTTCGCCAGTTTTGAAACCAAAGGTGCCAGAAGCAATCTTAATGCTATAGTCCAAAGTGGCACTCCAAGCAACTACGTGGGTATTATCTACAACAAATGGTTTAGTACCATCTAGTTCAAATTCTAGTATATCGCCATAAGCGTTTATTAACATCATACCTTGTCCAGTAGTTTCCATAACAAATAGGCCACCAGTGCCTGCGAAGACCGCTTTTCCCAAACTTTGGGTTTTCACATCATAACTAACAGTGTCATCACATGCTAGGAAGGCACCATCATTAATGCGCCATTGTTGAGGTCCTACAGTTAGTTCTATTACAGCGCCCGGGGTTTTAGGTGCAATACCAATAGTAGCGCCATCCTTTTTGCTGGTAACGGTAGTGATAAAAACACTTTCATTACTGACAATTGATCTACCAATCGCTTTTAATGCACCTCCTAAACCACCACTGCCATTACTATTCATTTTCCCCTCTAGCGTTACATCACCATTGTGATAAGCCATGCATCCTCTTTCAATTCTAATTTGCTCTCCCTGATTCAAAGTAACATCAACTAAAGGGAAGACACTACTTTGTGTTTTCGTATATTTCATTTGAAATCCTCCTAATTACTTACAGTATAAGGGTAATCATTTAGTGTGTAAAGAGGCAAGGTCTAGTGCAAAAACAACCAACGGTTGAGAGTTTACATCGCGAGTAAATTACCTGTCTATTGTTAAGTGGATATGGTTGGGTTAGTATTTAGATACTAAGGGGTAAAATTTATGATTAATAAAAAGGAAGTTGGAAAACTAATCAAAAAAATGCGAATCAAAACTTGTTATTCGCAAGCAGAATTAGGAAGTATTTTGAACATTAGTGCTCAAGCGATTTCAAAGTGGGAAAATGGGAAATCACTACCAGATATGGAATTAATGTTGGCTCTCTCAAAAGTTTTCAACATTTCAATCAACGAAATATTGGAAGGCAAAAAAAATCTAAGAGAGATTATAAATAAACAAATAGTAGTGCAAAATGGTATGTATATTTTAACAGAGGATAACAAGAGTTTAGGTGACAGTATTTGGGAAAAACAGATGGTTGAGGAAAAATGGATTGAGCGAAATTGGCTCCACCATAAAAATAACATTAATGAACATAATCATGTTATTCAAAGAATCATCAAGCAAAAAGGGCAAGTGCTAGAAATTGGAGCAGGCCCTGGTGGTGGATTCATGCCCGCAGTATTGTTGAATAAAGGCTCGGCAAATATTATTATCAGTGATATTTGCCCAATAGTTGTTCAAGAATGGAAAAAGTATTTAGAAGAAAATTACAGTTATCCAAATTTAGAGTTTGTAGTCTGTGATAATTGCAATCTTCCATTTAATGATAATAGTATTGATGTTGTTTCCTCTTTAGGCGGTATTGGTAATACTATAGGCAATAAAGCGCAAGCTATCAAAGAGGTATATCGAGTACTTAAGCCAGGAGGATTATTTGTATCCAGTGAGGGTTTTGTAACTAGGGAAACATTATCTTTGTTTGACAATGAAGTACAAAGAATACTAAAAGACAAAAGGCCGGATATTTTTGAAGATTATTATGAAGAAACAGTTGTTGCAGGTTTTAGAAAGATTGATACAATATTGGGCAATGATTGGTCTACAAAAGATGATGAAAGTGATATAGCTGACCTGGCAAGACAATTAGGAGTTGAGGTAGTTTTTACGGGCTATTTAAGATACTGTATTAAATAATTTAGGCATATTGGCTAAACGATGCTAAAATGTTGATGAACAATGGAGGTCTGAAATGAAATACTTCAAAATGAATAATGGGATGGAAATACCAGTAATTGGTATAGGGACAAACACCTTTGGTAAAGAAGGTAATGCGTTTGATGGAACTATCACTAATGACACAACAGAATTAATCAGTGCTATTGATAATGGTTATCGCTTAATAGACACTGCTATTTGGTATCGTAATGAAGCGGTAATTGGTAAAGCTCTCAAGAAGAGCGGTATTGATAGAAAAGAGTTCTTTATTACTTCTAAAATACCAGCATTAGATGAAGAGCCGGAAATGGAAGATTTAGTACACAAGAATGTTCAATTCAGTTTAAATGAACTAGGCGTTGATTATATGGATTTGTATTTGATTCACCAACCATTAGCAACTAATGAAGGTAATTTACGCGTTTGGCGAGTACTAGAAGAGTATGTTGATAGTAAGCAGATACTTTCAATAGGAGTATCAAATTTTACGAATGACCAACTAGCCTATTTATTAGAACATGCAAGGATTAAACCAGTTGTTAATCAAATCGAGTCTCACCCTGATAATTGGCAAGATGATATTGTTGAATTTTGTTTAGCAAACGATGTAATTCCTGAAGCGTGGGGTCCATTGAAGAGAATAGGCGATGAAAGCATGGCCAAACTAAAGGAAATAGCAAGTAAACACAATAAGAGTTGGGCACAGGTGATTTTGAATTATCAAATAAGTCGAGGCGTATTAGTAATACCTAAGTCACATAATGCGATAAGACAGCAAGAGAACTTAGCTATTTTCGATTTTGAATTAAGCGAAGAAGATAAAGAAACATTAGCATTGATGAAGTGAGGTGATGAATTAGTGAAAAAAAGGAATTTAGATATTGTGCAGGTTAATGGGAAAATACCATTACGAATCTTGAATGTGCCAGTAGAAGAAATCAAAGAAAAAAAAGAAGTAAAAAAGACGACTAAAAAGAAGAATAAATAATATATTTCATTGATAACAAGTATTGACTTTGTTAGAATAAGAAAGGGCAGACGCTTCTTATACAGGAGGCGTCTTACTTTTTATTTTAATGGAGGTGTTGGGATGAAAAAATACATATTTGTTACCGGTGGAGTTGTATCTGGAATTGGTAAAGGGTTAGTTGCTGCATCAATTGGAAGACTGCTTAAAAGTAGAGGGCTAAAAGTTTTTAATCAGAAATTTGATCCTTATATTAATGTTGACCCAGGTACAATGTCTCCTTATCAACATGGAGAAGTGTTTGTGACCAAAGATGGTGGAGAAACTGACCTTGATTTAGGACATTATGAGCGCTTCATTGATGAAGAGTTAACAAAGAATGCAAGCGTAACTACTGGCCATGTTTATACCAGTGTAATAAACAAGGAAAGACGTGGTGACTACCTAGGAGCAACAGTTCAAGTAATTCCTCATATTACTGATGAAATAAAAGGTAGAATCTATCAAGCAGCAGAAGAGTCAGCTGCGGATGTGGTGATAACTGAAATTGGCGGAACGGTAGGAGACATTGAATCGCTGCCATTTCTTGAAGCCATTCGTCAAGTACATAGCGAACAAAAAAGAGACAATGTAATATTCATCCATACCACTTTAGTGCCAAAAGTACCTGGTAGTGGCGAACTAAAATCAAAACCAACTCAACATAGTTATAAAGAGTTAATGAGTTTGGGAATAAAACCTAATATTATTGTTTTCAGATGTGAAGAACCTATTACCGATGATATTCGTCAAAAAATATCTCTTTTCTGTGATGTGAATATAAAAGCAGTAATTGAATCACCAAATGTTGATATTTTATATGAATTGCCTTTGAGATTACATGAGCAAGGTCTAGATGACTATATACTTTACAAACTTAATNTTGAAACAAAAACTAACGAGTTATCTTCGTGGGTNAAGATGATTGAAATGATTAAGCGAATAGACAAAGAAGTCAANGTTGCTATTGTTGGNAAATATGTGCAACTTCATGATGCTTACTTATCTGTTGTGGAAAGTTTAAATCACGCTGGTTACCACTGTGGTTGTAAAATTGATATTGAATGGATTGATTCTGAAGATATCAATGCAGATACAGTGGTAGAAAAACTTAGCAAAGTTGCTGGTGTATTGGTACCGGGCGGTTTTGGTAGCAGAGGAATAGAAGGAAAAATTCTTGCTGCAAAATATGCAAGAGAGAACAATGTTCCCTATTTTGGCATATGTTTAGGAATGCAAATAGCAACTGTAGAATTCGCGCGTAATGTTTGTGGTATTGAGAATGCAAGCTCAACTGAATGGGATGAGGAAACTAAAAGCCCTGTAATTCAGTTAATGCCTGATCAAAATGGTATTTCCAACATGGGTGGTACTTTGAGGTTAGGAAACTGGGAATGCAAACTGGCTGCAGGCACAAAAGTAAGTGATGTTTATGGAAAAGACACTATTATGGAGCGCCATCGCCATCGCTATGAGTTTAATAATGATTACTATGAAACATTCACAAAAAAAGGCTTAATTATCAGTGGTATTAATCCAGAAAAAAACCTAGTAGAAATAGTTGAACTAGCAAACCACCCTTGGTATATTGGATGTCAATTTCACCCCGAGTTTAAATCTCGACCAGACAAACCACATCCACTTTTCTATGGTTTTATTGATAGTATTATGAAAAGTAAGAAAAATAACTAAATATTTGCTACACGCTATCTTTGAAGTATAATGTAAATACAGAAGAAAGAGGATTTGTGATGAAAAAACTATTAATATCATTAGCACTGATGCTGGCCCTATTTGGTTGCTCGAAACCAGCCGAGGAAGAAAAAACTTTTGATAAAACTTTCGAATGCAAAGGAGCAGGAATTACGATGCAATTTAAGAAAGATGGAACAATGATTTTAACTTCCGAAATGGGTCAGGAAGCTACAGGAACTTATTCTAAAGATGGAAAAACGGCATATCGTATTACTTTTGATGGTAATGGCGTTAGTGGATATGCGAAAATAGATGGTAATCAAGGTGGCTTGTTAGCAGATGAAAAAATAACAGCTGAGGAAGTCGATGCTATGGAAATGTCTGCCGTCGACGAAACTTGTTCACTTAAGCAACCATAAACTCAATGAATCATTGAGTTTTTTTATGTTGTATGGTACGATTTCTACACGGTCACTTAGCTCAGTTGGGAGAGCACTTGCTTGACGTGCAAGGGGTCATGAGTTCGAGTCTCCTAGTGACCACCAAAATAATCAGATAGCCTTTAAATAAAGGCTTTTTTGTTTTTTATACCTTATTTTTATCACAATCCATAGAATATATAGGGAAAAATGCTGTGACTAAGTTTGAAAAACAGCGCTATATAATGGCTTTGCGATCCTGTTTATGGTTATTCTGTTGAAACTTAGAAGCGAACCATATTGTTTCAATGAAGAAGATTACTGAAATGGATGGATTCGCTCAGTTAACCACGGGGCAAAAAATAGAGGTTTTGAATCTGAAAGAGAATTTTGATAGAAAGATAATAATAAAAAGGCTTGAGGTTGTCTAAGTAACAGCAACGATATTGTGGGGTATATTTTTAGTGATGTGAGAATTAAAAGCTCATATAGTAATCTTCATGGATTGTCAATTATAAGAGAAGGACAACCTTTATTTGGGAAA
>JGI994J12354_10004458_pt1 | contig 12573 bp, 9 predicted proteins | sample IntmicLarv3ML3BL_FD_12354 | JGI IMG/M metagenome (IMG submission 12354)
CTATTTTGGGAAATCGGTCTGAATATTTGTTAGGCCGCCTGGTTACGGGAGAGGCAGGGACGTTATTTAGTCCCCTGTCCTGCATACGATTTGAGAATTATTTCGCTCTGCTCTCAAGTTCGAGCAGCCATTTTTTACGCTCGATCCCTGCGCTGTAGCCCGTAAGGCTGCCGTCGGATCCTATCACCCGGTGACAAGGAATCACTATCGCTATACGGTTGCGCCCGTTTGCCCCGGCAACCGCGCGTACGGCTTTCGGATCGCCCACGGATTCGGCTTCCTGTTTATAACTGATGGTCTTTCCGTAAGGAATAGCGCGCATCACACCCCAGGCTTTTTTCTGGAATTCAGTACCCGCCATATCCAGCGGAAATGTAAATTCAGTTAGTTTTCCTGCGAAATAAAGCGCCAGTTGCTTCTGAAGTTCGGCGAGGTATTTATCCTGTTGCCCGAAAACTATCTGGCTGCCAAAATATTTGCCAATGGCATCCATTTGTTTATCGATGGATTTTTTGTCGTCTGCAAACTCCAGCATACAAATACCTTTTTCGGTAGCGCAAGCATACATTTCCCCGAGGGGAGTTTCGATTTTGACTGCATTGATCGTTTTCATGGCGATATGGTTTTGAGGTTAGCCTTTTCGTCCTGTCAGGCGTAATACTCCGTCTATAAAAGTCAGCGGATGGGCAGGGTTTCCGGGAACGTAAAGGTCGGGAGTGTGGCGCTCGAAAAACGATCGATCTACCGCCGGAGATCCGGCGAACAGCCCTCCTGAAATAGCATCTGTTCCTACTACGATTATCAATCGGGGCTGCGGGATTGCCGCAAATACCGCTTCCGTCTCGCGCGCCATATTCGATGTTATCGGCCCTGTAATGACTATCCCGTCGCAATGGCGGGGAGAGGCCATAAACTCGATACCGTAGCGCGACAGGTCGAAATTGACGTTTCCCGAGGCGTTCAGCTCCATTTCGCACGAATTATCGCCTCCGGCCGATACCTGCCTCAATTTAAGTGAGCCTGAAAACAATTTTTTTACATTCCATCCGGCGCCTGCAGCCTCCTGATCGGCAGTGACGACCAACTCTTCCCTTCGGCCGGCGGCCATCCTGAAATCGGAAGTAAACCGGATATTCTGAGGATGGCGCATTGCGCATTCGCCGCAAAAAATGCAACGCCCCATATCTATTGACAAAGGCTTGCCCGATAAAGCTCCTGTGGGGCAGAGGGCGACCGTTTCATCCAGTTCGCGAATCTCCAATCCCGCAGAAGTCAACATTGGTTTTCCCCGGAAAGTTTCGGGCAAAACCACCGCATCCAGATCTTTTATATACTGGCTTCCGTGGTCTTTGAGTATTTTGAGCTTGCTGAATAACATGATGTGGGATGAATCAGTTCAAAGGTAATAAAATATTACAGGTCGTGGCCCGCGTAAGAAAGATTGTAACTCTTATTGCTGAGTGGAAAATCGGAAATCTGCGCTCCCCTTAACGAAAGGGCAAGCATCATCCAGTTATGTACCGACGGGTCGTAAATTTTGTAGGCTCCTATCCGGTTGTCCGCATCGGTCAACGCCACATGGCATATCTCGCCCCGCCAGCCTTCCACCAGCGAGAAAGAGAGGGACGTCGGCGTCATTGGCTTCAGATAATCCGGATTCTTAATCTTCCGTCTGTCGTCGGGAGGAAGATGCGATATTTGTTGTTTGATGATTTCGTATGACTGGTTTACCTCCCGAATCCTTAGCCTGAGCCGCGCAAGGAGGTCGCCTGCCGGTTCGGTTATAAATTCCTTTAAAGGGTCATTTGCAAAACTATGGGTAACACGGCTGTCCCGTTCGAGCCCTACGCTTCGTGCCGCCATACCCACCGCTCCGCATTCGATGGCCTGGTTGCGTGTCACGGTGCAAACTTCCTCGAACCGGGCAAGTACGGTCGGGGTGGACAGAATATCTCCGGCCACTATATCGAATCGCCGTATAACCTCTTCCAGCGAGAGCAAGATGGACCTGGCCATCTCTTCGGTGAGCGGGAAATGCGTTCCCGCAGGACGGATCAGGCCTTTGCCGAACCTGTTGCCGCACCAACGCTGAAGAGCATTGACAACCAACGTTCTTAGCGCTTCACACGCCACCTGCCCTATCTGGTAAGCGATATCGGTGCAAAGTGCCCCGGTATCGGCTACGTGCATCGCTATGCGTCTTATTTCCAGCGCAATGGTCCGTTCCATATTTAGTACGGCATCGCCTTCCCCGTTTTCCAGTATCCTCGCCATCGCGACCGAATGGCCTACCGTCGTGTCGCCTGCGATAGACTCTGCAAGGCAAATCTGTCTGAGGCGGTTGTCGGTCGAGCTTATCAGGTATTCCACGGCGCGGTGCTGGTAACCCAGAGCAATCTCCAGGTTAAGTACCTGTTCGCCGTCGCAGACGAAACGAAAAGCGCCGGGTTCGATGATACCTGCATGTACCGGTCCGACATTGACCAGGTGCAATTGCGCACCTTTTATATCGTAAAAGGGATAATTGTCGATGCGTGAAGCGGGGTTTATGCGATTGAAGGGGAAACGTAGAGGTTTTGCCCAAGGATTCCCGGTGAATTCGACTCCGTAAAGTTCGGATATTTCCCGCTCGTAGCAGTGCATGGCGGTTATCCCGGCGGTAAGCGACGGTAATATATATGGCGCACTAAGTATATGTGAAGCGATGCGTACCGAGGAGTCGGTATCATCGGCCATCAGGCAATAAAACTTCAGCCCTTGCGGATCGGGTACGGCAAAATAGGCTACTACACGCCGGCGCAGATCGGCAAGCATTTCGCCGATGTCGGCCGAAAACCGGCCGTACTCCATTACAGGAATCTCGGTCAATCCTATAGGCTTGGCGTCATTGCGCGATATATACCATTCGTTCATCATTATTTCACTATCGAGTCAATTAATCCTACCAGCCATGGAGACTGCCACAGGCCAAAAACAAAGACGGCGGCCAACAGGCACAAAAGCACCGTCGACATAGCGGTGTTTTTCTTATGAAGGGCCACTTTGCCCATATCCATAGGACGTCCCAGGATAGGAAGTATCCGTGAACTTATCCAGTACATAATCACGATAAGCAACAGGCAAACCGGAATCATAAGCCACCACAGGCCGCTCCCGAAACCTTCGGTGAGCATCAGGTATTCGCTGCGAAAGAGGATCGACGGCGGAAGCGCCAGAAGTCCGATTACCCCACAAGCCAAAACCAACGACCCGATGCCGTCTGCCATATAATAATTCCCGATACGGCCGATTTTATAGGTCCCGTACATCTTTCCGGCGACGCTTATTTGCAGGAACATCACCCCTTTAATAATAGTATGACCCATAGAGTGCAGCACGGCCGCCCAGACACCGAGTCCGCCCAATCCCAAGCCAAGAGCCATGAGGCCGCTGTTCTCGACAGTCGAATACGCCAACAGGCGTTTGTAATTATTAGTGCGTCCCATATAGACCGCGGCAACAAGAAGCGACAAAACCCCGGCAAGCAACATAACGTGTCGGCCCCACACCATTACTTCCGGATTGCCCTCCATCAGCCGGTAAACCCTGAAGACAGCTACAAATCCGCCTCCGGCCATTGCCGATGACAGGAAAGCCGAGGCGGGGGCGGGAGACGCATGGTTGGCATCCACACCTACGCTGTACAAAGGGAATAACTCCATTTTGGCGCTGTAACCGACCAGTATGAAGATAAAAGCGAGTTTAAGGTAAACGGGGTTTCCTGCCGCGACTGCTCCGTGAAGCCACCGGTACGACAGATCGGTCTCCCCTGCGCTATGGGCCACTGTGCTGAACATCAGGATTCCCAGGTATGCTATAGCTATGCCGACCGAACTTACGAAAATGTATTTCCATGTCGCTTCGAGGCTTTTTCTCGATCGGCGGTGGTAGATCAACGCGGTAGTCGCTACGGTAGTCGCTTCGAGGAATATCCAGCTCACTGCAATATTGTTGGAGAAATAGACTCCCGCAAGTGCAATATCGAGCATTATCAGCGAAACGAAATATATCTTTTTCTGTCGCAGGTTCTCCTCATCCAGATAAGCGATGCTTTTCCAGGCGCAAAGAAGTCCCATAGCCGACATCATCACGAAGTATACGATTCCCAGTGTGTCGAACGTGAAAAACTCGAACTCGGTCCGACCGATATTTGCGATACTCCATGCTGCAATGCCCGCTTGCAGAATGAAAAATCCGAGGACGGCGGCATGCAAAATCTTTTCGCGTGTCGCCGCAAGTGCAACTACGAGTGAGATTACCGATATAACCAGAAAAGTTAACAGCATACTTTAGTCCCTCAATTTTGTTAATTGGTCGGCATCCAGAGAATCCATCCGGCTGCCTATCTTGTTGATAAACAGGCCAAGCATCAGCACTCCCATAAGTATATCCAGAAGGATACCTATATTAATCAAAAGCGGCATTTCCGCCCCCACGGCCAGCGAAAAGAAGAAGACCGCGTTCTCGATCACAAGGAAACCGATCATATGCGAAAATATCCGGCGGTGGGTGATTATTATCAACAACCCGGTCAGAAGCCCGAATAGCGCGACCCCGAAAAACAGGCGGTTCACGTTGCTGTCCGCTACGTATGCCGTAATCGTAAAGCTCGCTATCAGGGCGGCAAGTGAAAGTAATATCGAAATAAATACCGGCATTGCCACGCGGCTTACCTTGTTGATTTTGTTCGTACGTATTATCCTAAACAGAAGGTAAGGAATCACTATTCCCTTGAAAACCAGAGTTTCGGTTACTATAAATATCTGTTCGCCCAGGCTGCCGCCTTTGAGTTGCGTCAGGGCGATGAACATCAGCAGAAATCCCTGCATGCCCACCAAAAATGCATAATGGCGGAACCGCTCTGCAATCGAAATATAGAGCAGCGTGACCGCATAAAGTATGATAAGCGACAGAAACATCTTAAACCAGGTTTAGCGTTAACAGGTAAGCGACTATAAAAGCGAGTAGTCCGACCGCGCTTACCGAAACAAGGTAAGTGGCGTTCTTTATCATGCGGTTGCGGGCGGTGAAAGACTCTATAACCCCGATGGCGATCACGTATAATAGTTGCGAAGCTACGAATAGTGCTCCCAGCCCCCACCCGTATATCTGGGCAGGTATCAGCGCATTGGCAAAGAGCATTCCGAATATCGAGAGTTTGAGCCAACCGGCTATCTGTACAAAAGCGAGGTCAACGCCCGAAAGGTCGAGAATCATCACCTCGTGGATCATCGTAAGTTCCAGATGGGTGCGTGGATCGTCTACCGGCACGCGTCCGTTTTCGGCCAGTGCCAGACGGAAAAACGCATATCCGACCAGTACGGAAAGCACCAAAAGGTTGATCGACATATTGTCGAATTTCGCAAATATGCCGCTGAAAGAACTATATCCCGTAATAAGCGCCAGGGTTCCGCCCAGAAGCAGCAGTGCCGGCTCGCTCAACATTCCGTACATAGTTTCGCGCGAAGCTCCCATTCCCTGGAAACTGCTGCCGCTATCGAAAGCGCCGAGTATCATGGCCAGCCGTCCCAAAGCGAGGATGTATGCGAAAGCGACTATATCGCCTTCGAAACCCAGCAAGGCGGGATGCCGTCCGAAAGGTATAAACAACATGGCAGCTACCGCTGTTGCGAGGTATACCAACGGTGCGAGCCTTGTAATATATGTGGATGTGGTGCTGTAAACACTACCTTTTCTGAGCAGCAACGCTACGTTGCGCTGGCTCTGGAAAATCCGGTATCCCTTGCGGCCGCTGCAAATAGCGCGGACGCGGTTGATCAGGCCGGTCAGCAGCATCGAAGTCGCCAGTATGATGATAAACGATAGCATCCCGTTACATTAGATTTATTATAGAGAGTAGTAATACCAATATCAAAAAGAGCAAAGCGTGGAGTATATAGTGGTTTGTCTTGCCGGTTTGGAAACGGGCGAGCCTTCTTGTCCAGCGATGAAGCAGCCGTGAGGAGTATCCGGTGATTAAGCGGGTCACTTTATCGTCGTGCTTCTCGTTGTGTTCGGATTGGTTTTCAGGGAAAACTTTATCGGCGATAAGCGGCGAGGGTACGTCGTTGGATCCGGTCAGAGTCTTTTGCAGGTCGCGGCTCACCGAATTCGCGGTATATTGCATTTTTGCGTTCGGCGCAGTAAAAGCACAACCCCACGTAGGAGCGGTCGTGACCGGGCGGCCTTTTTGAAGCGCATGCCGGATAATCCACAGAACCAGAATAATGCCTGTTATAACGGCCGAGGCAATAGCAATATCTGTCATCCCATCCCACACAGGCTGATCCGAGACCCCGGTCATAGTGGCCACGTTCCCGAATATCAGGTAAGGGAAGAGCAGGCTTCCGGCAGTTATGCAGAGCAGAGGGATTGCGAAAGCGGCGATCATCACCGAATTTACCTCATGCGGTTGAGGTATATGCGGATCGCGCGGAGTTCCAAGAAAAGTGACTCCGAATGCCTTTCCGAAAGCAAATATGGACAATCCGCCGATAAGCGCAAGGGATATTATTCCGGCTATTCCGGCGAGGGGGGCGGTTCCGGCAGTTATACCGCTGAACATTCCGCTGAAGATCGTGAATTCCGAGAAGAAACCGCTAAGGGGAGGTATGGCGCAAATTGCCAGCATAGCCAGCAGGAAAAGTGTTCCGGTGAGGGGCATTTTTTTGAGCAGCCCGCCGAGCCTGTTCATATCCGTGGTATGGGTTGTCGAGAGTATGTTGCCCGCACCCATGAACAACATCGTTTTATATGAAGCGTGGTTCAATATATGGACGAGTGCTCCGCCGAATCCGCAAAACATAAGAAAACCGTTGCCGATCGCCTGGCCCATGAACCCTAGTCCGACGGCCATGGTTATGATACCCGAGTTTTCTATCGAAGAGTAGGCCAGCAGTCTCTTAAGGTCGGTTTGCACGGTGGCTTTGTATATCCCGAATATTCCGGTAATCATCCCGGCCACATAGAGTATCATTGCTGCCGTATACAGATCGTCGGCAGAAATTGCCATGGTGGCCCGGATTATACCATACACACCCATTTTGATCATTACGCCCGACATCATTGCCGAAACGTGTGACGGAGCTGCCGGATGCGCGACCGGGAGCCATATATGCAGCGGGAACAGACCCGCTTTGAGGCCAAATCCTATAATAAAAAGCAGCCAGCATCCGATCGAAATCGTTCCGCCGCTGCCGAGTGTCGAATCCGAACTTTCGGCAAATCCGGCCAACAGAAAGAAGAACCCGATATGCATAAGTACCAGATAGCTGACTCCGGCATGAAGGATATCTTTGCGCGAGAGATCGAATATGACCAACATGAAAGAGCTGAGGGTCATAAGTTCCCACCACAGCAGGAATTTGTAACTTGCGGCGGAGGAGAGCAGCGATATCATCGAAAAAAACAAGACGATAAGCGATGCCAAATGTATAGAGAGCCTTACGTTGCTGACTTCTTTGGCATGGCCTTTCAGGTATCCCGCTCCATAGAGGGCGGCCGAACTTGCGCTTATCGCTACCGCCAGCATAAACACCGCAGAAAGGGAATCGGGATAGCTACCGATCGAATTATTGGTGATAAGCATTACCGCTTGCAGCGATGCTATGATCGCGCCAGCGAAGATGACCAGAGTAGTCGCCACGCTTTTGATCGCCCGCGGTAACAGGAATACCAACGGGGCGGCAAATATCATGTATTTCAGGAGTTCGAACTTCATTATTCGTCGCGATAAGAGTTGTTTTGTTGACTCATGGCAGCCATGGCGGCGGCCATCACTCCGGCGGTTTCGGTGCGGAGTCTGCTGCTGCCCAAAGATACAGGGAGATATCCGTTTTCGATCGCAATTTCTACTTCTTCGGGCGAAAAATCGCCTTCGGGCCCGATCACTACTATATAACTTTGCGAGGGGTAGTTAGATAGTTCGTCGAACAAATCTTTGCGGCCTTCGGGGCTGTCGTTATCGTCGCAATGGGCTATGTATTTATGTGGTGTAGAGAATCCGCTTTTAAAGAGCTCCGAGGAGGATGTCAGCGGGTCGAGTTGCGGATAATAAGCTTTAAGGGATTGTTTTACGGCACTCAATATAACTTTTTCCGACCTTTCTTGCTTTACAATGCGTCTTTCTGAGCGCATACACTCGATCGGGGTGATCCGGTCGATCCCTATTTCGGTTGCTTTCTCCAGGAACCATTCGTAGCGGTCGATGTTTTTTGTCGGAGCAATAGCTATGTGAAGATCGTAAGGTCGCTTTCCGTATTCTTCGGATCTTTCAATGATCTTAACTACGCATGCTTTCGGGGATGGGTCGATTATTTCGCCCAGATACAGAGTCCCCGCACCGTCCGTAAAATGGATTCTATCGCTGGCCTTTAGCCTTAATACACTGGTGGCATGGCGCGATTCTTCGGCGGATAGCGTGTATATGTCGGACTGTATGTCGGGGGTGTAAAAAAGGTGCATAGGTCTATCGGGTCATACTGCCTGCGGTTATGCAGGCCGTTAATCTTCGAGATGCAAATTTAACGTAATTTATTACAGTTAACAATTTTGCAGGGACAATTAAAACACTTATCCTGTTCGGTAATGAGAAAGACCGGAAAAGTTTATTGAATGTGTAAAGCAGGGGAGCGTAAAAAGAAAGAGGGGGATAACCCCAACGGCCATCCCCCCTCTTTCGAGAAATTTAATCCGACAATTATCTGCGAACTATATTGATAAAGTCTGTGTGTTCGAAATATTTGATGAATTCAACATCAGACATTGCAAGAACTGCAGCTTCTTTATCTTGGCTAACTGCTTTGCGGAGATTGTCTACTACTCCGGCAGTATTTCCTTCGCGAGAAGCGATAATAGCTTTCAGGTAGTTGGCACGCCATGTGTCGATAGATGAAAGTTGTGATTTAGCAGCCGATACGTTTCCGTTAAGAAGTTCAGCAAGTGCTTTGTTGTAGCCGTCAAGTGATTTGACAGCTTCACCGTAGTTACCGTTTGCAAGTTCAACAAGACCTTTGTTGTATTTTGCTTCAGGAGCTGTAGAGGCTGCGAAGTATTTAGCCGCTTCTGCCTTCTGACCTTCTGCAAGGGCAACAAGACCGAGGTTGTTGATAACCTGTGGGTTCGAGTTATTGATGCTGGATGCTTTCATGAACGCTGCTTTTGCACCTGCGTAGTCGCCTGAGTTAGCTTTGATAACACCAAGGTTGTTCCAAGCGCGGTAGTCGTTGTATTTGTCGGCAGCGGCCTGATATATCCTCTGTTTTGTAGCATCGTCGCTGTAAAGAGTTGCAGAGAACAGCATTTCTTCAACTTTCAGAGAGTTGATGTTAGAAGCAACGGCTGCTTTGAGTTCTGCGTCTGTAAGACCCTGAATGGTTACGTCAACGGTCATCTTAGAACGGCGAAGTTCAGGAAGGATTTTGTCAGCAAGCACTTTATAAGCAGCAGACATGTTTTTGATTTCGCGGTCGCGAACCTGCGGATCATTGTACATGGAAAGTACCTGAAGGATAAGTTCTTTGTCCTGAATGTTAGAAGCCTGTACCAGTTCTTTGAAACCTTCCCAGTCTTCACCCATTGCGTTAACGTCGAATTTAGCGTCTACAGGAAGTTTATCTTTTTTGAACTTAGCGCTAACTGCTTTCTGGGTAGAAGAACCACGATCCCTGGAAAGTCTTTCGTTGAGTGAAAGAGGTCCTTCGGGAGAAGCATAAGCCTGAGTGTAAACGTTACCTACAGATTTTTTAGGATCGCCGTGGTTGTCGATGATGAATTTTTCGAGAGCTGCAATTTCAGATGAATTAAGCTGTGCTGCGCGTACATCCGAACGGTTGACAACGAACATGATTCTAGCACTTTCGTCGATAACGGTTGTGCGTTTGAACGCATCGGGAGCGATAGCGCCTTTTGCATAGTAATCCGCCATCAGCTGAAGTGAGCTTACACCGTCAGTAACAGGGATGTATTCTTTGTATTCAGTGAAATTTTTGATTTTTTTACCTCGTTTCACGCATTTAGCTTCAACCTTAAGCATCAGTTTAGAAATACGCATTTCAGGTTTGTAAGGAATAGCTACCTGCTGAGTGTAAGAACCTCCGTTAAGATGAGAGATAACGGTATAGTTATCTTTTACTTTGTCACCCTGTAGGTATTTAGGTTCGCCTGCTGATTCGCCAGCCGGGTATACCAAAACCGGAGTAACTTTAAGTACACCCCATTTGTGGAATGTTCTTGCAGGGAAATTAACGGTCAACGTAGTAACCGCGTTGTCACCTTTAAGAGTTGCCAGTTCAGGAGAAGTACTAATTGTAATTCCCTGAGGAGTCCTCTTCATCATTCTGTTGTAGCAATTACAACTTGAAAGCAGAAATGCCATAGCTACCAGTGCTATGCTTACACTAAAAAACTTTCTCATAATCATTAAATTGTTTAATTGGTATTTGTTTATTTTGTTTGTTTAATCTGTCGACTTACAAGTAATAGTGAGACACAAAGATAAAAATAGTTTTAAAACTTAGTGGTTTTTTCAGCTTTTTTTATTCTTATGTATTAACTTATTAACTATTTATTTTTGTTGACTTAATCTTGGTTTTCCGGTTTTGGCAGCAAAACTTTGCGGGAGAGCTTCATTTTGCCATTCTTAGGATCTGTTCCTATAAGCTTTACGTCAATCATGTCCCCAACTTTCATGCCTGTTTCTTCCATATCGTTAATTCGTCTATGTTCGATTTCCGAAATATGGAGAAGGCCGTCTTTGCCCGGCAGGATTTCGACAAATGCACCGAATGCGAGGATCGATTTCACTTTGCCATGGTAAATCTCGCCTACTTCCGGAACCGCTATGATTCCTTTGATGCGCGCAAGTGCGGCATCGATTCCGTCTTTGTTGGCTCCGAATACGTCCACGACACCTTTACCGTCAACTTCGGTTATAGTAATGGTAGTGCCTGTTTCTTTCTGCATTTCCTGGATAACTTTACCGCCTGGGCCTATGATGGCGCCGATAAAGTCCTGAGGAACGGTGATCTGAACGATACGCGGAACGTGAGGCTTGTAGTCTTCGCGAGGCGTCGATAATGTTTCGTTCATAATGCCCAGAATATGCATACGGCCTTGACGTGCCTGCTCAAGAGCCGATGAAAGAACTTCGTAAGAGAGCCCGTCTACTTTGATGTCCATCTGTGTAGCGGTGATTCCGTCGGCGGTGCCTGTTACTTTAAAGTCCATGTCGCCCAAGTGGTCTTCGTCGCCGAGAATGTCGGAAAGGATAGCGACTTTACTTCCGTCGGCGATAAGTCCCATCGCGATGCCCGAAACAGGTTTGCGAAGTTTCACGCCGGCGTCCATAAGTGCCAGAGTTCCGGCGCATACGGTTGCCATCGAAGAGCTGCCGTTGGATTCCAGAATGTCGGATACCACACGTACAGCGTACGGGCAATCTTCGCCTACAGGGACCATTGGTTTCAGCGCGCGGAAAGCGAGGTTTCCGTGTCCGATTTCGCGGCGCGATGTTCCGCGGGCCATTTTCGCATCTCCGGTCGAGAATGGAGGGAAGTTGTAGTGAAGCACGAATTTCTCAGAACCTTGGGTAAGCACTTCGTCTTTCATCTTTTCGTCCATTTTGGTGCCGAGGGTAACAGTAGTGAGCGATTGGGTCTCTCCACGTGTGAACAGGGCGGAGCCGTGAGGCGCAGGAAGGTATCCCGCTTCGCACCAGATAGGGCGGATCTCGTTGGTCTTACGTCCGTCCAGGCGTATGCCTTCGTCGAGGATCATGTTACGCATCGCTTTCTTGAGAACGTCGTCGTGGAAATAGCGTTTGATCATGCCTTTATTTTCGGCAAGTTCTTCTTCGCTGAAAGTTGCGAGGTATTCCGCTTCGATAACATCGAATTTTTCGCTTCTTTCGTGTTTTGCCGACATGCTTTTTGCGACTTCGTATACTTTATCGTAGTTCGCGTCGATCACCTGTTGGCGAAGTTCGTCGCTGTTTACTTCGTGGCTATATGTGCGTTTTTCGGTTTTACCCAGTTCGGCAGAAAGTTCTACCTGGGCGCGGCACTGTTTTTTGATAATTTCGTGAGCAAACTTGATAGCGTCGAGCATAACCGCTTCGGACACTTCGAGCATTTCGCCCTCTACCATCATGATATTGTCTTCGGTCGCAGCTACGATAATATCCAGGTCTGCATCCGGCATCTGCGAGAAGCCCGGGTTGATGACAAATTCGCCACCGATACGCGCAACGCGTACTTCGGAAATAGGTCCCTGGAAAGGAATGTCTGAAACTGCCAACGCTGCTGAAGCCGCAAGGCCTGCCAGTGCGTCGGGTTGTATGTCGGGATCGGCCGAGATAAGGTTCACCGTAACGAACACTTCGGCATGAAAATCCGAAGGGAACAACGGACGGAGCGCACGGTCGATAAGGCGCGCAACCAATATTTCGCTGTCAGACGGACGTGCTTCGCGTTTGAGGAATCCTCCGGGGAAACGTCCGTTTGCCGCATATTTTTCTTTGTAATCCACGGAGAGTGG
>JGI994J12354_10004459_pt1 | contig 12573 bp, 8 predicted proteins | sample IntmicLarv3ML3BL_FD_12354 | JGI IMG/M metagenome (IMG submission 12354)
CCCTGCCAATACCGGTGCATCATTGATACCATCGCCGATAAAAGCAATTTTTTTATCAGGAGCCTTTCTTTTATACTCTTCTAAAATGCTCAATTTATCCTGCGGCAACAGTTCTGTGTAATACTCCGTAATACCTAATTGTCTCGCTACACCGACAGCATTTTCTTCTCGGTCTCCCGTAAGCATAACAATCGCTTCAACCCCCATACGCCTGACCGCGTCCAGCGCTTCTTTTGCACCTTCTTTGACTGTGTCCTCCACAACAAGCGTGCCCATATGCCGATTGCCTTTTGTCACATATACGACCGTGCCCGCACCTGCATGAGCCCTATACACAACACCCCGCTCTTCCATCAATCTGCTATTCCCAAGAAGGACTTCTTCTCCGTCCATCATATAGGATATGCCATAGCCGCCAAGCTCCCGATAGTCAGAAATCTCCGGTAATTCCGCCGTGCCATACTTTTTCATAATCGCCTCTGCAATCGGATGATTGCTCATCGCTTCACCCGCCGCCGCCAGGAGAAGGAGTTCTTCCGGGCACTCGCCCTCAATCTTCGTGAGAGAAAACACACCCTTTGTCAGCGTACCCGTTTTGTCCAAAATGACTGTATTCAAGCCCTGCAACGTATCCAAATAGTTTCCGCCTTTTAGCAGTATCCCATTTTTGGACGCTGCGCCAATGCCCGCAAAGTAGGTCAGCGGAACAGACAATACCAGTGCGCAAGGGCAAGATACCACCAAGAAAATCAGCGCACGCCCAAACCACATACGGGCTTCACCCATGCCCAAAAGCGGCGGAACAATACATAAAAGCAACGCCAATCCAACTACCACAGGTGTATACACCCTTGCAAACCGTGTGATAAAGCGCTCTGTTTTAGACTTTTTACCCGCCGCATTCTCCACCATCTCCAGTATCTTGAATACCGTCGACTCACCAAAAGGTTTTTGTACTTTTATATGCAGCGTCCCATCTTTATTGATGCATCCGCTCATCACCTCATCACCAACGCCAACCTCTCGCGCTAATGCCTCTCCTGTCAATGCCGCCGTATCTAAGTATGCCTGTCCCCAAACAACCTGCCCATCCAAAGGAATTCGCTCCCCTGCTTTCACCAAAATGGTGTCTCCAATACGGACAGCCTCAGGAGACATCCGCGTTGTGACCCCATCTACAATCACATCTGCATAGTCTGGGCGAATATCCAAAAGAGCCGTAATGGATTTTTTGGAGCGCACCACCGCATACTCTTGAAACGCCTCTCCAACCTGATAGAAAAGCATTACAAATACCGCTTCGGGAATATCTCCGATTGCCAATGCGCCAAGCGTGGAAAGAGACATCAAAAAGTTTTCGTCAAAAACCTGTCCGCGAGAAATGTTTCGAATGGCACGCCACAAAACATCGTGACCAAAAATGGCATATGCTGTTAGAAGCATACCCGTTCCGGCAATTCCCTCAAACACCAAAACACCGAGCAAAAAGAAGCCCACGCCCACAGCAAAACGTAAAAACACTTTTTTCAAGTCCATATCTTCACCATCATTCTGGCTATCGTTACGGGGATACACAGCGTCAGCTTTCTCTTCGCAGCCGCAATCAGTACCGCATCCGGCTTCCTGATTCATATGCGACGCCTGCATCTGCACGAGCACAACCGTTACATCCGGTTCATATTTATGCACGACTGCCTCAATTTTCGAAAAAACCACTTCTGCTTCAACGCCGTCTTTTAATGACAATACCATCTCTTGTTTTACCAAATTGATCTCGGCATCCCTCGCCTCAATCATTTTATTTACATCATGTTCTATCTTTGCTGCACAGTTCGAGCATGTCAGCCCCCTTAAAGAAATTCGCAATTCTTCCATACGCCGATCTTGACCCCTTTCTATCAATAATTGCACACATGAGTAATCATTCATATTTTTGTTTCAAAAATAGGCGGATGCTTTGATATTGCCCTTTCCGTAAAACATCTCGCCATAATCATTTATTTTTCGTACCCGCGTTTGTGAGAAATATGCGTCATACCCTGTTCTATAACAACACGCACATGATCATCATCCAACGCGTAAAACACAGCCTTTCCCTCTTTCCGGTATTTTACCAAGTCACTCTGACGCAAAACACGCAATTGATGACTCACCGCAGATTGTGTCAACTCCAACATTTCCGCCAACTCCCCTACGTTTTTCTCACCATCCAGCAATAATCGTAGAATGCGGATACGTGTACTGTCACCGAAAACTTTAAAAAACTCTGCTAAATCAATGATGAATTCCTTTTCCCACTCTCGTTCCATATCCATTTCAACTTGCGGTTGGGCCATTTCATCACCTCTTATATGAACACTTTCTCATATGTTATCATATCTAATTCTATTTGTCAACACCTATTCCATAAAATTCATCAGTTCTACAAAACCTTTCACCGCATGCGGCAATTCCACATTTTTCAAACGTACCATACCAATGCTTCGCTTGGGCACCGACGGTTCAACCGGAATCTCAAACAACTTTTTATTGTCCAGTTCCTTCACCGCAAACTCCTTTGTCACATACGTCAACCCAAGGTTTATCTGCGCAAAACTAAGCAGCAAATCACTACTCCCCAATTCCAAAATCGGGTTAAGCTTTACACCATTTTCTTCTGCGTAATGATCGATGTAGCGGCGAGAATTACTCAAGTCCTCGAGCATAAGCAACGGATAATTACATAAATCCTTCAGCTCAATGCCCACTTGAGAGAGTAACCGGTAGCGTTCTCCGCCTACAAGTACGTCTTGAATTTCAATACATGGGCGAATCTCCAACTCATCCGCCTTCGAAATCGGAAGATTAATGAAACAAACATCCACACTTCCGCTCTTTAACAATTTCAAAGATTCGTATGTCGTCTTATTCGTCACTTTTATGTTAATATCCGGATAGAGCTTATGATATTTTTCAAGATACGGCAACAAAAAATTCGCAATCACCGTGTCACTGGCGCCAATTTTCAGCTCGCCCAGCTCCATGTTCACCATCTGGAAATATTTTTCCTCTGCCGCATGAATCAACCCCAAGGCCTGCTCCAAATACGTATATAATAATTGTCCCTCTGCCGTCGGATAAACACCCTTCGCTGTGCGGACCAACAACGAACTACCCATTCTCTCCTCTAACTGGCGGATTGCCATACTGACTGCCGGCTGCGAAATATATAACTCTCTTGCCGCCGCAGACATATTTCCGGCCCCCACTACCGCACAAAAAATCCGATATAAATCCAAAGATACATCCACTCTCACGAGCGTCCCCCCTTTCGTTCTAATAATAGAACAAAATATGAACTTATGCAACCGTCACTTACACAAACCACTCGGGTTCTGCCCGTCGTTTATACAACTGCTCCAAGTCCTCTTTGTGGTAGATAAATCCGGGGTCCGCAAAATATTTTGCATCTATCGGACACTTTTTGATGCACGCACAGCATTTCATGCAAATGCCTGTAACTGTTGTGGGATCTGCCTCTTGGATGGAACCCAGCGGACAAGCCCTTGCACAAATGCCGCAGCGAATACAACTTTCTCTCGTCTCCGGTTTTGCCTTTCTCATGTCAATATGCGCACCGCCAGAACCTTGCGGACGGAAGTAAGCGCCGACTTCGCCGTCGTCCTTCAAAGGAATCGGCCGTTCATATTCCCAGCCACTCTTTATTTTATCCACAACCGCCTGCCCAAATTCCTTTAATTGCACCAAGTCCTTTTCATCCGGCCGCCCCGCACCAAGCGTTTCGGAAAACGAATGCTCACTGATAAATCCACCCGCAGCAATACTTCGAAATCCGGCCTCTTCCAGTATATTCCGAATTTCTTTCAACGCCTCATCATATGCACGATTTCCAAAGGATACCATTGGTACAACATAGGCGCCGTTNCCTTGAATCTTCTCTTTTAGATAGGGCAGCAGCAAGTTCGGCACACGTCCNGCAATAACCGGCACGCCAAACACAACCAAATCCNTCTCCGAAAAAACTNGTTCTGTCTCTCTCTCTCTCCAAGAAGTAAAGTCAAAGCTGCCACAGGGCAATTGCATTCCGTCCGCAATNGCCGATGCCGTCGCTGTTACCACCTTTTTCGTTCCGCCGGTAGGGCTAAAAAAAANAGCCCGAATGTGCTCTATCTTCATTTTTTTATCCTCCACTCTCTACTAAGAATCATACTCCAGGCAACAATTTTTTTCAATAAAAAAACGACAAAAAGGAGCCCTCTTTGCCGTCTTTATTCACCGATACTTATCTAAAATGTTCAACCGTTGCAAACACATCATCATATCTTTCAACCTTCTGCGCCTTCACAAGCTCGTCAATTCTCGCTTCGCTGTATTCCGTTTGCTTTTCGCTGGTGAACTTATAATTTGAAACCGATATCAGCTCATCCTCTGTAGGAACAACAACACTGTTCATTTTGAAGATGAAATAAACATCATCCACAAAAATCGGATCTGTAATGGTTCCTTCCGCCGGGAATTCGTCTCCGAATGCAGAAGCATACTGCGCTCCGTACAACATCATATAGCCGCCGTCCTCTGTCATTTTTGCATTCTCATCCATATCATATTCCATAAACAGTTCCAGGAAGTCTTCACCGCTTCTTGCGCGCGCTGTAATTTCTTTCGCCAACGCTTCATCCTCTACGACGATACTGTCCATCTCTGCATAGGTACTCTCAAGATAAAGTGTTTCTTCGTTTTCTTTATAATACGCCTGCATTGCCTCCGTGTCTACAACGCATTCACTTGCCAATTGCTGATATACCATCGAAAAAAGATATGACTCCTCCATATAAGGAACCAACTCTTCGAGTGTAATATCCATCTTTGCAAGATCTTCCGCCGACACTTGCGATATGAAAGATTCAGCCATCGTTACCGCCTCTTCTTTTACCGCATCGCTCAGCTCTATGCCGTTTTCTTTCGCATATCTTGCCGTAGCAATAAGCATCCGCAATGTATTGATTGTCTGTTCTTCAAGTAATTCATACGCATCTTGACCATCAATATCTGTTTCAAAAATGTCTTCTCCACCAACAGAAATAAAGTTCATTGTCGTTGTATACAAGTAAACCATATATTCAGATTTTAAAATTTCTCTATCATCAATGCGCATAATGACCGTTTCATCTGCCGTTGTACCGGCTTGCCCTGCACTGTCCGTTGTACCGCATGCAGCGGACATCAGCATAATCATACTGCTTAGCAGACACAGAAGTCCTCTTTTCTTCATCAAAATCCCTCTCTCTTCTCAAAATTCATCGTTTGAAGCTATTATACATGGTTGGAGCCAAAATTACCATTGTTTTATTTTTTATGCCGCTGAATATATCTATGTTTCCAAACAACCTGTTACATAACGCTCAAAATAGTATCCTGCCTATGTGCTCAAACGCTTTAGCAGCAGATCCAGCTCCTCTAATATTTTCTTCTCTCCATCTTTTTCAACCTTTACCGTCAGATATGGATTCGTACCCGCACGGAAAAGATATTTTCCCTGTCCTTCTCGAAGCACTGCGGTTAAACTCGCAGGGTTGACACCTGCATCCGGGCGGAACATCACGACCACATGATTCTGCTTTTGCGTAATGGAGGCGATGCCCATACCGTTCGCCTTTGCTTTTAGAAGTACGACCTCTAAGAGCGTCTGAACATTTTTGGGCAAATCTCCAAAACGGTCTTCCATCTCCTCTTGGATGTCATAATAATCCTCCATCGTGCGCACTGCTGCAATCTTTTTATAAATTTCCATACGCTGTTCTTGATTTTTGATATAAAAATCAGGAATATATGCGCTGACTTGCAAATCGATGCTTGTTTCAAAGCGTTCCTGTGTAACTGTTGTATCGCCTTTATGCTTACGGACTTCTTCCTCCAGCAATCGGCAATACATATCATATCCGATGGCCTCCATATGTCCATGCTGCTCCGCTCCAAGCAGATTCCCGGCACCGCGAATTTCCAAATCCCGCATCGCTATTTTAAATCCCGAACCAAACTCCGTAAATTCCCGAATGGTCTGCAAACGCTTTTCCGCCACTTCCTTGAGAACTTTATCCCTGCGATACATCAAATATGCATATGCCAATCGGTGGCTGCGCCCAACCCGCCCCCGAAGCTGATACAACTGGGACAACCCCATACGGTCAGCATCTTGAATGATAATGGTATTGGCATTGGAAATATCCATACCCGTCTCAATGATTGTCGTGCAAACCAAAACATCTGTTTCGCCATTGATAAAACGCTCCATAATATCTTCCAGTTCCCGCTCAGACATCTGTCCATGGGCACATGCAATATTCGCCTCCGGTATCAATTGCTGCAAACGGTTTGTTTCCGCATAAATGGACTCTACGCGGTTATGGAGATAAAATACCTGTCCGTCTCTGGCCAACTCCCGATGGATCGCCTCACGTATAAACTCCGGATTGCTCTCCATAACATAAGTCTGCACCGGATGGCGTTCCTGAGGAGGCTCTTCGAGCAGACTCATGTCCCGAATACCCGAAAGGCTCATGTGAAGCGTCCTTGGAATCGGCGTAGCAGAAAGGGTCAGTACATCCAGGTTTTCACGAAGGGACTTCATTCTTTCTTTATGTCCCACGCCGAAGCGCTGTTCCTCATCCACGATAATCAAACCCAAGTCCTTGAACTCGACATCCTTAGATAATACACGATGGGTACCGATAACAATATCCGCAAGTCCGCCGGCCAGATTTTTCAAGCTCTCCTTTTGCTGTTTCGGCGTGCGAAAGCGAGAAAGCAGTTCAACCACAACAGGGTAGCCCGCCATACGCTGCAAAAAGGTATTGTAATGCTGTTGCGCCAAAATGGTTGTCGGTACCAAAAAAGCGACCTGTTTTCCCTCCTGCACCGCTTTAAACGCCGCTCGAATGGCAACCTCGGTTTTGCCATAACCAACGTCTCCGCAGATTAAGCGATCCATGACCTTATCACTTTGCATATCTTGTTTCGCATCCTCAATCGCTTGCAGTTGGTCTTGCGTTTCTTCAAACTCAAAAGATTCTTCAAACTCTTTTTGCCACACCGTATCTTTTCCATAAACGTGCCCCTTTGCTGCGGCCCTCTTAGCATATAGCGCCACCAGGTCTTCTGCCAGAATCTTGACCGCCGTGCGCGCTTTGAGCTTAGCCTTCATCCAGTCTTGACCGCCCAGCTTATTTAACTTTGGCGCCGCTGCACTGCCGCCGCCAATATATTTTTGTACCATATCCATCTGGTTTACAGGCACAAAAAGATTACCGCCATCACGGTAGGATATTTTCATATAATCCTTTTGCACACCATCAACCGCAATTTTTTCCAAACCACGAAACACACCGACGCCATGATTATCATGCACCACATAGTCTCCCAAATGCAAATCTGTGAAACTTCCAATCGGCGTCCCATTTTTCGCACGTTTTTTTCGCCGTGCCTTTTCTTTACCGCCAAACAACTCACTGTCGGAAAAAACAACCCAGCGAATGTAATCATAGCGGAAGCCCTTGGACACACTTCCCTTCGCAACCCAGATGGCACCCTTCGGTATTGCTTCGTCCAAACTGTCCTTGTATACTGCCGGCACATTCCTCTCCATCAATTCCTTCGCCATGCGCTGTGCACGAGTCGAAGACCCCGCTAAAATCAAAATTCGGTACTCTTGCTGACGCAGATAGCTCAATTCCTCACAAAATAAATCCACCCGCTTCTGAAAGGACGGTGTAGACTTCACGGCAAAATCCGCCTTCCACTTTGGCCGAAAATCTGTTGCTTTTTGGCTAATCCCTGCCAGCAAAACCTGCGAAAATTTGCTTGCACGGTGCAAAATATCTTCGTATCCAAACAACAGCCCGCCTTGCGCCGGTAATAAATATCCCTGCGCAATCCGGCCTTTCATACTTTCCTCGTATTCTGCCGCTATTGTATGCATATGCTCCTTGATTCTCTCCGGCTCATCAAAACAAATCAGCGTATCCTCGGCGATATAGTCCAAAAGGCCAACCGTATCGTCATAAAAATAGGAAATATATGCACCGATAGCAGGCAGTGTTCTCTCCGTACGCAATCGCTCTGCATCTTCGCCAATATTTTCTCTCAAGCGCTCTGCACGTGTATCTTCTTGGCTCGCCCCTTTCAAAACATTCAGAGTCTCCAAAAATTCCTTTGTGATTTTCGCCGCCGCCGCATCTGCGAGACCATCTTCGTATACCAACTCCCGCATCGGGAATATTTTCGTCCTCTCCAATTTTTCCGTAGAACGCTGCGTCGACACATTCATGGCACGAATAGAGTCAATTTCATCATCCCAAAACTCAATACGCACCGCCTCATCCGCCGTCAAAGAGAACACATCCAAAATACCCCCGCGCATAGCGACCTGACCCGGTGCCTCCACAGCCTCCACCCGTTCGTAACCCATACAAATCAGTTTACGCAATAGCTCTTGCGTATCAACAACCTCACCAACGCATAACGAAATAATAAACGACGTAAATATTTCTTTTTTCGGATATCGATCAAGAAGCGCTTCCATCGACGCCACAACAATCGGCTTTCTTCCTTCAATCAATTGCTCCAGCGCCAAAAAACGCTGCCTGTTTGTTTCCATGCTGTGTACATCCGCGCTGTAGAACAGAATATCTTTTGCGGGATACACCACAATATCTCTCGTAAAAAACCGCAAATCCGCCGCCAATTCCTTCGCCCGCAATTCACTATATGTCAGCACCAGTGTCGCCCGCCCCATATGTTCTTTCAAACAATAAAGTAAGTGGGTTTTTTGCACATCAATAACCCCTGTGGCAAAAACAGGGGTATTCTCTCTTTTAATTTGTTCCAAACAGCTTTGATAACACTCCAGTTCAAGCAAAGGTTCCGTCACAGCCCTCATGCTTCCACCTCTTTTGTGCCTTCACACTCGGGTGCTTTGGCCGAGTTCTTCGGACACGCTGCCTCTTCTTCTTTGTTTTTCTGTCTTTTTATCGTCTTTGGCTTTTGGTTCACAACATTCATCGCCTCCGTAACTCCCTTATCGAGAATCATCTCGACAGCGAGCACAGCCTTATCAATCCCTTGCGCAATCAACGGCAAATCATCTTTGTCGAACTTCGCCAGCACATAATCGGCCAAGTCCCAACCGTTGGGCTTCTCTCCCACACCAACTTTAATACGCCAAAATTCGTCCGTTCCCATTTGGTTGATGATATTTCGAATACCATTATGACCGCCATGACTTCCTTTCTCACGAATACGTACAAATCCCGGTGCCAAGCTGATATCGTCAAAGATAACCACAAATTTCTCTTGCGGAATTTTATAGAAATTGACAATCTCACGCACGCTCTCTCCACTCAGGTTCATAAACGTTTGAGGCTTTACCAGCAAAACCTTTTTATTCCCGATTTTGCCGTCACCGACAAATGCTTTATGCTTGAATTTTTCTGTGGAAATATTGTACTTTTCCGCCAAACGTTCAATCACTGCAAATCCTATATTATGCTTCGTCTGGGCATACTCTCTGCCCGGATTTCCCAATCCTACAATAACAAACCATTCCTGTCCGCTATCTTCTTTCTTAAATCGATCAAACAAACCCATCGTATCCTCCTATATGTATCAAAAACGCCCATAAGCCCTAATTTTAAAAATTAGAGCTATTGCATCTCTATTCTGTTTGTTCTCAAGTATACCACAATACCGATAAAAACAGCAATCCCTTCCGCACGCTTGGCCAGTCCATTTTTCAACATAAAGCTTCATAAAACCTTATAAAACCTTGTAAAACCCTGTAAGACCTTGGCATTGATTTCCTTTGATGCGTTGCTGTATATCCGTTTATCTCATAATTTTAGATATTTTACCTGCTTCCTCTTGAGCCTGACACGCCTCTTTGCGTGGTTTTGTCCTCATGAATGGCAAATAATCAATTCCGCATCTATTATATTCTCTCTGAAATTTCACGCACATAATCAAAATATAACTTCGCCTCCCCTGAAACAGAATGTCAAGAGCATTTTGCTAAATAAAAAACGCCTACAAAAAAGTAAGCGTTCTAAAGTTTTTTGTCAGGCAAAGGTTCTCTGATTATTTTTCGACTCTTATTGTCATAGAAAAATTTACAGTCGCAATATCCCTTGCTTGAGTATTTTTGAATTTGCTTTTTGTACTGATAGTACAAGCTCTCAACCGATTTTAAGTTGCCTTTTGTTTTTGTAAACAACTCTTTCTTTTTCAAGTGCCGCCTTGACCTTCTGCGAAACTCCTTATAAATTTCCGTGCGTATCATAGTGTCTATTTCTCTTAGTTGCCTTACATCATCAACCATCATAAAATAACCAATCCAACTTCTCTTTTTTATAAGTTTTTCACATTCTTTACACACTCCGTCATTGCTGTCAATCAAATCTTCTAAGCCGACAATTTTCTTGTTAATCTCGAAACAAGCATTACTAAAATACACGTCTTCTGTTGCATCTGTTTCTATTCCCTGTAATACTGTTACGATTTTATTTCTAAATTTCTTAAAGTTATCACCCTTTACCCTGAGATGCTTTGGCGAAATGCCGAAGCCTAAGAAATCTAATCGTTGTTTGCCTGTAGGGCTTAAATCAAGCTGAGTTGTTTTCTCTCCAATAGGGTGAAGAACAAGCTTTTCTCTACGCAAAAAATCTTCTAGCAGTTTATGAACATTTTCTATATTATCTTTTTCTTTAAAGAGTAGCACAAAATCATCTGCATATCTAAAATATTTAAAGTCATATTTAGGCATTAAAGTATTTACAACATACAAATCAAAATCGTACAAAAAAACATTTGCAAGCAACCCAGACAAAACTCCTCCTTGCGGTATGCCTATTGTGCGTTTCGTTGTTTTTCCTTGCTTCTTATATCCACTAAACTCACCAACTAGAATCCTATCAACTTTTATAAACCTATATAAAAACTTCTGAATAAGCACATTTTCTGCTCCAAAAAAAGACTGCATTTTATTAAGCAGAAACTTATGTTCTATCTCATCAAAGAATTTTTGTATATCACCATCCAGTACATAATAATAGCCTTGGTCGATATAGAAGCGTATTTTGCGAACAGCCATCTTAGAGTCCTTATCTTTACGATAACCCCAACTGTGCAAGTCTATATTTTTTTGAAAAACATTCTCTGCGTGTTCTGAAATACAATCTGATAGTAGCTTTTGGAATATTGTATCCTGTATCGTTGATATCGAAAGCGTTCTTATGAATTTATCAGGTTTATCAATAGCTTTCCCCGCAATTCTTGCTTTATCAATAGTAGCGTGCGGGGGTTTTGGGGCTTCTGTCTCTTTGAAAGGAGCAAAAGTATATTTTCCATTCAATCCTTTTTCGCATATGATTTTAGAATGAGTAGCTATATTATTCTGAAACTCAACATGACCAATACCATCACAACCCTTGGCAATTTTAATAGAGTCTTTGACTATATCTGTTTTTTGTCGAACCAGCTGATGGAAAACTTCTTCAACCATTGCGTGGTTAAGTATTTTTCGTAATCTATCATCTAATTTATCCATAAGCAACCTCCTAAAAGACTAAAAGCGTATTCTCAAGTTATAAGAATACGCCGTCACTACAAAACCTATTGATGGGCTATCATCTCGTAGTACGTCTCCTCGCCCTACCTAACTACAATCATTTAATAGTTAGTACAAGTCTCCAAGCTACAAAAGCCGATTGATCAGAACACCGATTCTAGCATTAGTTGCATAATCATATCTTCTCCTTGTGATGTTGTTCGCAGATGGCGAGTAATTAAGCGTATAGCATAATTATAGCATATCTGGAACAGCCCACAGGCTGAACTGATCATGTCAAACATCAAAGTGTTTGACACATAATTACTATACCATATCTTGGACAATATTACAAGGCAATATCGTTCAAATCAAAGCAATGTTCGATTTGCTTTACTGGTACTTTACCTACCGGCAATCTTTACATCAAGACTGATTTCTTATAGTGCCATCACCCATATTTCTAAAACCAAATTCACTTAATGGCTTTTCCTCATTGCAATTCGGGCACACTCTTGTAGGTTCACTTCCATCATAACCATGCGTTTGTATTATAGGTCTGTCATCATTCATGTTAAACGTCTCCTTCTTCACTTCTTAAAAATAAAAAGGTACTCATGTGCAATCAGCAAAAAATTATACTTTATACTATTAGTTTTCCAAAAACCTGTGGCTTTGCAGTTGTGTTGCTCCTTGATGATAATTTCTTTCATCTTAAATCCTGCTTGCTCAAATATCTTCATAACCTCAAAAGACATAGGTATTACAGAACCTTTTTTGCGAGTATCGCCCATAAGTATAGCACAGAACTTATCCTTCTTTAGTACACGATAGCACTCTTTGGCTACGTCCTCCATCTGTATAATAAATTCTTTAACACCAAGGTTGGATAAATCCCCATCAATGCCATCACTATAATTAATAATGTTGGCATATGGTGGGTGAGTGGCTATAAAGTCAATACCCTCGTTTGGTAT
>JGI994J12354_10004460_pt1 | contig 12571 bp, 13 predicted proteins | sample IntmicLarv3ML3BL_FD_12354 | JGI IMG/M metagenome (IMG submission 12354)
AAAACTTTTACTGATTCCTTCCATGCGAAATAATTCCTCTGCCATATTATCCGACCTCCTTTCTCCTGCTTTCTTACTTGCAACTATCATTATATAAGGTGATAATTCAAAAAAATATCGGATATTTTTATCATACACAGGATATTTTTATCTTTTTCTTTCTAAAAAATGACAGCATATAAAGAAGAGGAGGAAAAATAGAGCTGGTTATTGAAAAAGGGAAGTATAACTCATGCGAGTTATACTTCCCTTTTAAATTTCTTTTTTAAAAATGACTTAAAATCAAAAACACCTAATACTGTTGTTTTTCCCGTTTATATTATATATCTAACTATTGTATATTTATTATAATTATAGCTAATTTAGTGTTTATCCACCAATGGTTCTATATATTCTCTAATAAACTCCACTCTATCAAAAATAGTTGGTTTAAAATATGATGAAACGGATATAACTATATTTTTTTGTTTGTTAATATAAATTACATTACCACTATTACCAACTGCTGAGTATATTTCCTTTTTTTCGTCTATTATCCACCACAAATATCCATATGACATATTGCCAAATTTTTCATCACATTTATGAGTAACTTTAAATACTTCCTTAATCCATTCTGATGAAATAATTTGTTTATTGTTATATTTCCCCTCATTTAAACATAATAACCCAATTTTTGCCATATCTGCTGCCGATAAACATAAGCCATATCCAGAAGTCGCTATGCCAATAGGATCACCAAACCAAATATTTGTCTTGGGCTCTTTGCACATTGTAAAATGTTTGTGTTCCTCTGCTGATTCTGCATAATAATTATTATGGGTTTTAACTCCTATTGGCTCAAATAAATACTTATTTGTGAAGTCAACAGTTAGCATAGCTGTCGCTTTATAAAGTATTCCAGACAAGATATGCAAACATACAGTCTGGTAATTGAATTCGTCCGTCAACCCTTTTCTTCCACCCAATAAATCTAATGACGCTTTTGTCCAATCTTCACTACTACAAACTTTTGTCCAAGGGTCCCCCTTGCACTTATATGGTGCTTTCATTGTCAGCAAATGTTTAATTGTAATGTCTTGAATTGTTTTCTCGCCTCTTTTTATCTGGTAATCAGGGAAAAAGGTTAGCACTTTTTCATCTATACTATTAATAAATCCTTTATCAATAGCGATACCTATTAATAGAGCAATCACACTTTTAGTTGCCGACATAATATGACAAGTATCATCCTTTTTGTATTTATTCCATTCATCTGAATACACTGCTTTATTATCCTTATAACAATACACTTGACATATATTTGGTTGTTTATCTGCAATCCTCTTATGAAGTTCATTTTGATTCACTTTTATCCAACTCCTTCCACACCATTTCTTAACCATTTTTATTATAATCCTTTAACACATTCTGGCGATATTCTGACGGACTAATACCGATTAATCGTTTAAATACCCTCGCAAAATAACTCGAATCCAGATATCCTACCTTTGCCCCCACATCTTTCACACTAACATTTAACTGCTTTAAAAGTTTCTTAGCTTCCTCCACTCGATACTCCGTTAAATACGCCGTAAAGTTTTGACCATACTGCTGTTTAAATATTTTACAAAAATATGGTTCTGAATAATGAATCGTCTTAGCCGCCTCCTGCATGGAAATATCATGCATATAATTCTTTCGCACATATTCCTCCACCATTGAAATCAGTACATTCAAACGGCTTAAATTATCCTCATGCTCTTCCTCCGCAACATATATTTGTTCTGTCACCTCTTCTAGCTTTCCAGATTGATCTCCCATCAGTGAAAGTACTTTTTCAGTTCGCACTTCACTATGCTTTCCATTCTCATACTCTTCTACTAGATTTAATGCCTCTTCCACAACTACAACCAATTCCTTTTTCCGAATATGGTTTTAACAAATACTCCAAGGCTCGTACCGCTATTGCTTTTTTTGCATATTCAAACCGATCATAGGCCGTCAAAAACATAATACAAAAGCCATCTTTTTCTTTTCTCATAATCTCAGCTACTTCAAGCCCTTTTATCCCCGGCATCTCAATATCTAAAATTACGATGTGAATATCTGTGCTTCTAAAAATCTCTAATGCCTCTTTTCCGTTCTCTGCTTCTAGCACTTCACAAACATGCCCAAACTTCTTCTCCAAAGTTTTCTTTAATACCATTCGTTCAATCAATTCATCTTCCGCAATTAATATTCTATACAATCTTCTTCCTCCCGTCCTCTATATTCTCGGACCCAAAATTATTTGAATACTCGTTCCTTCGCCCTCTATGCTATCTACCAAAACATCACCTTGCTCATAATATGCCGTTATTCTCTGATATATATTGCCAAGCCCCAGACCAATTTTTTCATTTGTACTCCTTTTCTTAATTGCACTGCGTATTTGATTCAATCTTTCACTGCTCATTCCTAAACCAGTATCCTCAACACAGATAAATAACTGCTCTTCTTCCTGTCGGATACTCACTTTTATATTCCCGCCCACTTCTTTCATCGAAATTCCGTGTATTACCGCATTCTCCACCAATGGCTGTAACAAAAAAACGGGAAGCTCAATCATATTATTTTTTGTATTCTCCTCTATCTCCCAGCTAATTCGCTTTCCAAACCGCTTTTCCTGAATATACATATAATCCCTGATAACCTTTAATTCTTGATTCAATGGTGCAAATGGTGAGGTTGTCCGAAGACTATAACGCAATAAATTGCTAAGTGCAATCAACATCTCTTCTGTTACTTTTGCCTCTTCTATCTGTGCCATTCTGGTAATCATATTTAATGTATTAAAAAGAAAATGTGGATTCAACTGACTCTTTACTAACTGCAACTGCGCTTCTGAAAACTTTCGTTCTAAATTAGTTTTTTCTAATTCTTGCAAATACAAAATCTCTTCAATAGCCCTTTTCTCCTCTAATGTTCTTACATAATCCCTCGTCGAATGCTTCATTTTATTAAACGCATAGACTAGCTGACCAATCTCGTCTTGCCCATTCCATGCAACATCAACCACCGAAAAATCATTTTTTTCAATACTTTTTGAAACCTTCACCAAATCCGATAAAACAATAATAATATCTCTTGTCAAAACCCTCGTTATGAAAATAAATATTGCTAAAGCAACCATACTGCTAACCACCACAATATAGGGCATACGCCTCAATACCAATATACTATCCTCATAATAGGTGCTTCCGCCATCAAAAACCTCTTTCATCAATCTTGCTGTATATTCTTTCAAATAATTCTGCATATCATATACTTTATAAAGCTCTGCTATATAATTCTTTTCCTTTAAATCCATCAACAGCAGATTTTCCAACTTTATTTGATACTGCTCATAGGCATTCTTAATATTCCAAGTAATCGCATACCTCTCTTCTCCTATCTGCGAATATTCAAACGGTAATTGATTTAATACATCCTTTGTTTGCTTCACTGCCTCTTGAAATGAGGCATCATTTGACACGCTTCTATCTCTCATCAAATCTGAAAAACTTTGTATTTCATTTCCCAATGCTTCCTGAAATTTATAACTCGAAAGATTATCATCCATCAGAATCTTCACATCACCTACAAAACTATACATAATCTGTATATTCGCGAGTATTGCAATTACCATGATTCCGCCCATACTCAGAATGATTGTATATAATTTTCTCTTTAAAGACATCTGATTCCAAAATTGAACGATTCCCTTCTTTGTCATACTAAACTCCTACCCTATTCTTTTTGTTTTTTCTTGCCATTTGCTATCGTCTTTGTTCTTGTTTTCTATATTGAAGGGGGCTCAAATGCATTTCCCTTTTAAAAACCTTTTCAAAATATGTCAAACTGGAATACCCGACCATATTGGCAATCTCTGTAATACTATGTTTTCCAGCCTTAAGATACTGTGTTGACGCTTCTATCCGATGCAAATTAATGTACTCCGATATCGTAAAATTAATCACCTCTTTAAAAATACGGCATAAATAACTCTTACTCATATAAAATGTTTCCGCCAACGCTTCCACTGAATGTATTTTTTCATAATTTTTTGAAATATAATCCGCCACTTGATGAACCCTTTTTTGTTTCGATACACTGGACTCTATCGCTTTTTCCTGATTTTTAACAACCTTTTTTTCTTTCCATGTTGGAACCATACATAATAAGCCCAACACCTTGCTCTTAACCAATACCTCTTGTAATGAACCCTTGTTCACTATCAGTTGCTCTAACTCTGCCAATACCTCATTTGCTTCTGGAATTTCTTTCAAATCATAGACACCATAATATTGATCAAACAATTTTTCAAAATCAAAACCCAACAGCCGCCCAAGCTCAATAAAAACGTCTCCTTTTAACTCTATTAATAAACGGTCATGATATTGCCCGCCAATAATACACGTTTTCGGAATTCGTTTCTTATCAATTAAAGCAATGCTTCCCGCTTCCATTGTATAACATTCACCATTCACAAAATATAATCTCTTCCCTGAATATAAATAATGAATCTGATATTCATTTCTCAAGAACCCTAATGGCACACAAAAATCAGAATCCCTTGCTATTCTTCCAATTCCTAATCCCGAAAAATACTCTCTGTATTTTAAATCAAACATAATGAAGCCTCCCTATCCTACATAAACCATTATCGCTTAATTCTCTATCTGATGTAATCTTTCTCCATATAATTCTCTTTCCGCTGCATTTCCTATAAATATATTTTACCAAACTTCTACCCTAAATGCGATTAAATTCTATCACTTCTTTCGCTCCTACTTCCCATCACCCTCGCAAATAAAATTCCTGCCATCGCCGAAAAAAATGTTGCTACAATCGCAGGCCCCACAATTCCTGCTGGATTTACCGAGCCATATTGACTGCGATAAGCAATCATATTCACCGGTATCAACTGTATCGAGGATATATTCAGTATCAAAAAAGTGCACATTTCTGTACTCGCCACCGACTTATGCCCATTCAAATCAGATAATTCCTCCATCGCTTTCAACCCTGCTGGTGTCGCCGCCCAGCCAAGACCTAAAAAATTAGCAATAATATTCGTGGTAATATACTCACCTGCCTTATGGTTTTTAGGGATTTTCGGAAACATAAAATATATAAACGGTTGTATCTTTTTGGAAATACTCTCAATTAATCCTGCACTCGTAGCAATCTGCATAATTCCCATCCAAAGGGACATCACCCCTATCATCGTAATACAAAGACTAACCGCATCCTTAGACGAATTCAATGCCGCTTCCGTAATCTCCGGCATTTTCCCCGTTATCGCACCATAAACGACCCCGATTAAAATCATCGCTCCCCATAAATAATTCAGCATAATGTTCTCCAATACTTTCTTTATATACTAAAATATATTCCCGATATATTGATTACATACTTATTATAAATTTCAAAAATATTCCAATTTTTTATACTTACTGATTATTTTTTGTCTATTTTTGTCGATATTTATTAATAACTTATTGAATTTTTCAATGTGAACTGTTATAATTATATCAATTAATACATTCTTTGTAAATTTATAATTATATTATGGAGGTATCTATGAGAGATACAGGCGTTGTAAGAAGGCTTGACGAGCTTGGGAGAATTACCATCCCAATGGAATTGCGCAAAGTATTCAATATCAAAGACAGAGATTCTTTACAGATTTATGTTGAAAATGGCAAAATTGTTTTAGAAAAATATGAGCCAACAGACATTTTTACTGGTGAATCCGATGAACTAATTGAATATAAGGGCAAAAAAGTAGCAAAAGCAACTATCATCGAACTTGCGAAACTTGCAGGTCTCAAAATCGACAAGGCATAATATCCGACAAAAAAGACATCTCCACTCATGTTATACACATCAGTGAGATGTCTTTCTTAGTCCTCTAATAATTGTTGATAAATCTCTCGTTTTGAAACACCTCTATCCTTTGCCACCCCTTTCATGGCTTCCTTTTTCTCAATCCCTTGCTCCATATAGTAATTCATATGATCCGCTAAGCTCATTTTTAGCCATTCCTCTTGTTTCGCCGCCTTAATCAAAAAAGGATCCTTTCCCTGAATCACAATCACACACTCGCCTCTAATGCTCTCTTGTTCATAAAATAAAATAGCCTCCTCAAACGTCGTACAAAAAGCTGTTTCATATCGCTTCGTCAATTCCCTACAAATCGTTATCTTTCTATTCCCAAGAGTTACAAGCAATTCGTTTAAAGTCTTCAGCATTCGATGAGGTGCTTCATAAATCACGATTGTCCTCGTCTCATCCACCAACTCATTTAGAAGCCCCTGCTTCTCTTTCTTATCCGACGGTAAAAATCCCTCAAAGCAAAATCTTCGCGTCGGCAACCCCGATAACGTCAACGCCGTAATACAAGCTGCTGCGCCCGGTAAAGACGTCACACAAATGCCCTCTTCATAACAAATACGAACCAATTCCTCCCCCGGATCCGAAATCCCCGGTGTTCCCGCATCAGTAATCAAAGCAATATTTAACCCCTCTCTCATCTTGTTGACCAAATACATCGCCTTATCTATTTTATTAAATTCATGATAACTCGTCATCGGCGTCTTTATCTCAAAATGATTTAAAAGTTTAATACTATTTCTAGTATCCTCTGCAGCGATTAAATCCACCTCTTTTAAAGTTCTTACCACACGAAACGTAATATCTTCCAAATTACCAATCGGAGTTGCACATAAAAACAATTTACCGCTCATACTCTCCTCCACCATCTACTTTCTTTTCCCATTCTTCACCATAAATATTCATAATATCCCTGGTATAAACACCTTGTTTCTCATATACAATCAATGGCTTTTCCACACTTAGTCTTGGATTCGCTCCACGCATTCCCTCAATCAAAACCATATTTGGCTCCTTATTCGCAAATGGATACACCAACCGCATTCTCTTCGGCTCTATTTTATACTTCCCCATAACCATAAAAATCTCTGCTAATCGAAAAGGTCTATGTACCATATAAAATCTGCCCCTCGGCTTCAAAACCCTAGCGGACTGTGCAATCACATCATCTAAACTGCACAATATTTCATGTCGGGCGATTGATTTTGCCATATCACTATTCACTAAGCCGTGTTTCCCCGTCATATAAGGAGGGTTCGTCGTCACGATATCAAAAGAGGCCGCCCCAAAAATGCTGACAGCCTCCTTAATATCACCCTCTACAATTTCAATATCTTTCTCAAGATTATTAAGCCAAACGCTGCGCCTTGCCATATCCACATTTTCACTTTGAATCTCCAACCCCGTAAAATGCTGACCCTTTGTTTTTGCCTTTAAAAGAATCGGAACAATTCCGTTACCTGTTCCCAAGTCCAGAACTCTTTCATTCTCCTTTACCTTTGCAAAATCAGATAATAAAACAGCATCTATGCCAAAACAGAATCTATCTGGGTTCTGTATAATTCTATAGCCATCTCTATGAAGATCATCAACACGCTCATTCGCTTTCAATCTAATCGTCATCTAACTTGGACATCCCCTCTTTTTTCTCCAACGCTTCCAGTTTCTTTAATTCTTCATCTGAAATCTTTATCTTCTCTTTTTTCTTCTTTGGTTTAAACTTCAAATCTTCAACCTTATATTCTCTAACTTCCTTATCTTCTTCATTCAGAAAAACAATTACTTTCACTAATTGACGAAGTACACTTAAACTTTGCACCTCACCCTTTAAGCCCTCGATTGTCGTTACCCTATCTCCTATATTCGGAAGCTTACTATTTAATTCCTCATAAGTTTCTTCTTCATTCTTTAAACAACACATCAATCTTCCACATACCCCAGAAATCTTAATNGGNTTCAAAGATAAATTCTGTTCCTTTGCCATCTTAATTGACACCGGCACAAACTCCGACAAATAAGAATGACAACATAAACTTCTGCCACAAATTCCGATTCCTCCAAGAATTTTCGTTTCATCTCGAACACCAATCTGTCTAAGTTCAATTCTAGTACGGAAAACAGATGCCAAATCCTTTACCAAATCTCTAAAATCAATTCTTCCATCTGCGGTAAAATAAAACAACACCTTATTTCGGTCAAAGGTATACTCTGCATCAATTAGCTTCATTTCCAATTCATGCTTATGAATTTTTTCCAAACAAACCGTATAGGCTTCTTTTTCTTTTATCTTATTTTCCTGTTCAATAATCGTATCTTCCTCAGTTGCGATCCGAAGCACTGGCTTTAAAGGCTGGACAACTTCCTCATCTTTCACTTCTCTTGAGCCTATTACCACATTGCCATACTCCACCCCTCTGGCAGTCTCCACGATTACATGGGCGCCAGCCTGTATCTCTAAATCACCTGGGTCAAAATAATATGTCTTCCCAGCCTTTCTAAATCTAACACCTATTACCTTAATCATCTTAATTCTCCTTTATTTTAAGAAAAAGTAATTCCATCACCAAGTCAAAATTTACATTCGCCTTTAATCTGGACTTCGCCTTATTAATCGCTTCTAATATATCTTCCAAGCCCTCATAGGAACTTTTTCTTGCTTGCTCTTTAATTTTATTCAACTGATCTTTAAAAATAATATAACCCACTTCTTGAGATGCTTTAAATAATACCACATCTCGATACCACATCGCCAAAATATCCAAATACTCTTCAATATGTCCCTTAAATTCAGATATCTTTTTGGTATTTTCCACCACTTCATTTATATCCATCTTATTAATCTGATTCAATAATCTAAATGCCGCTTCTTTTAGCTCATTAAAATTATCAGAAGTCGCGATATTAATTGCTTTTCCCACATTTCCCTGAGCAAAAGCCACACTAATATCAGCTTTATAATCGGGAACTTGTAACTCACTCATCAAATATTCCTTAATTAATTTATCGGGAACAACTTTTAAATCTAAAGTAATACCTCTTGATACTATTGTCGGCAAAAAACTAGATATATTATTTGTTAATAACATAATAACAGCATAAGATGGTGGTTCTTCCATCGTCTTTAAAAGAGCGTTCTGCGCCTGTACTGTGAGCTTTTCAGCTTCATCTATAATATAAATTTTATAAGCTCCGCTATAAGGCTTAATCATCATATCGCTCACTAACTGTTCTCTTATATCCTCTACACCTATTGTATTTGGCTTTTCATGATGAATAGATATAATATCCGGATGATTATCCCCTATCGCTTTCTTACAGGAAGCACATTCCATACAGGACTCCACTCCCTTTTTTTCACATTGTAAAGTCATCGCAAATGCTTTTGCGAGCGTATACTTTCCCGAACCATTCTCACCATTTAATATATACGCATGTGATACCTTGTCCAACCTCACCGCATTCTGAAAATGTTCAATAATTCGTTCATGGCCTATAACACTTTTAAACCCTGACATATCCATCACCTGCCTCTCTATCTATATCTCTATAACCACTAATTTTTCCCTTTTATTACAGTTCAATTATAACACATTATTTATTTAATAAACAGTATGAAAACATTTCCTTTATAAATTTTCTCTAATAAATTCTTCTATTTCATCCAAACAAATTTTCAAATCCATGTTATTAAAAACTCTATCTATTTCTGCCGCTTTTATATTCTCTTCTGAAAAATCTTCCGCATCTGCCAAAAATCTCCTACACATCTCTGTATACTTTGGCATACTCTCTTTTCTTTCTCGCTCCAAAGCCCTCTGCAAGCGAATACCATCCTCCACCTCGATATAAAGAGGTAGTATATTCTCGCTTCCAAAATACTTTCTTATCTTTTGATAAGACTCCAAAGTCCCTATTGCAACATAGTTATTTTGCTCTAAATCAATCTGTTCATCTAAAACCGTAAAATATATCCATTCTCCATAAACCGTATTATAAGTCCTAGATTCAATTATTTTGCCAGCTAACTTTTTGCTCTCATACTCCAATACATCCACAAAAAAGTACTCTCGCCCATTCACTTCTCCTTCTCTGATCGGACGAGTTGTATATAACACAATCGGCTTCAAACCCAGTGCTTTATTATTCTTAACAGTTGTATAAATACTATCTTTTCCAGATGAACTTTTTCCCATCACATAAAATATTCTTCCCATAACTATCTCTCCATATCTACAATATTAATATATTCCCCTGTAAAATCTACTAATCCCTGGATCGAATATGCATTTTTCTTACAATCTATTATATACGCAAGCACACCAGTATTTATTCGCTCTCCCGGCACTACTAACGGAATACCTGGCGGATACAAATAAATATACTCCTTTGAAATCTGATTCACACTATCCTTTAACAATATCTTTTTAAAGGGCATACTCTCTGTTTCATTTATGCTATATTCCTGTTTGTTTTCCCCTATAATAGCACAATTCCCTTTTTCTTTTCCACATTCTGCTCTCTTTTTGCATAACTCATATTCTATCTCATCATCTATTTCTTTTAACGCAAAATATAATCGTTCAAATCCTTTGCTGGTATCATTTATGGCGGTCATTGCAATTACATATTCGCCTACACACATCTCCATTTGTAAATGGTACTTTTCCAAAAGAATATCATATAGTTCTTTTCCCGAATATTGATTTGTTTTATCATAAATAATTAACTTTGACCTATCCAAATCATAACTATTGCATTCCCCATTTACACCTTCTGTAAGCAACCTAATATTGTTTAATCGTTCTATGCTTTTCCTCAAGCTATCCAGTTCATGCACATAAGAAGTAAACATAACATCTTTCTTTTCATTCAATTCTTTTACACATTTTGATATACTCGCCATCAAAACATAAGATGGACTGCTTGTTTGAAATATCCCAAGATACTTTTCCACCTTTTTATTATCCACCAAGTCCCCATTCACATGTAAAATTGCTGTTTGTGTTAAAGTTGGCAAGGTTTTATGAAGACTTTGTATCACCAAATCAGCACCACATTCCACCGCACTTTTCGGAAAATATGAATGAAAACCAAAATGAGCTCCATGCGCCTCATCTACAATTAAAATCTTATTATATTGATGAACAATATCAGCAATTCGCTTTATATCAGAAACCACTCCCTCGTATGTGGGTGAAGTCACCAGCACTGCCTTTATATTACTGTTACTCTTCAATGCCTTTTCTATCTCTTGAGGACAAATTCCTCCATTTACTGCAATATCAGAGAGTTGTTGCGGATAAACATACTGACAGCCTAATTCCCTTAAATATACACCATTATACACCGCCTTATGACTATTCCTACTCATAAGTAGCATCTCACCCTTTTCTAACACAGCATAAATAGAACTTAAAATACCCACAGTGCTTCCATTTACTAAAAAATAGGATTGTTTTGACCCAAATGTAGCCGCTGCCAGTTCCATTTCCTTTTTGATAATATCTTCTGGATGATGCAGGTTATCAAATCCATCAATCTCTGTAATATCAATATCATATGGGGAAATATCAACTTCTTCATTTCTTTTATGTCCGGGCATATGGAATGGGTAATAATCCAATTTTGCATATTCCCTTAATTTTTTATATAATGATTTCATGTATCTATACTCCATATTTTTAATCTTTTTTCGCTTCCATACCTCGGTATATTTCCAAATAAATTGCCTTATTTAAGAACTAATTTTATTCTATATTAATAACTATGTCAAATATAAAAAAAGCAGGAAGCTCTCATTTTGAGAAAGCTTCCCACTATTTGCATAAATGAGACATCGGAGGTTCGAACTCCGGACAACTTGATTAAAAGTCAAGTGCTCTACCAACTGAGCTAATGTCCCGTAATTATTTACTTTACAAATGCCCAGAGCCGGAATCGAACCAGCGACACGAGGATTTTCAGTCCTCTGCTCTACCGACTGAGCTATCTGGGCATGTACAAATTGTATACTTTAACTAATTTTTTAGTTAAAAAATTGCGGGGACAGGATTTGAACCTATGACCTTCGGGTTATGAGCCCGACGAGCTTCCAGACTGCTCCACCCCGCGTTATACTATTTAATTGTAAGAATTAATTATAATTCTTAATGGATGGAGAAGGATTCGAACCTTCGAAGTCGTAGACAACAGATTTACAGTCTGCCCCCTTTGGCCGCTCGGGAACCCATCCAAAATTTTATTAAAAAAGCCTAATACAAGCCGACAATCGGACTTGAACCGATAACCTGCTGATTACAAATCAGCTGCTCTGCCAATTGAGCCATGTCGGCAAAAAAATGGGACCAACAGGGCTCGAACCTGTGACCCCCTGCTTGTAAGGCAGGTGCTCTCCCAGCTGAGCTATGATCCCGAAAATAATTTCTATTGTTTGCTGGCAATTATAATACAATAACGACCCAGATGGGACTCGAACCCACGACCTCCGCCGTGACAGGGCGGCGCTCTAACCAACTGAGCCACTGGGCCATACATATGTACCTTCAAAACTACACATTAAAATATATATCCATCCACTTCTCTACCTTCCAAACCAATCTCTTGGTCAAGCCCTCGACCTATTAGTATTAGTCAGCTCAATACATTACTGCACTTACACCTCTAACCTATCTAC
>JGI994J12354_10004461_pt1 | contig 12568 bp, 13 predicted proteins | sample IntmicLarv3ML3BL_FD_12354 | JGI IMG/M metagenome (IMG submission 12354)
CCTGATGTGGATTTGAAGAAACTCAATCTTTCTTCCGACACAAAAAAGGTTCAGGATATGCGAGGTAATTACCTTCTGCTTTTCACAAGCGAATGGAACATTCGCTGGGCACTTGAGCACAATGAGGGACTTATTCTGTCTGAATTCAGTAAGTGATTAAAAACCCCCATACAAACAATATGTTTGTATGGGGGTTTTGTATTTTTTTAGCTTAATTAATCTCTTGGCTTTTACCGAGAGTGAAAAGAGACTTAACATTGGACTTTGTAAAAAGGCACCTTTTTGAGGTATACATATTCAAGCTGTCACAAGCCACCCGTTTACGAGTGATAGGATATGAATACAAGTAATATAATGCAATGCCCCCGCTAAGGAAAACAGCGATACGACAGTGATTCCAACTGATTTATTTTAAATTTGTGTTCTTGCCTCACAATTCAGAAAGTCAATATCAAATTTTATACCACTATTAAAAAGCACACCATTGGTGAGTTTAATACGGAGTATACAGGTGTTAGGGTCTTCTTCATTTACATGCCCATTGGTGTACCATTCTGCAAAATTTTTTCTCAGTTTTCCCGCTATTTCCTGATTGTTTTCTGCACAAATATAACCCATATTTTCACCAATTCCGTGCGCTGTAAACCACTCACCGGATATGGCAACATTCGGGTTCATTTCAATTTGCCGCATTTTATTTGAGAGAGCATATGTAACCACATAAAATGCTCCGTCCTCATAATAACTATTCACAGTACGAACAGCAGGATAATTTCCGTCTATTGTTGCAACAGAAATTAGCGAGTCTCTACCGAAACGCTCAGACAAAATAGAATTTGCTTCTTTGAATCTATTCATAACTCCCATATCCTTTTTAATTTGTAATTTTTATCAGATATGCGCACCAAACTTTTTCCGCATGTCAAACAACAACTCAATTAAATTTTTGTAATAGGGAATAAACTCTTCGCTATCAATCATCTTTAATATCATTTCTTTTGTTGTCCACTTCACCTGTTTTACTTCTTCATATTGTAATTGCAATTTTGTAATATCAATATCTGCCTCAACAAGATAATAGTCGTCAAATCCCTTATCGAAATTGACTGTAAAATGCGGGCGCACATCTCGAAAATTCATCTTATATCCCAATTCTTCAAAAAGTTCTCTTTGAGCAGCGGTTTGGCTGCTGTCCCCTGCCACCGCACTGCCGCCAACTGTTATATCCCACATGCTGGACCAACCCGCTTTGAATGGTTGGCGCTGCTGAATAAGCATTTCTCCTTTACTGTTAAAAATACAAATATGTACCACTAAGTGATATTCGCCTTCAGAAAAGTCACTGCCCCGCTCTATTGTCTTTCCTGTTTTTATGCGGTCCTTATCGTATATATCCAACAACTCCATAAGCATACCTCTCACAAGCGAATATATTTTAGAATGTATCAATTCATATAACTTTTATAAAGCTTCGACACTGACTTTGTCATCGCCCTATATTCTTCTGCAATTTTCTTGGGTGTGATAATTTTGACCTCTGTGCCAAAACCGAAAAGCCACGCAAAAAATAATGGGCTTATAACTGCATCTATATCCACTCTAAACTTATTTTTTCCAATTTTTACAATTGAGGTATTATTTCCGAATCTATCCGCAACAACTCCCATAAGTTTATTGCTGAATTCCAATGTCACTTTTGCCTCATGCATACCGCCAAACATTCCAAAAGTTTTCTTTACATATTCTGTGATGTCAAACTTTTTTGTTTTCACTGTTCTCTCTCTCGGTTCTTCGGCAAGAGTAATACCGCTTATCTTGTCTACACGATAATGCTTTAACATAGCCGATTCGGAATCGAAAGCGATAAGATAATAATTTTCGTTATGCCAAGTGAGCGAACAAGGACTGACAAAATAAAAACTCCCATTATTGCGAAAGGTTTTCACAAGCTTCATCTTCGCTTCGTCAATAGTCCACTCGAGATATTTGAATTTAATTTTTTTATTGTTCAAAATCGCACTGTGAATAACATCAGTGTTATAGTAGATACCCTCATTCATAGCTTTCACACGATTTGTCATGTATACTTCGCGCTGAAGCGCATCTGCCTGCGGTATACTCGTAAGGCTTTCAAGCTTTTTGATAAGCTCTGTTGATTTTTTATGAGTTATAAATTTTGAGGACTGAACCGCATCAACCAAAAGCTTCAATTCAGGCAACTGGAAATCTCGATTTGCGACAAAGTATTCAAAACTTTTCGTCTTGCGTTTCTCAATATCTATACCAAAGGTTCGCAAAACCGCAATATCGTCATATATACTTTTCCGCTCTGCAACAACTCCGAATTTAAGCAATTCTTCTATAATTTGCGAGAGCGAAATTGCGTGCTCTTCATCAGTTTTTTCGAGAAAAATTTTCATTAAATATAAAATTTTAATTTTTTTATTTGAAGTTTCAGGCACTCCGCTCGCCTCCGCCATTTATTCTTCCGCTCCTGTGCTGACTATAATCGTAACCTCAGAGCCATATGAGAGAGAATCTCCCTCTTTTGCGTCCTTATACCCCACAACATAGCCACCCTCAACATCATCACTTTTTTCTTCAACCATAATAGGTATAAAGCTGTCGTTTGTGAGAACAACCGCAATTTCTGCAAATGTCATTCCCTTAATTTCAGGCAGTGTTCTTTTTTCAGATCCACGGCTGACTGTGACAACAACTGTTTCGCCCTTTTCAATTTCTCCATTAGCAAACGGACTTTGGCTTATAATGTCGCCCTGAGCAACAGTGTCGCTGAATTCTTTAGATGCAACCCTTATTTTAAAATCCAGCTCACCGTTATCAGCTTTCTCTTTCCACTCATCATAATTTTGATTAGTCATTTCGGGCACAGTAATCTTCTCGCTTGAAACACTCTCTGTCACAAATAGATTTTTGATGTCATCAAAGGTTTTTCCCGAGTCCTTTAGCCATACGGAACCGATAATAAGCAATGCCACCAAGGTTACAATACAGGAGGCAATCAGCCAAACAAAAGGCGGTAGTCCCTTATTCTGCGGTATATCTTGATTAATTGGCGGAAGCTTTCTGATTGCTCCCGTTCTCTCAATTTCAGTAATCACCGTTGAGCTTGAGGTCAACCCCATTCTTAAACGCTCAAAGCTTCCTGTTCTTCCGCCCTGCTCAACCTGAAGCGCATTGGCAAGCGCCGAAATTGCATAAGACGGCAAATCTTTTGCGGCTTCCTTAGTTATCATCAGTCTGGGATTTTCTGCTCTCCTTGTTGCCTCATTTGGCAGTTGACCTGTAAGCGCATAAATAATGGTTGCTGCAAAAGCATAAACGTCACTTAACTCGCCGCACATTGAATTGGAGCGATACTGCTCAAGAGCTGCACAGCCTGCATACATTTCTTCGATAATCGGTGTACCTACAACTCTTGAAGCATTTATGCAAAATCCTGTTATAAGAATTTCTCCGCTCTTTGTTACCCTGAGAGTTTCTGGAGAAATACCGAGATGCGAAATACCAAGTGCGTTAATTGAGCCTAAAGCCGTAAGCGCCGGCATAAAAATTTTGTTAACCTCATTCCAAGAAAGTCTGCCGCCTCTATTTTCAACAAAACGGCGAAGTGTGATACTAGGAACATACTCATAAACAGCGTAAGAGGTATGGTTCTCCTCAAAAACATCGGTAATTCTGCACACAACAGCAACCATATTTATTCTGCTGATAGTTTTTGACAAATTTCTGAAATCCTCAAGATAAGCAGAAAATTCATCTTCACAGTTGTCCATTGGAATAACCGCGCCGTTTTTCTTATCTCTAATAACTATGGATACAGGAAAAAACTCCCGAACCTCCACCATTCTTCTGCTTGTATTATCAAAGGCCGAATATGTAATTCCCTCTCCGTTCATAGACTTAACCCGCCCTATAACATAGAGGTAATTTAAAACGGTATCAAATGATAAAGCCTCCGAAAGCTGTTCCCTTGAATTATCCCAACCGCACACAGAACATTTCAAATCTCCTGATTCCCGATTTAATTCAGAAAAACAATTTCTGCATATGTTCACACTATTTCCCATTTGTACTTCCCCACTCTTATCCNAATTTCATTTAGCACNAAAACAATAATNTATANATAAGTATAGCANACAGACNGGAGAAAAACAATAAATCAGTGGCAGAAAAAACGGACTGTTAAAAGATATTTTCAAAATAAAGGCGAAAAAAGAACAGTACGANNNNTCGTACTGNTCTAAAAATTTTGTTNATTTTTTATTTNATNTTATATACAGCGAGNTTAATTGTGAATAAAACAAATTCCCCAATATTATTCGCTGTAATAACCCTTTTCAACAGAAAAGAAATTACTTTTGCAGCTATTTAAGTTAATGAAAGAATAAAATTTTTCTGCCAGCTCATTTGGCTCACAAGTCTCGGCAAAGCTTTTTGCATCTTCCATCGTCTTAAATGTTGTAGAATCTGCCCATGTTTCACCATCAACCATCAGCTCAAACGAAACATAGCCGTTTTGCTTAGAGATATATCCATTATTCAAATTTTCTACTGCAAGCAAAAAGTCTGAAACAGATACCCCTTTTTTCAATTTATATGAATTGAAAAACACAACATTTGTCATAGTAAAACACCTCTTTTCATTATCCGCTGTAAAACACTTAATTTTTTAAATTAGGCTTTGCCAACTGAACCGAAAAGCTCCATTTTCTCTTTAACTGTCTGCTTAATTGCCTCAAAGCCGGGATTCAAGAGCTTTCTTGGATCAAAGCCTTTACCCGCTTTGTCCTTACCTGCTTCAATATATTCACGAGTTGCTGCCGCAAAAGTTAGCTGGCACTCTGTGTTAACATTAATTTTTGAAACTCCGAGTGTGATTGCTTCATGAATCATCTCATCGGGAATACCTGTTCCACCGTGAAGAACGAGCGGCATTGCACCTGTCAACTCCTGAATTTTACCGAGAACCTCAAAGTTTAGTCCTGTCCAGTTTTCAGGATACATACCGTGAATATTGCCGATACCTGCTGCGAGCATTGTAACGCCTAAATCTGCAATTTGCTTGCACTCTTTTGGATCTGCAACTTCGCCGTTACCGACAACGCCGTCTTCCTCGCCGCCGATTGAACCAACCTCAGCCTCAACTGAAATGCCTTTTTCATTGGCAATTGCAATGATTTCTTTAGTTTTCTCTACATTCTCTTCAATTCCGTAATGTGAACCGTCGAACATAATTGATGAGAAACCATCTCTCATTGCTTCTTTAGCGCCCTCATATGAGCCATGGTCAAGGTGAAGAGCCACGGGAACAGTGATGCCCAATGTATCAATCATAGCTTTTGTCATATCGGCAACAGTATTGTAACCGCACATATATTTTCCTGCGCCCTCAGAAACTCCGAGAATTACAGGAGAATTTTGCTCCTGTGCTGTGAGAAGAACTGCCTTTGTCCATTCGAGATTATTGATGTTGAACTGACCAACCGCATATTTACCTGCTTTAGCTTTTGTCAACATTTCTTTTGCAGAAACTAACATTTTCATATCCTCCAAGGTTAAATTTTCGATATAATAATTATAGAATAAAACTGTATAAAAATCAACTCAATAATTATTTAATCTCACTTTAAATAAAAAAATAACGCTTTTCTGTTAAAATTCATTGAAATTAATACATAATTGAGTTAAAATTTTATTTAACACATTTCAAATAAATTTAGCTCCGCTATCAAAAGTGAGGAAACTGAAATATGCAAAATTTTATTAATGAAAATTTCATGCTTCAAACAAAATCGGCACAAAAGCTGTACAGCGATTACGCTGTGAACGAGCCAATTTTCGACTACCACTGCCATCTCAGTCCAAAAGAGATATATGAGAACCCGTCTTATGAAAATTTAACAGAGCTTTGGCTTCTCGGTGACCACTACAAATGGCGGCTTATGCGTGCCTGCGGAATAAGCGAGGAGTATATAACAGGAAATACAGCGCCTTATGACAAATTTTTAAAGTGGGCGCAGACTATTGAGAAATGTATTGGAAACCCACTTTATATATGGACTCACCTTGAGCTGAAGCGTTATTTCGGTATTGATGAATTGCTAAATTCGCAGACTGCTCCCGAAATTTGGGAGAAAACCAGCAAGCTTTTAAAGCAAAAAGACGGTTACAGAGCAAGAGATTTCATCACGCGCAGTAATGTTGCCGCTCTATGCACCACCGATGACCCAATTGACACGCTTGAGTACCACGCGGCAATTAAAAATGATACAAGCTTTAAAACGCAGGTTCTGCCCTCCTTTAGACCTGAGGTCGCTCTGCACCCCGAAAATGCAAGCTTTTGCGATTGGATAGCCAAGCTTGGCAAAATTTCTGAGTTTAAGATTGAAACTATGCAGGACTTGGAGCATGCTTTAGAAAAACGAGCGGAATTTTTCAAGAACAATGGCTGTTTGGTTGCAGACCAGAGCCTTAACTCACCAAATTTCTGCGTTGGTACAAGAGATGAGGCGGAAAAAGCTTTCAAGAAAGCTTTAAGCGGAAAAATTTTGGATGAAGAGGAGTATAACTGTTATCAAACACAGCTAATGCTGTCACTGGGTAAAATTTACAAAAAGCTTGGATTTGTAATGCAGCTGCATTTCGGAGTTTTGCGCAACACAAACTCTCGTTTATTTGAGATTTGCGGCACTGATACAGGTTTTGATGCAGTTGGTGACGGTGTGAAAGCCGAGTCTATATCCACTCTTTTTGATAGACTTAACAAGACCAACGAACTCCCGAAAACTGTAATTTACTCACTAAATGCCTGCGACGATGATAAGCTCGCCTCTGTTTTAGGCGGATTTCAAGAGGGCTGTTTCCCGCAAAAAATGCAGCTTGGCGCACCATGGTGGTTCAGCGACCACAAGGACGGAATGGAAAAGCAAATGAAAGCACTCTCAAATACAGGTGTTCTTTCCGGTTTTCTGGGAATGCTCACAGATTCCAGAAGCCTGCTATCCTACACAAGACATGAATATTTTCGCAGGGTTCTCTGTAATCTGCTCGGCACATGGATGGAAAATGGTGAAATCCCCAACGATTTTGAGATGGTTGGGGGTATTGTGAAAAATATATGTTTCAACAACGTGGCAAGTTATTTCACTTTACAGAAATAGTCAGTATTTAAAAGGTGTGTTGACATCTTTGTCAATATTAAAATTTAATTTAGAAAAAGAGAGGAATGGGTATAATCATGAAATTACCAATTAAAACGGACTTAAACGGCAAAGTTGCTGTTGTTACGGGCGCAGGCGGACTTCTATGCAATATTTTTGCAAGAGCGCTTGCAGAATGCGGCGCAAAGGTTGCCCTTTTAGATTTAAATGAGGAGGCCGCAAAGAAATTTGCAAACGAAATCACTGCTGACGGATTTACTGCCAGGGGATACAAATGTAATGTTCTCGATAAGGCGAGCTGTGAGGCTGTGAAAGCGCAAATCCACAGTGATTTAGGCACATGCGACTTACTGATTAACGGTGCAGGCGGGAACAATCCCCGAGCAACAACTGACAAGGAATACTATGAAAACGGCGATATAGACCGAAATGACATAAAAACTTTTTTCAATTTAGACACTGACGGTGTTGAATTTGTATTCAATCTAAATTTTCTCGGTACGCTCATACCTACACAGGTTTTTGCCGCAGATATGATTGGCAAAAAAGGCTGTTCGGTTCTGAATATTTCCTCTATGAATGCCTATATCCCGCTTACTAAAATTCCTGCATATTCGGGAGCAAAGGCGGCAATCAGCAATTTCACCCAGTGGCTTGCTGTACATTTTGCGGATGAGGGAATCAGGGTTAACGCAATTGCTCCGGGTTTTCTTGTTTCAGCGCAAAACCACAGCCTGCTATTTAATGAAGATGGCTCTCCAACTGCAAGAACAGGCAAAATTTTGGGCAGTACTCCGATGAAGAGATTCGGCGAAGCTGAGGAGCTTGTTGGCGGAGTTTTATTTTTGCTTAGCCAAGAAGCGGCGAGCTTTATCACAGGAGTTGTTCTGCCAATAGACGGCGGTTTCAGCGCATATTCAGGCGTGTAATTTCTGAATTTTGGCAAAAAAATGGTACACAGACAGCTCCGTATACCACTTTAATATTTATTGATTTTTTCAGAATACCTAAAAATCTTAATTCTGTTATATTTTTAATATCAACAGCACTTAAAATTGATAGGTTAGTATACAAGAGCGGATTAGTAACAATCGTTCTGTGAAGCAAAAGCTTGCTGAAAAATAAAATTATGAATCACCACACGAACAGTCAATTGAATCAGAATAGCGCATATATATTTTTTCACTGAATCCTTTTTGTTTTTCATGTTTAACTTTTTCTCGCTTTATTTCTGTAAAACCAAATTTTATATAACAAGCTTGTGCGGCTGCATTGATATCTGTTACATCTAATATATACTCGGTGTAATTTGTCTGTTCTACCACTACTTTTAGCATTGCACCTGCAACGCCTCTGTTGCGTGCATCTTTGGTTACTGCAACAAATTCAATATATCCTGCTGAATTTGGATATAACAATGGTGCAGAAAATTCAGGAAGCATAAATAAATTTGCAAGTATCCCGCGTATAAACCCCAAATGTTTCTTTAAAGATTTCTTGCTCAATGTCATGGCTCTGCTATTACAATCTGAGCAGGCAATAACCCCAATAATACGTTTTTCTGTCTCCGCCACAAAGAACCGTTTTATGTTAATACCAGACTCCAACGCTGAAGAAACTTTATCCATATCATTTATCAATGATGAAAAATCCTTTTCAAAAGCGTAAGCAATAACTTTTGATATTTCCATTCTGTCTGCTTCTCTTGCCTTTCGTATCAGTAAACTACCCATAGGGTCTCCTTTTTTCATTATTTATGTAAGGTACATCTCAGTGCACATTATAGTTGATTTTCGATAAAATGTCTTTCAACGAAAAAACTTTAGGCTAAACGATATTTATTAGCTTTGGACTTCTAAGACATTCAAAAGCTCTCCAAAAGAGGATATTATATAGTCAATATCAAAATATACATATAACTATACTAAATAAACTATGTTTGATATATAACAGTAAAAGGTATATACTGAAATGGTATCTACAAATAATTATTTTTTATAAAAATCCCCAATTTTCCCCAAATGATTACCAATTGAATGGTAATGCCCCGAATATATCACCGGATCAAACTGGGTAAGATCAATTCCATTCGATATATCAATATCCTCATCAATCTGAACATTTTTTATATCACAAAAATATGTATCGGAGTCTCCAGTTTGAACAACTTATGAAATTTCACACTCATAAACCCATTTACTAACATTAAGAGTTGGGACATTAAGCACATCACCACTGCTATACTCGTATGGAATTCCTTTCTTTTCTCCGTTGTTTCCCGAACAGCTTCCGAAAAAATCCAACAATTGCAGCATATCTGTACTTACCAAATTCGCAGACAGCATATTGCTATTTTTGACATTTTGTTTGGTCTTTTTTGAGCCGAACATGCTTATAACAAGCATAAAATGATCGTTTTTCCAAGTAACGCTTATCCATGTTATGGGTGTAAAATTTGATATACCATTTTCGTCATATGTTCCGATTAAAAAAGTAGGTTGAACACACATTGAATGCTGCACTCCGATAGATTTTCTTCCATTCATTTATTTATCATCCTTTCATATAAAAAATCATCTATATAGCTACTATCATGCTTATGTCAAATATTGAACTATCCATAAATTTTAGTGGTAAAACCAATTAATTTCAAAACTTCAGCTTCAGACTTCCAAGACATTCAAAAGCTCTCCAAAAGAGGATATTACATAGTCTGCCGCAGAGTAATCTCCGTCTTGTTGTGTTATTAAAACTGTTTTCATTCCTGTGTTTTTTGCTCCGATAATATCTTTGTTATAGTCATTTCCTATCATACACATTTGTTCTGTTTTAAGGTGTAGAACATTGGCTATTTTCTCAAAAAACTCGGGTTCAGGCTTTGCGGCACCAAGCTCTTTTGAGGTAATGAATAAAGAAAAATAGTTATCAATTTGTATACGCTGAAAAGCCTGTTTCATTAATTCGGCGTTCGATTCAACAGCGTTTGAAGCAACAGCACAATGAAAATGTTCAGCTATTTTCGGCAATGTATCAGTAACTCCCGGCATGGGAGATACTTTGTCCCAGGTTACCATAGCGCCGCTATATTCGGGATAATCAACCATTAGGGTGTCTCCCCAATCAAACAGCAAATATTTTATATTTTTCAAATTCTTACCCTCCTCTATTATTTATCTGTTATACAAACTATATTTAAAATAGGTTTTCGTTAAGTTATCCATAAACTTTTATGATTGTGACAAGCATAAATATTGTTTTAGAATTAACTCTGCATTTTCGGCAATTTCTTTCGTACCATCAACCCGCAAAACAGGACAAGGTAATTCTGCCACCCATTGCTCATGCTGAACTAGGCAGACTTGCGGCGAAATGTCTTTGTCGTAACTTTGGGCGCAGGCCAAATAATCTTGATTCACCTCACTTGCTTCATACATATCTCCGCCTGGCAAAACCCTGTTGCCCCAACGCTCAAGAGAACGTTTTTTAAGCCGCTCAGCACGGATTTCTGCTGGAGCGGTCATNAANACTGCTAAATCNAACAANGGCTCAAAGGTCTTNCGAATACTCCACATTGAGCCTGACATAACGAATTTTGAATGCTTTGATATATCATTCATTAAATGTACAATTCGATCTTCATTTGAGCGGAAAATAGTGTAGGGGATTTCAGTATCCCAGCACCAATGGTAATCGTCCAAATCAAAATGCGGAAAGTCAAGCTGTCTTGCCAATTCTTTACCGAGCGTTGTATCACCTACACCCATTGCGCCGAATAGAATAATACCTTTTGACATTGAATCACCTCCATGAAAAGCTTTATTTTAAACTGTCCTATAATTGTGTCACATCAAGCATAAATATCACCGCTGTGATAATAGGATTAGTCTGTTGAAATCACAGTTCAGCGAAATTTTATTTCAATATTCCGTCGCTGATAAAGTGTGCAATCTCGCTGGCGGAATTGCTGCATAGCGCTTGTAATAATGAATCTGTAGTTTTATTATCCAAATCTGCGAAAGTTTTGACGACCTTACGCACAGCTTCGACTCCAAACAATTTATACATATTGTAGAACATAACTGTCCCTTTATCATGTACACCTTTCGGTCTTGACCCGTCAGCAGTTTTTATTGGAGGTAAAGAGGCATATTTTTCCAGTTTTGGGTTCAAAATAAAATCAAATAATGCAGTGTCATTCTTGTAGAGAGCAAAAAGTAATGATGACCACTCAGCAGTGGTTTCGTTCAGCCAATCCTCCCATGAGCAGTAATCCGCACCGCAACACCAAATATGCGCAGTTTCATGGGCATTGAGCCATGCTATTTCCTCGTTGTTATTTCCAAGTGTTGTGTACCACATAAAATCCCTGCGCATATATCCTCCGCCTGTTGTAATTGCAGGAGATGCGCAAGCTATATCCAAGACCGAAATTTCTCTTTTTTCAAATAAGTTTCCATTATAAAAGTTTAAAACATCATGATATACAGCAGAGGATTTTTTTGCATATTTCTCTATGCTCTCATCAACAAAATAGATATTCATATACTCATTGGACACAGTTTTTAATACATCTTTGCGATATGCCATTATATTAAACGGGTCATAACCTCTGTTTCCGTATTCCCATGTATTTTGTTCTTTATTAAAAACACCCTTTACTAAAAAATATCTGTCACCATCTAAAAGAATTACTTCATCGTTATTAATTTCTATTGAGGTTTCATGCGGATACCATGCAGAATAAAAACTCAATGATTTAATATCTCTTGTAATAATATTGTGCCAACAAGACTGTTTTTCCTGTGAATAGGCAACTGTACCCGAATAGTTTAAGGTTATACTCTCAATTATTTCCTCGCTTCTTATAATAACTTTTTTCGATAACGGACGAAATTGCGGTTGAATTGTTCCAAGTATTTCATAATCAATTAACTTTCCATTGCACGTAATTTCTGTTATAGTTAAAGAATCATTTAAAATAAAGGAAAATTGTTTTTCTTTTATTGATGTATCGAATGTAATATTTGCTGCTGCTTCAAAAGCTTCATCAGTAAATTTAACAGCTATTTTCATTGTTGAATTCAATTTAAATCTGCCTCTCTTATCTTTTTATTTTCACTTTACCTGCAATTTATATAGCTTGGAGTTATGGTATGCAATGTTATTGTCAGTGTCACAAACTTTTAGTTTCACGGGCCTCAGTGCCACGGACCTTAGTGCCACGGCACTTCAGTGCCGTTTACCCTTTAGCTCAGTTACAGTTGCAGTGAAAACAAAAACTCCATTTAGTTGAGCCTCGGTGAAAGAAAAGCCCTTTCTTTTTGTTAAATGCTCCATCAATTTTTGCAGACCTATCTCTTTTTCGGCAAGTTCTTCAACAAAAC
>JGI994J12354_10004462_pt1 | contig 12566 bp, 11 predicted proteins | sample IntmicLarv3ML3BL_FD_12354 | JGI IMG/M metagenome (IMG submission 12354)
CTTCCACGCCATCCAGCCAACCAATATCCTGCGTCACAAACGCCCTGCGCAGCTCCACGCGCTCGCGATTCTTTTCGCGTACACTCGCCGTTTCCATGTCCTTTCGCAACAGCTCATCCTGCACGTAATCTGCAATGTTTTCCTTGAGTTTTGCCTGGTTACCCTTGACGCTCAACAGGTAGTCAGCCTCCCGTCCAACGATGGCCGCCGCCGTCTCGCGCTGGCAGTTCATCGCGTCTGCCACCACCATACAGCCCTTCAATTTCAACAGCTTGACGAGCTACTGCATCGCCGGAGTCTCATTGCTTTTTCCTGCCACCGCTGCTTGCCCGAACGTCAGTCCCAGTTCACACAATTGCGCGCTGACAATGTGCGGTGGATTCTCATAACGCGCCATTTTCGCCGTTGAACAAACGCTTTTTCCGTCAACCGCAACCGTCTGTCCGGCCAGGCTTTCCGGCAATAACGACGCTGCCCACCGCACAAAGCAGGCATTCATCGACGCCGGGTCAATCAGCCCCAACAGCCGCGTCAGCCAGTAATAGCGCGGCACATGGTTGATTCCAAAATGCTCTCGCAAAATCCCTTGAATTTGCTCGTCTTCCACCCATTCGTGTATCTGCTTCAAGTTCCGAAACCAGCAGAATGTTCCCGCGATTACGTTGCTGATTGCTTCCTCCACGCTGCAAAAATACCCCTCGTAATCCACCAACAACTCTACGTATCCGAAGTATGTCATCATCCGTGCCAACTTCTTCTCGCTTTCCATGCCTACATTCTATCTTCTTTTGCTTCCTTCTGACGAAAATTGATTTCCGTGCTTCCGGATGTTGTCATCTCGCATCCTGCAAGGGGTAATCTCAGGGCGCAAAGCGACGCGCGGGGGCAGACCTTAAAAGCAAAACGCACACCACAGCGGGTGCGCGTTTTGGGTGTGGGCCCTGCCCACTGGTCGGGGTGACAGGATTTGAACCTGCGACCTCTTGGTCCCGAACCAAGCACACTACCAAGCTGTGCCACACCCCGATAAATGGAGCCAATAACGGGATTCGAACCCATGACCTGCAGTTTACGAAACTGCTGCTCTACCGACTGAGCTATATTGGCGCACGGGCATTATAGCATATGGCCGCGGGCTTTGTCTAGAATTGACTGCGATATTCTTTTGATTCTTGGGAAAAGCATTGCGTAAAAACTGCCGGATGGGGCGTGGAGCCGCCTTTTTGGGGATGTATGTCTTGGCCGCGCATCGCGACTTTGGCTTATTGGGCGCCTTGTTTTCGCAGCCAATCCACCGATTGCCGTAGCCCTTCCTCCGTTTTTACCTCCAGCACAACGCGACAGTTTTGTTCTTGCGCCAGCTTGAGATACCTTTCTATTTCCAACGTGCCTTGGCCCAGCGCGAAGTGGTTGCGCTTTTCCTTTGCGTCGTGGAGGTGCATGTGATGCAGACGGTGGATACGCTCGGCTATGATTTTTTCGTCCGCAAACCCGGTGGCCGCGTTGTGGCCGACATCCAGCGTCAGAGCAAACGCCGGGCTTTCCAGCAACGTGCCCAGGCCTTTTTGTAAAAAAGGCGCATGAGTGTAGCCGTCGCTGTTTTCGATGCAAATTTTGATATCCGCCCCGCCAACGGCCTTCTCGCAGGCATTTCGAAATTCGCGCAGCTTTTGCAGATACGCTAATTCGTATTCATCAAAAAGAAAGGTCTTTCGATCGGGCAGGGTGAACCACACCCCGGCATGCAGGTGCATATTCAGGACGGGAATGCTCGCCGCCTTTGCGATTTCAATGGTTTGCAGCACGGTTTGGGTATACGCCGCCGCCACGCGCTCGTTAAAATCGCAGGGATTCAGGTTCTCATCAAGATGCAGCGTGAAATAGAGGCCATGCGCCTCGGCTACCTGCCTCAGCCGCGCGGCATCCAGCCTGTTTGCCTGGTATTCGGGCAGATTCATATTCAGCTCAACGAAACACAGCCCCAGCGCCCGACAGCACGAGGCCGTGGCCTCCAAGGACTGGATCTCGATAAGGCTTGGCATGCCAAACCGCATTTTGTTCGCCTCCCAGCGTCCCGCGATTCGGGGGCTGTCCAAGGTACCGACAGCCCCGAACCGACGGCGGTATGGTTACCAAAAGTATAATTACAAAACTCGGGTTATCCAATCCCGGATTAGCCGCTCCTTCATTGGCCAATCTCAGATTAGCAACCTCACATCATCCGAAAAAATCGCCAAACAGCGGTGCCAGCAATTCCAGCAGGGCCGGATGTTTGAAGGCTTCCAGCATCAGTACGCCGGAAAGCTCTTCCAGCTGCCCGCCTTCCATCAGTTCCTCCAGGGTAATGGCTTGGCTGGTATCGGGCAGGGTGAAGCTTTGGTCGCCCTCCAGCGGAGCACACTGCGCCGTGAGGGTGAAATCGCCGAGCTCGCTGAGGTTTGCCGTGCAGGTTGCGGTGTATTTTTCCTTGTCGAGAGAAAGCTCCAGCGTCACCTTGCTCTCGCTAAGCAGCTGACTGACGGGCACGCCTTCCAGCACTTCCGCATCCGAATCGGAAATTGGCAGGGCATCCACTATCAGGGTAAGGCTTCCGGTAACCACCGCTTGGCCCTGCCACTTTTTCAGCTTGACGTCGCGATAATCCACATGCATGGACAGGGTTTCTTCTCCCGCCTTAACCACCACATTGACGCGCCCGTTGGTTGCGCTTGCGGGCACACATTCGATGAGCAGGTTGGTATCGCCATAGCTCACCATGGCCGCCGCTGAGGGGCCGCCGAGCTTTTTGGTGCAGATATACGCCGCCGTCAGCGTTTGCTCGTCATCCCTGGCCGACACCTCCACGCGGCGTCCCACCACGCGCCCGGCTTGGTTGACATCGCTCGTCCAAATCAGCTGATCCTCATCGGTCAACTGCGCCGCGGTTACTTCATCAATGCCCTCTTGCAGCAGGTCGCGCACACCCTGTATGGTCATCGGCGATTGCGCATCATTTTGCCCGACCGAATCATCCGGCTCCGTCGAATCGTCCGATTGTACCGAATTATCCGACTGTTCCGCATCATCGGCCTTCTCGTCCCAGTCCGCCCAATCCTCGCCGAAATCCGTTTCGATTTGGGGTAGGGTCAGCATCCCCGAGAAATCCTTTTGGGCGTTGGCATAATCGGCCAGTAGCCCGCAGAGGTATTCGTCGCTTTTCACCGCGGCTAGAAAATCCGCGGCAACCGCGCGCAGTCCCTTGCCCTGCACGGTGCAGGTGACGCGCGTGGCCTTCACCGACACCTGCCCAATGGCGACTTTCTCTTTTTCGCCAAAGGAAAATTCGCCGTTTTCCTTGAGCGAATCCATCAACGCGTCGGCCAGGGCATCCAGGCTGTTTTGCAGCTTTTTGGTGTCGATTTCAGGCGAGTCAGCGCGCTCCTGCAGCGCGACAATCGCGTCCGTGACGCCCGGCATGGCCAGGGCCAGTTTGTCCTTCAGCGCATACAGCACAATATCCGGAAAGGCGTTTTCGGCATCCGCCAGGGTCAGCACATGCTTGGTTTGACCATCATTGACATAGCTTTTTTGCTGAATGGTCAGGCCGTTGAGGTAGGCCAGCACATTTTCGGGAATGTCCAGCGCCTCGCCGGGCGCGATGCTGAGGCCGGCGTCCATCTGCATGGGTTTGGGTGCGCGGGTTTGGTTTTCCTTCAGCGTTTGGTTGACACGGGCGGCGTAGGTTTTAAGCTCGGCACCCTCCAAATCGACAAAATATTGCCCCGGCCCCTTAACCTGTTGCAAAATGGCTTGGCCAAACACATGCTTCCAGCCCAACCAACCCAGCCCCGCCACCAAAATAACCACAGCGGCCAGGATGGACACCAGACGGCTGGTTTTAGAGGCTTTGTCCCGCGGTGGCTGGGCGGGCGGCAGATGCTGTGTATCCAGAGGCGTTTCGATTTCCGATTGCGCATCCATGGGCGTTTCGGAGTTTGCTTGCGTGTCCATGGGCGTTTCAATTTCCGAAGCCTCGGTCTGCCAATCCGGCTCGGATGCGGGCGGTTCTGCCATGGGTTGTTCGGCTTCGTGTTGTTCGGCTATAGGCTGCCCAGCTTCGGGCTGGGGGGCTTGATCCACTATCGGTGGCTGTTGGTTTTGCTCTGTCACAGGCTCTAGGGTCGTGTTGTTGATGCCTTCATCCATGTTAATTTCTTCCTTTCGGATTGTTCCCGCGTGCGGGGGTATCGAATATGCCTACAATAGTATATGCCAAAGGTCATGGGTCATTCATACGTGAGCGGCGGGGNGGCATCGGGGCATTCAGCAGCGAAGGCGGAGCGCCCTGGATAACCACTGATTAATGGCTAGCGCGCCATCTTCGGCGAACGGCAGTGTATCATCGCGCCATCCATCGACGGGCGGCAGGGTGCCATCGTCTCGCGGTTTCGCGGGCCGGGGTGCCCCTATATAAAATGTGCCCGCAAGCTTGCAACGCAAGCCTGAGGCACACCTTCGCATTTAATTTTACCGAGTCCGAAATTATTCGGCGGGTTCTTCCGTGGCTTCGTCAGAAGGTTCTTCGGTGGCTTCGTCAGAAGGTTCTTCGGTGGCTTCGTCGCCGGGTACTTCGGTGGCGTCGTCAACGGGAGCTTCGGTGATTTCAACGGTGGGAACATCAGTAGGAGCAGCGGTGGGGGCAGCGGTCGGGGAGGCGGTTGTGCAGGCAGCCAAGCTCGCGACAACCAACAGGGCCAACAGAATAGCAAGTAATTTTTTCATGATGAGTCCTCCTAATTTTTAGCATCGCCGTCGAGTATTATAGCAATGTTCCCATATTTTGTCAAGGGTTTTTTGGGAAATAGCCCTCTTCGATAGCCGCTGTGCGCCGCAGATGTGCTAAAAACACATATCGCGTATGGCAAAAGCGCGAATCGTGAAGCCTCCCAAAGCCCTCGGTTAACAGTATATGCATGACCCTGAAAATATGACACATTGCGTCGATTTTCGACGAGCCCGTGCTTCGCCTGTTTTTCCGCCGCTTGTACCGGGGAGCCGGGCCTTGCCAAAAGTTTTTACCGGACGTCTGCGCTTTGCCGCCGCTGGCGCGCGGAAGGCTTGCGCGATTTGCGCCGCCTTTTTTTCTTCTTTTTCAGCGCCAGCCCGGCAACCAGCATGCCGCCAAAGCAGACGGCCAGCAGCGCCACAATGGCCATGGCGGCGTTGTAAAAGAAGGCTTCGGGCAGAATGGTGACAATGGGGTCTTTTTCGATATCCAGCAGCCAGAGGTCGTTGCGGAAAATCAGCTGGTGATACACCACAAACATGGAATCAAAGGCCACAAGCAAGGGCAGCCCAATGGCCGCCATCACCGAAAGCCCGCCAACAGAGGCATAAATCAGGCTTTTTGCGCGCAGTCTTTTTTGCCGCAACCATAAAAAAGCGCCCACAATGGCCGCAGGCACACCCACCCAAAACAGGGTGTCGGTGATGTACTTGACCTCGACAAAATGCTGTGCGCCGTCCGGTGTATACGGCAGCGAGGGCAACGCAAAGGCCGCAAAGGCGAGTGGATTAAAAAAGTGCATCACCGCGCGGTAGTTTTCGGCAATAACCTCCCGCGTTAGGCCGGATTCCGCCACAATGTTCAACCCCTCAATTTGCGCGTAATAGAAGGGTTGAAAAAAGAAGACCAGCAAAATGCACCCGGCAAAAGCCGCCACGGCCAGGCAAAGCGCGGTGAGGCCTGTTTTAAATTTCATTGGTTCTACTCCACTTGCCCGACGGCTTTACCACACCGCGGCTATGGCACCGTTTTGATGGCCGCGCACCACCCCTGACAATGGCGCCGTTGGGCTTGATGGCCGCTTCACACTGCTTTTCGTTACTCCACAGCAATGTAGTAGTAATACAGCGGCTGCTCGCCATTGATGATGGCCACATCGCAGGCCGGGTAGGTCTCTTCGATGCGGGCCTGCAGGGCCGTGGCTTGGTCGTTGTTGATGTCCGCGCCATAATACAGCGTAATCATCTCAGACGCTTCGCCCATCATATCCTCCAGCAGTGCCATGGCAACCTCCTCCACCGCGTTGCCCGCGCGGGTCAGCTTGCCATCCACCATGCCGATGATATCCCCCTGCTTGACCTGAATATTGCCCATGACGGTATCCCGCACAGCGTAGGTAATCTGGCCGTCACGCACGCGGGTAAGGGCGTCAGCCATGGCGTCGGCATTTTCTTCCATGGTGGCTTCGACATTATACGCCAGCATGGCGGCGATGCCCGCTGTCATGCTGCGGGTGGGCACCACGGTCATGCTGCGGCCCTCCACCATGCCATGAGCCTGCTGGGCGGCCAGAATGATGTTGGGGTTGTTGGGCAGCACCAGCACGTTTTCCCCGCCCGAAAGCTCCACCGCGCGTGCGATGTCCTCAATGCTGGGGTTCATGGTCTGTCCGCCAAAAATCACCTGGTCCACCAGCAGATCGGCAAACAGGTTTTTTAGGCCGTCCCCGGCGGCAACCGCCACCACGGATAGCGGCTTGATGGGCTTGCGTTGGGCCTCGCGCAAGGCTCGCAGTTCGCGGTTTTGCTCGCGCATGTTGTCGATTTTCACGTCCGTAATCTCGCCCAGCTGCATGGCGGCTTGGATAACCCGATAAGGCGTTTCGGAATGGGCGTGAATTTTAATCAGCTCGCCGTCGTACACCACCGCCACGGAATCCGCAAAGCTTTCGTATTCGTTGCGCAGGGCTTCGATTTGCCCTTGTCCGACATGCGGCAGCAAGTGAACCACCATCATTTCGCTGCAATAGCCAAACTCAATATCCTCTAAATTTTCAACCTGAACCACCGGCACAGCGGCGGCTTGGGTGGGCATGGCCAGCTGAACCACCTCGCCGCCCAAGGCTTGCATATAGCCCTGCATGATGCACATGAGGCCCTTGCCGCCCGCGTCCACCACGCCCGCCTGCTTGAGCACGGGCAGCATGTCGGGGGTTTTGTCCAGCGTTTCTTGGCCGATGGTCAGCACCATGTTCATCAAATCTTCTAGGGAAACGGCCTCGCGGCTCATGGCCATTGCGCGCTCGCCCATCACGCGGGCGACGGTAAGGATGGTGCCCTCTTTGGGCTTCATCAGGGCCTTGTGAGCCATATCGGAGGCGGACTTTAAGCACTCGGCCATGCCGCGGGCGTCCAGCACGTCCACGCCTTGTGTCTTTTGCGCAAAGCCACGAAACAGCTGGGATAGAATAACGCCCGAGTTGCCCCGCGCGCCCTTAAGCGCCCCGCGTGCCAAGGCCGCTCCAACCTCGGACAGCTCGCCAGAAGCGCAGTTTTGCACCTCTTGAGCCGCCGACTGCATGGTCAGCGTCATGTTGGTGCCGGTGTCACCATCGGGTACGGGAAAGACGTTGAGTGCATCAACCAACTGCTTGTTGGCCTCCAACACCGCCAGCCCGGATAACACCATCTGCCGCAGCGTGCGGCCGTCGATTTGTTTTGCAATCATCCAGCGATTCCACCCTTATCGTCCACACCCCGGCTGACGGTTGGTTAAAAAACCGCCTTGCGCCGGGTTGTCTTTTCATTTTGCACGCGCACCCGCGCGGTCGCTGCGCACACGTCCTAACAGGATTGCTACACGCGCACGCCCTACGGAATTGTTACGTGCACGCGCCCCGCGTAGGCTAGCACGTTTCCAGGCTACACACGCACGCCCTGCACGACCACCTCCACACGCTCCACCGGCATGCCGGTGTATTGTGTGATGGTATATTTAACCATATCGATGGCGCTTTGGGCCATGGCGGGAATGGACACGCCATATTCCACAATGACACGCACCTGAATGCTAACCGCGTCGTTTTCTACGGTAACCTTGGCGCCGCGGCCATAGTTCTCGCGCCGCAGCAGCTCGTTGATGCCATCCATCATCTTGCCGCTGGCCATGCCGACAAGCCCGGCACAGTTTTCTACCGCCGCGCCTACGAGCACCGCAAGTACGTTTTCGCTGATGTTGATGCTGCCGAGTTGGTTTTTCTCAATCATTGGCATAGGATCACCTCCATTTGCAAGTGCATAGCGAAAGCCTTGCCATCGCCATTGCCACAGCACGGGACAGCCTCCGCACCAATATCATACACGAAAACAACGCAAAAGACAAATGTGATTTGACGTACTGCCGCCCTAGGCTTTATAATATATTATTGTACGCGTCCGTGCATGACCGTTGGTTTTGAATTGTACGCGGAAAAGAAAAGGAGCAGCACGTTCGATGAAGAGATTTTTAGCTGTTTGGATGCTGGCACTGGTTTTGGGATTGTTATCCCTAGGCGCCCTGTCACTGTCCGCGCAGGAGGTGCCTAGCCCCACCACCGAACCCACCCAAACCGTTGCAGCCACGGATGCGGATGTTGATGTGACTCCCGCCCCCCGCTCCACCCTTGTGCAGTTTTTATCCGTGCTTGGCCTGGCCATGGTTCCCTTTATTGAACTGCGCGGCTCCATTTTGTTGGGTCAAGCCTTTGGGTTAAACCTTTATTGGGTCTATGCGATTTCAGTATTAGGCAGCATCCTGCCCTGTCCGTTCATTATTATTTTTGGCGAGCGACTGTTGAAATTTTTCCGTGAAAACCCCCGCTTTACGTGGTTCCGCAAGCCAGCCATTTGGGCCGAAAAGCGCGCCATGAACAAGGCGGGAACGCTCAGCACCATCGCCTTTGCCGGGTTGTTGATTTTTGTGGCCATTCCCCTGCCGGGCACCGGCGTATGGATGGGTAGCCTCATCGCCAGCCTCTTTCATATGCGCCTGCGCGACGGCTTTTTCGCCTGTCTGCTCGGTACCATGACCGCCGGTTTGATTATGTGTTTGGTGGCCTTTGGCATTTGGAGCATTCCCCTGCCGAGATTCTAGGTGACCACTGATTAAAGGCTGGCACACCATCTTCGGCGGATTTTGGTGCACCCCCATTAATCAGTTATCTGGTCCTGTTGCAAAGGGCACGCTTTCGCAATCATTCAGAAAGACGCCCTGATAATCGCCGTGTTCCAAACTGTTTTTAGAACACGGCCGGGCATAGAATTCAAAGATGAAAACAGGAGTTAACGGCATGGAAATCAACCTTCTTGGCAGCGATGCCCGCCCACAACATTTTCATTTTATCGGCATCGGCGGCATATCCATGTCCGGGCTTGCGGGGTGGCTTTTGGCCAGCGGCATGACCGTCAGCGGCTCGGACCAACGCGCCAGCCACCTCACCGATGAGCTGGCGGCCCTTGGCATGAATATCACCATCGGGCACACGGCGGAGGAAATCGCCGGGGCGGATGTGGTGGTGCTCAATGCCGCCATCAAGGCCGACAATCCTGCGCTTGCGGCCGCGCGTGGCACCGGGGTTCCCCTGCTGATGCGCGCCGACCTTTTGGCGCAAATTATGGCCATGCACCCTTTGGGCATTGGGATTTCGGGTACCCACGGCAAAACCACCACCACCTCAATGTTGGCCACGGTTTTTCTGACCTGCGGGGAGGACCCTTCCCTGCATATCGGCGGCGAGCTGCCCTTGATCGGCGGCACCACCCGGCGCGGACAGGGCCCGGCGTTTATCTGCGAGGCCGACGAATACAACCGTTCTTTCCTATCTTTGCGGCCCAAAAACGCCATCATCACCAACATCGAGCACGACCACCCGGACATCTTCCCCACCATGGACAGCATGCTGCAAGCCTTTTGCGACTTTGCGGCCCTGCTGCCCCCGGACGGCGTGCTGCTGGTCAACGGCGATGATGAAAGCTGCCGCAAGGCCGCCGCGCAGTCCCGCGCCAGGGTGGTTACCTTTGGCTTTGGGTCCAACTGCGATTACCGCGCCTGCCAATTGCAAACCAACGCACAGGGTCATATGCAATTTTCCTTTTGCGCGAAAGGGCTTTCGCTTGCCGTTACTCTTGCCGTGCCCGGGCAGTATAACGTGGCCAATGCAACCGCCGCGCTGGCCATGGCGCATCTGTGCGGACTTTCAATGCCCCACGCCATTGCGGCAATCGGCACGTTTACGCACACCAAACGCCGCTTTGAGCGCATGGGCAAAACGCCCGCCGGTGCGGCAGTCATCAACGACTATGCCCACCACCCCACCGAGGTTCGCTGTGTGTTGCAAGCGGCAAAAAGTTCTTGTTCCGGCAAAGTCTTTTTGGTTTTTCAGCCCCACACCTATTCCCGTACGGCCGCCCTGCTTTCGGAATACGCCGAAGCGGCAGCCGGTGCCGATGCTTCCTTTATCTGCGACATCTGGGCCGCCCGCGAGCCCGACCTTGGCGTGGTACACGCGCGGGATATCGCCGCCTTGGCTGGGCCCACCTGCCGCCACGCCCCAAGCTTTGAGTCGCTGGCCCACGAGCTGCGGGAAACGTGCGGGCCCGAAGACATCATCGTGTGCGCCGGGGCCGGCGACATTGAGCGCATGTGTAGCCTGCTGCTACGCGAGGATGCGTAACCCACTGCAAAATGTGCGACCCACTGCCGGGCAAGGACGCATAATACCCCGCACAAAGGCGTTTCCCTGTCGCCGGGCGTGAGCGCATAACCCCGCGCAGCGCGACCATTGGCCGCCCGCAACGCCAAATTCAGCAGCGCAAACGCCGCTTCACGAAGTTGTACAAAAACGGCTGACCCGCGACACGGCACGCACGCCACGATACACCGCGCAAAATCAACCGCAAAAGAGGACATTCCGATATGAAATTTCTAACCTTTCAAACCCCCGATCTGGCTGCCGCCGAGGCAGCAAAGCAATACACCGCGCTTTTGACCGAAAAACCCAACGCCGTGCTGGGGTTGGCTACCGGCGGCACCCCCGTGGCGTTGTATCGCCAGCTGGCCCAAGCGTATACCAATGGCAAGGTTTCTTTTTCCGCAGTTTCTACCTTTAATTTGGACGAGTATGTGGGCTTGCCGGTGGATCACCCCGCCTCATATGCCTACTTTATGAAAGAAAATTTGTTTTCACACGTGGATATTCGACTCAACGCCTGTCATTTTCCCGCCATGCAGCCCAACGGTACCCTGCTGCCCTATGATGACGCCATCGCGGCGGCGGGCGGCATCGATTTGCAGCTGCTGGGCATTGGCCACAACGGCCACATCGCCTTTAACGAACCCGGCACCCCGTGGGAATCGCTGACCCACAAGGTGACGCTGGCCCCCGAAACCCGCCGCGCCAACGCACGGTTTTTCAACGATCTTTCCGAGGTACCCACTGAGGCGCTATCCATGGGGATTAGCTCAATTTTGCGCGCGCGGGCCATCATTCTCATGGCCTTTGGCGCCGACAAAGCCCCGGTGATTGCCCGGTTGGCCCAAGGCCAGCAAGACTTGCAGCTGCCTGCGTCCTCGCTGTGGCAGCACACCGATGTTACGGTGTATTTGGATGCCGCCGCGGCAGGGCAGATGTAGCATTCCCTTGGATACCGACGACGCGGCGGGAAACTGCCCCTTGGTAATCGCTGACTAATGGGTACCTTGGTACGCCACCCGCGACAAAGCAGGTACGATTGCCTATCCGAACACCAATGCCGCACGCCGGGTTCAATTTGAACAATCGTTAGGATAAAAAATCATGTTAGAAGCTGTTTTCATCTTGAGCATTTACTACGCCATTACGCTGATGCCGCTGCGCGGTAAAACCCTTTCGCAGCTTAACCCCAAGCAGCAGCAACGTGTGGAGAAGCAATTTCTCGCCTATATGAGAACGCGAAAGGGCCAGCAAACGCCTAACCTGCGCATGGAAGAATATTTGCTGACTCTCCAAAAGCAAGGACTTCAATACCTCATCGCGGCCATTGTTATTCCGCCGATTTGGCTGCTCTTCGCTTTGTTTGTTTACCCGCAGATGCTGGCGTACTAACGGGTGTTTGTGTGCCCGCGGCTGTCGGTGCGGCAAAGGGCGCTGGCGCGCATTCGCGGCTGTCTGTCGATGCGGCAAAGGAGCTTGTGCCTGTTTGCCGCCAGGCGGCAAGGGGGCGTTTGTGCGTATCCGCCGCTACCGACACATGAAAGGGCGCTTACACATATTCGCAGCTGCCAACACGTTAAGGAATGCCGGCAGCTTCTTTCATTCTTGGCGTCTTGAAAAACAAGAGGAACATCGATTTGCACATTGTTTTAATCGAGCCGGAGATTCCGCAAAACACCGGCAACATCGCCCGCACCTGCGCGGCGGTGGGCGCGCGCTTGCACTTGGTTGGCAAGCTGGGTTTTTCGCTGGAGGATCGCTACCTCAAGCGCGCCGGGCTGGACTACTGGCCGCTGGTGGAGGTTTGCCACCACCCGGACTACGCCGCCTATCTGCGTGAATTCCCCCATGCCGACCGCTATTTTTTGAGCACCAAGGGGCAACAAACCTATTCCGACGTGCGCTTTCCCCCAGATGTCCACCTCGTCTTTGGCCGCGAAACCGCAGGGCTTCCGCCCGAAATTCTGGAACAGGCGGGCGACCACCTCATCCGCATCCCCATGGTCGACGCGGCGCGAAGTCTGAACCTATCCAACAGCGTGGCCATTGTGGTGTATGAGGCCATGCGGCAAC
>JGI994J12354_10004463_pt1 | contig 12563 bp, 15 predicted proteins | sample IntmicLarv3ML3BL_FD_12354 | JGI IMG/M metagenome (IMG submission 12354)
TTTTCATACTATATATTAAATGAGTAAAAAATTAATGCTCAAAGTTAATAATAATAGTTTATTCACTAAAATCCGTATGTCAACGGACAGGACAAACACATCTAATCCCGAGGATGGAAGGCATCATCTCGCCCTTGCAGGGCTTAGTCGTCATTACGTACCACTCTCCACGGGTTGGACGCCACAGCGACACAAAAAAGAACAACGGACTTATATGTTCAAAAGAAAGGCATCAGCAGAACTCTCGGGGAGCTTTTGTTTCGGAACAAAAGCAAGGATATCAGTCTTTTAGGGCATTTGTCGTGAAATCTTGCTTTCCCGACAATAAAAAAACTTTAGTATTTTTGTAACAACGCAGTAGGCAGCTCCGTCTTCACTTTAGAAACTCACTAAATGATTAAACTTATGAAAACAAAGTATCTTTTGGTTTTAGCTTTTGCTCTTATTACACAATTGGGATATGGTCAGAAGAGCGTGGATGATCTCTTTAAGACATTTGCGGGCAAGGAAAATGTGGAACGCGTATCTATCGGTAGCTTTGTGATGAATACTATAAACCTCTTTAAGAACACTATGGGCGTGAAGGGTGTGGAAGTGTTGTCGTTAGACGATTGTAGTGAAGATGTGAAGAATGATTTTCAGAACGCAGTAAGGTCGTTGAAAGACCCGACTTTCGAGAGGATGGTTGTAACAAATGAAGGAAAGGAACGCGTGGAAGTGTTGATAAGGATAGAGAATGAGGTGATACGTGAGGTGGCTATGATGGTCACAGGAGAGGATTACGCCTTAATCCGTATCAAGGGGAAGATAAAAAAATCCGACATAGAGAAATTGTCTAAAAAGAATTTCTAAAAATGGATTCCGAGAGCTTCAAACGCCGATTCTTACCATTGCACCAAAGGTTGTACAGGATTGCTTTTGCAATGACCAAGAACGCCAATGATGCTGAGGATATTGTTCAGGATGCTTACTGCAAACTATGGGACAGAAGGGACGAATTGGATAGCGTGATAAATGCGGAAGCCTTTTGTGTGACGTTGGTCAAGAATATGTGCCTCGACCTACTACGCTCGGCAAAGCGCAACAGGCGGGAGGAAGATGTTGCGGAAAACCTGACTTTGCATTCTGAGGAATCGACCGACAACGGAGTGATAGAACAAGAGAATATGAATATGATAAACAGTCTGATCGACGAATTGCCGGAGAGTCAGCGACAGGTAATCAGACTAAGAGGAATAGACGAATGTTCGATGGAAGAGATAGAATTGATTACAGGATTAAGTGCCGTTAATATACGGGTATTGCTGTCGCGGGCACGAAAGACGATACGAACAAAATATGAAACACTTTTGAGTTATGGACGATAAACTGATACAACAATTGCTTGATGCTTTCTATAACGGAACGACAACCGAAGAGGAGGAGCGTGCGCTGAAGGCTTTCTTTCTTGATAATAAGGATGTACCTGAGCATTGGACTGACGAACAAAGGGTGTTTAGGGCGATAGTGTCGGATGCAATGGTGGACGTTCCCGAAGGCTTTGCCGAAAGGTTGGAGAAATCGGTCGACGGACATATCGCAAGACGAAAGAGTGTATCGCTTCGCAGCATCGGATATTGGGTGGCAAGTGTTGCCGCCGTCGGATTGATATGCATAGGATTATTTATGAATGAGGGAAGTTATCCTGTTCAGGACGATAATCTGATTGCGGATACTTATAAGAATCCTGAGGAAGCCGCGATTGCTGCTCAAAAGGCATTAATACTTATCTCGTCTAATCTAAATAAAGGAATGAAGCAACTTGATATGGCAAGTAGCGAAATGAATAATGTAAATAGAATATTGGAAGAACAATTAAATAATAGATAAACAATTATGAAAGCAAGATATATCATTTTAGTAATAGCACTGTTTAGTGCGGCGACGTGCTTCGGACAAAATAAGTTGTTCGATAAGTTTTCTGAAATGGATAATGTAACATCTGTATACATTTCGAAGGCAATGTTCCAAATGTTGCCGAATATAGATGCGGGTGGTCTTAACCTTGGAGATATGAAGGAAAAAATTGAATCGCTTAAGATTCTCACCACAGAGGATAAATCAACAGCAGAAAAGATGCGCAAGGATTTCTCTTCCCTTGAGAAAAGAGACAGAGAGGAATTGATGCGCGTAAGAGATGGCGATACACGGGCGACCTTCTTTGCCATAAAGGATGGCGATACAATTACTGAATTATTTATGCTGGCAGACAGCGATGATAATTTTGTTATTATCCAACTGTTGGGAAGATTTACTCTGCAAGATATACAGAATATTACGAATGTCGTATCGAAATGAAATTGACTGAGGAACTAAAGCATTTTATAGAAGCGCATAGGCAGGACGACCCTATGCGCTTGTTGCTTGATGCAGCACGCTATCCCGAGATAGATGTACCGTTCGTTGTGGAACAAATTACTGCACGGCGTCAGGTGCGCGATAAGCTGCCATCATGGTATGAGAATACGAAGCTTATCTTCCCTGCAAAGATTGCGGCGGAACAATGTTCCTCCGAACAGACAGCATTGTATAAGCAACGATTGGTTGAGGCAGACTCCCACTTGTGCGACTTAACAGGGGGCTTGGGAGTCGATAGTTATTATTATTCGCAGAAAGTGAATCGGGTCACATATATAGAACGCTTCCCATCGTATTGCGATGCCGCCCGACATAATTTCTCTGCCCTTGGTGCATCGAATGTAGAAGTCATTGAAGGAGACGGAACAGAGATTGCCGGCACACGTGAAGGCGTGGACGTTTTCTACTTAGACCCTGCAAGGCGTGGCGAAGGAAATAAGCGTGTATTTGCTTTGACGGACTGCGAACCTGATTTGCTATCGCTGCTGCCTGTTCTGTTGGGAAAATCTCGGAAAGTGATTGCCAAGATTTCTCCAATGGCAGATATAAAGATGCTACTCGAGCTACTGCCGGAGATTGTTGCCATACACGTTCTCTCCGTAAAGAATGAATGTAAGGAGTTGCTTCTTGTAATGGATGGCTCAGGGGAGGCAGCACCAACGATAACCTGCGTGAACTATACCACAGATGGTAGTGAACAATCTTTCTCCTTTACTTTGGAAAATGAACATAATGCGATAATCAATTGTGCCGATGCAGTCGGGAGATATTTATACGAGCCAAATGCTTCCATCTTAAAGGCAGGCGCATTTAAGTCGCTTACCTCGTCCTTTCCTGTTAAGAAGTTGCATGTAAGCAGTCACCTTTATACATCAGATGTGTTGCTGGACAATTTCTCAGGTCGCTCGTTCATTGTAGAGGAAGTCTTTCCCTTTTCGTCAAAGCTATGCAAGCAGATAGCCAAATCAATACCACAAGCAAATATAACCATACGAAATTTCCCGATGACAGTAGAAGTGTTGCGCAAGAAGACAAGCATAAAGGAGGGAGGGGAGGTCTATCTGTTTGCCACTACTCTCCGAACTGACGAGCGAGTATTAGTCAGATGCAGTAAGTCCTGATTTTAATTATTTATTTATTGTCATATCTTTGCAGCTCATCTGTTGAAAATTATATTATGAACTGGTTTACAGAAGTGCTGCATACTCATTCGTTTATTCAAGCTGTTGCTGTTATATCTATGGTTGCAGCTATAGGATTGTATTTAGGACGATTGAAGTTTTTGGGTGTTTCGCTGGGTGTCACGTGCGTTTTCTTTGCAGGAATCGTGGCAGGGCATTTCGGCATTGCACTTAATAAGGAGATGCTGGGATTCGCCCAGAATTTTGGATTGATTCTGTTTGTTTATACGCTGGGGTTGCAAGTCGGTCCCGGTTTTTTTTCGTCCCTTATGAAGGGTGGCATCAAACTAAATATGCTTTCTCTGTCTGTCATTCTGGTTGGTACGTCTCTTGCTATCGGTTTACATTATACAACAGGTATCTCTATTGAAACGATGGTCGGACTTTTGTCGGGGGCGGTAACTAATACTCCGGCTCTTGGTGCTGCTCAGCAGACCCTGTTGCAGATTTCTCCTGAAAGCATTGACTCCGTCTCAGATATGGCTCTCGCCTGTGCGATTGCTTATCCGCTGGGAGTTCTCGGTGTTATGCTTGCGATAGTATTGATGAGAAAACTCTTTGCAAATAATACAGAGGAGGCAGGTGCTGACGTAAAGACAAAGGATACGCATACTCATGTTGCAGAATTTCATGTGAGTAATCCTGCGATATATGACAAGAACGTCGGCGACCTAAAGAAAATTACCAATAAGCATTTCGTTATATCACGTATGTGGAGGGATAATAAACTTAGTATTCCTGCATCCGATACTCTGCTAAAGGAAGGGGATAGATTGCTCATAATATCAATCAAGTCTGATGTCGAAGCGATAAGGACTTTGTTTGGAGAGCAAGAGAATGTGGACTGGAACAAGGAAGATATTGATTGGAATGCGATAGACCCGAAACTGATTTCAAAGCGTGTGATTGTCACCCGTGAGCGTGTGAATGGTGTAAAGCTCGGTTCGCTGAGACTACGTAATCTTTATGGCATAAACATCACTCGCATAGATCGTGCCGGAATAGACCTCTTAGCATCGCCAAATCTTGTACTGCAAATAGGCGACCGCCTGACAGTAGTAGGAGAAACGAATGCGGTAAAGAGTGTGATAAAGATTCTTGGAGATCAGGAGAAACGCTTGGACAATCCTAATCTGCTATCAATATTTATCGGGATAATGATAGGTGTGATTCTTGGGGCGATGCCTATTACGTTCCCTGGAATGAGCGAGCCTGTTAAGTTAGGCGTAGCAGGAGGTCCTATTGTGGTAGGTATTCTTATCGGAGCATTTGGCCCTCGTCTGCATCTTACCACTTATACTACCCAGAGTGCGAACCTTATGATGCGTCATCTTGGTATCGTTATATATCTTGCGTGTCTGGGACTTGCTTCCGGTTCGCAATTTTTCGAGACACTCCTTAAGGCGGAAGGAGCGATGTGGATAGGCATAGGCTTTTTCCTTACTATCGCTCCTGTTATGCTGGTATCATTTATTGCGTATAAGTTCTTCAAGGTAGGGTATGCGAATAATGTCGGTATGATATGCGGTTGCATGGCTAATCCGATGGCGTTGACTTATGCAAATACAACAGTAGAAGGCGACGAGCCTTCGGTGTCGTATGCAACGGTTTATCCCCTCTCGATGTTTGTCCGCGTTATAATAGCACAAGCTATAATACTTATTTTTGTCTAAATTAATTCCTTGTAAGTATGTTAGTTTCTTTTTTCTATATACTCCTCTTTTACTTTTTAGGCGAGCTGGTCAGTTACTTTATTAATGGTTTCCTACCGGGAAGTATTCTTGGGATGATATTCCTGTTTATGGCACTTTTCTTTAAAGTGATTGATGTGCATAAGGTAAAGGACGCTTGCCAATTTATGACTAAGAATATGGCTGTATTCTATGTTCCGGCGGGCGTGGGACTGATGACGTCGGTCGGCGTACTTGCCGAGTCGTGGCTTGTGATAACAGTAGTGATAGTCGTTACTACAATACTCGTAATGGCGACAGTCGCCATTGTCCAACAAAAGATGGGAGGCAAGGAGGGGCATCATGATTAATCCTTTACATACTGAACTCTTTATCCTTACTCTGGTGATTGGCGTCTACATTGCTGCCTGTGCATTGTATCATAAGACGCGCCTGCTGATTCTTAATCCTCTGATGACTTCCGTTGTCCTTCTAATCATCGTCTTGCAGATGTTTGGCATCGAGTATGAAGTCTTTAATCAGGGTAGCCGTATCCTCAACTTTATGATGGGGCCAGCCATTGTTGCCTTAGGATATGTTCTCTATGAACAAATGCGATATATAAGGGGAAATGTTATATCGATACTGACATCTGTCTTTGTCGGCTCGGTGGTCGGGATTGTCAGCGTTACAGCGATCTGTATGCTGATGGGTGCTGATGAAACGCTGATTTATACACTACAGCCTAAGTCGGTTACTATACCGATTGCGATAGATATTGCCGAGAAGGCAGGCGGTATACCTTCCATAACCACAGTTGTCGTTGTAGGAGTAGGATTGTTCGGTAGTATAGTAGGTCCGTTTGTGTTGAAAACATTGGGTATCGAGAACAAGATCGCCAAAGGCTTGGCGTTGGGTTCGTCTGCTCACGCAATCGGAACAACATCTGCCATTCAGCTTGGGGCGATTGAGGGAGCAATCAGCGGACTTGCTATCGGGATCATGGGAGTTATGACAGCATTGCTTGTGCCAATCATTAATATTATCCTATCGTTGTTCTAAGCAGGTTTATCTGCACATTTTCATTAATTCCTCTATCACTTCAGCGTCGTATCCCATTTCTGTGGCTGTGAGCAGATCATTGCGTGCGGACTCACGCTCATACTGAGCAATCTTAATCTTTGCCCGTAAGACATAGGTTGACGCCGATTGAGTGGAAGAGGCAAATACTCTGTTGATATCTGCCATTGCACGTGCATTCCTTTCCATCATAAAGTATAAATCGGCGCGACTTTCATAGAGAGGCCAATGTCTTGGCATTTCATCGATAAGGTAATTGTATATCCGTTCGCTCTCGTCATAATTACCTCGCAGCTTCTCTAGTACAGCGAAGCCTATGCGTCCGTTCAGAGTCTTATCATTAATAAGGAGTAGTTTGTCGAAGTCGGACTCAGCCTCGATAAAGTTCTTGTTTTGCAAATGCAATAATCCACGATAGTATAATGCGTCCTGATTGTTATTATCAGCAAACAACAACGAGGTATAATCGGCTATTGCCTTATCCTTCTCCCCTATCTCGGCGTAAAGTGATGCACGATTGGATAGCACCATGATATCCATAGGATGGCGTGCGAGTGCCGTTGTGTATGAAAATAAAGCATCTTCAACCTTACCCTGTCTGCGTTGTATCGTGCCAAGATTGGACAACAAGGCGTAGTTGTGTGGATTGCCCGGCTCAAGTCTCATTGCCTGGCGTAGAGATTCCTCCGCTGCCGGCAAATCCTCCTTATCCAGATACTCATAACTTTTATCGATTAGCTCCTCATAAGTCTGTGCAGACATTGCCGCAGGTAGCAGTAACAATATAAATAACACCAATACTCTCATACGCTCTTTTTTAACTGTCGTCAAAACTAAACAAATAATCCGTGAATAATAAATAAACAAGTTATTTCTTGGATTGATTAATCCTGACTTTTTATGTGTTTTTTTATTCTTGGAAATAAAACACTTATCAAATAAATATATACTTTTGTTGCATCACAACAGACATCTTGATATTAAACTAAGAAAAAAATAAACTGTATATGTGTTGTGATACCAAATAAAATATGGCACGCTTAATAGAAGTAACCCCAATCTTAAAGGGGGATGATGCAAAACGCTTCAGGCAAAAGTTGCTTGATGTGGTTAATGCTATGGCTAATTCAACACCAGAAGACAAGAGGAAAATTGAAGAAGAGCGTAAAGAGATGAAAAGGTGTTATGATTTAATGGTTTCTGTGGCTGATGACGTTTTCTATTGAAGAATTAATAGCCTCAAAAGAAGTCACTCTTAAGCAACTTTCTTACGATACAGAACTTAAACCCTTTGATTGTGGCAATGACGACCTTAATGAATTTCTCAAGAAGGATGCTGTAAAATATTTGAAAGTTTTAAGCTTCACTACATTTCTACTTGAAGCTGATACACACATCGTTGCATATTATAGTCTTGCTAATGACTTGTTGCGGCTGGAAGACAATAAAGAAATCAGAAAATGGTTTGAGGGAGTAAAAAACATTGTAGGACATCCTTCATGGACGTTGCTACTGAACCAAAAAGAATTTCCTGCGGCAAAAATTGGAAGGCTTGCTGTTCATAAAGATTGGCAGCGTTTAGGCGTTGGCAGTTTTATTCTAAATTTTTTGACAGAAAGTTTTTTGACAAGAAACAAAACAGGATGTCAGTTCCTAACTGTTGATGCGTTAAACAATACTAACACCACTGATTTTTACCAGAAAAATGGATTTGATTTTTTGGTTAACAATGTAGGGTATACTGTGCCTATGGGGAAATCCTTAGTAAAATATGCTTACCAAGAAGAGATAAAAGCAACTAAAGAAAAAAACAAGCCAAAATCTAAGAAAAAGAAATGAAAAACGTATATTTTTTGGTTGTGTACTAATTAAAAGAAGTTTATTCAAACAATCTTATCGCATTCATTTGTGCAGGTTGTTGTTCTAATATATATACCTGAGCAGACAAATTCAGATTATGTGCATAATAGTTGCTATGAAACGAGAAGCGGCCGTGCAGGAAACCCAACACGACCGCTTTCTATTATTATATCATCCTATCTTCTTATAATGGTGGATAAAGGATTACATCTACAACTTCTATTTCGAAGATTAGCGTAGAATAAGGCTGAATATTACCTTGTCCTGCTCTTCCGTATGCTAAATGCTGAGGAATCCATACTTCCCACTTATCCCCTTTACGCATGTGCTGAAGAACGACTGTCCATCCTTCTATGGGGCGCATATAGCCGGTAGGATTAGTTGTTGAATAATTGGCTGAGTGTGCGCTTACCGCAAATCTTAAAGGATTTCTATCGCCCTTTACATTCTGATCAAAGAGTGTTCCGTCGATAAGTGTTCCTTTGTAATGAGCAGTCAGGCGACTAGAGTAGTTCAATACCTCGCCGCTTCCTTCTTCCAATACTTTATAGTATACAAAGCCATTATTACCTTCAGAGTCTATTCTTTGATAGCCCGGATTGTTTGCCAGATCAGCAAATGCTTTATCATTTAATTCTTTCCACTCTTCATTATAAGGAGTTTTTTCATCCTTACTACATGAGGATAATATTACGGCGAAAGCCATAAAGAGAAAACAGATGTACTTCTTCATTATTATTCGGTTATCTTTTTCAATAGTGTCTTCATGCTTACCTTCTCAGTAATGATGTCATGAAGTTTATCTATGCTCACACGTTCCTGCTCCATTGTATCACGGAAGCGGATTGTTACGCAGTTATCGTTTAATGTATCGTGATCGACAGTTATACAATAAGGAGTTCCGATCGCATCCTGACGACGGTAACGCTTACCGATAGAATCCTTCTCGTCATATTGACAACGGAAGTCGAACTTCAACTTATTGATAATCTCCTCTGCTTTATCAGGCAGACCGTCTTTTTTCACCAAAGGCAATACGGCAAGTTTGACAGGAGCCAATGCTGCAGGCAATTTCAACACAACACGTGTTTCTCCATTCTCTAGTTGCTCTTCACAGTACGAACCTGCTATGATGCTAAGGAATACACGGTCAACACCGATAGATGTTTCGATAACGTATGGAGTATAGTTCTTGTTTAACTCCGGATCAAAGTATTGTAACTTCTTTCCTGAGAATTGCTCGTGCTGACTCAAGTCAAAATCTGTACGGCTGTGGATACCTTCCACTTCCTTGAAACCGAAAGGCATTTCAAATTCGACATCAGTAGCTGCGTTAGCATAGTGAGCCAATTTCTCGTGATCGTGGAATCTGTACTTCGCATCGCCAAAGCCCAAAGCCTTGTGCCACTTCAAGCGAGTTTCTTTCCATTTCTTGAACCATTCCATCTCTTCGCCAGGGCGAACAAAGAATTGCATTTCCATTTGTTCGAACTCACGCATACGGAAGATGAATTGACGAGCAACAATCTCATTACGGAATGCCTTACCTATCTGAGCGATACCAAAAGGAATCTTCATGCGACCTGTCTTCTGTACATTAAGGTAGTTAACGAAGATACCTTGTGCAGTTTCAGGACGAAGATAAATCTTAGACGCACCTTCAGCTGTAGAACCCATCTCTGTCGAGAACATAAGGTTGAATTGGCGAACGTCTGTCCAATTACGTGTTCCCGATATTGGACAAGCTATTTCGCAGTCGATAATTAAATCGCGAAGATCTACTAGGTCAGAATCGTTAAGAGCCTTAGCGAAGCGAGTGTGAATCTCTTCGCGCTTTGCCTGATACTCAAGTACACGTCCGTTTGTAGTACGGAATTGTGCTTCGTCGAACGAGTCGCCAAACTTCTTCGCAGCCTTAGCTACCTCTTTATTTATTTTGTCGTCAATCTTAGCTAAATGGTCTTCGATAAGAACATCAGCACGATAACGTTTCTTTGAATCTTTATTGTCAATCAAAGGGTCGTTGAATGCGTCCACGTGTCCGGAAGCCTTCCAGATGGTTGGGTGCATAAAGATAGCAGAATCAATCCCGACTACATTGTCGTGAAGTAGGGTCATGCTATCCCACCAATATTTCTTAATATTATTCTTCAACTCTGCCCCGTTTTGACCATAGTCATAAACAGCTCCTAATCCGTCATAGATTTCCGAAGAAGGAAATACGAATCCATATTCTTTACAGTGTGAGACTAATTTCTTAAAAACATCTTCCTGTGCCATATTTAAGCTTTAATTTTAAGTGTCTAATAATTTGATGGATACAAAGTAAGTGATTTTTTGATAAAGAGCCGAACATTACGTCCCTTATCTACCTTTAGTACGTGAACGAGCCGCCTCCGAGGAACTCTCTGAGCAGTGATGTTTTCGGCAAATCAGTATCAGGCATATAATTGAAATAGCGGAGGAAACGCAGCAAGCGATAAGCCTCAGCATTCTCCGGGTCGGACTCCTGCACTTCCATAAGTATCGGCTCAGCGAATTTGCGTAGAGCAGCCAATTCGTATGTCATTGCACTATTAAATACCGCATCGGCATTCTCCTGATAAGGGAATATCCATTTGTCTTCGCCTCGCCTTACGCTTTCCCAGCGTGAGATTGTATCCTTTGCAGAATAGTTGCGGAAGCGATAATCGCGCACGATACGTCGGAGCAGACGATTGTCTGTCGTAGGAATCCAATTGTGATTATCCAGCGATATTGTGGTCAGTGCTGAGGCATAAATGCTATACTTTGTTTTGTCATCTATTATAGATGTAAGTTCGGGGTTGAGGGCATGAATACCTTCAATCACCAACATAGAGTTCTCTTTTAGCTTTAGAGATTTGCCCTTGTAGACGCGTTGCCCTGTGTTGAAGTCGAATGTCGGTAGATTAATCTTCTCTCCTTTCAGCAGCTTCTCGAGGTCGCTGTTGAAGTATGGCAAGTCTAAGGCATACAGAGATTCAAAGTCGTACTCGCCATCCTCGTCTCTCGGAGTATCTTCTCTGTTGAGGAAGTAATCGTCGAGCGATATTGCCACCGGACGTAGCAGGTTGGTAATTAGTTGTACCTCCAATCGCTTGCAGAAGGTTGTCTTTCCTGACGACGATGGACCGGATATCAGTACAATCCTCACACCATCCTTGTATCGCACGGCAATTTCTTCGGCAATCTTTGCGATTTTCTTTTCTTGTACAGCTTCAGACACCTTTATTAGTTCTGATGCCACGCCTTTTTTGATTGCCAGATTGAGGTCGCCTACGTTATTCATTCCTACCATACGCTGCAGGTCGAGGTGTTCTTTGTAGACTTCGAACGTCTTATCTTGACGAATAACCGGTTCAAGTTCTTCCGGATTACTTTGCTTTGGAACGCGCAGCAATACACCATCGTGGTAAGGCTCGATGTCGAACAACTTGATATATCCTGTCGAAAGAGTTAGACAGCCATAGAAGAAATCCACATATCCGTCAAGCTCAAAGTATGACGTATAAGCCATTCCGGCAGTTTCAATAAGCCGTGCTTTGTCCTTCATCCCGAGAGAATGAAACAGCGTCGCCGCTTCTTCAGTACGAACTCTTTTATGATTGAATATATGATCGGCATCTATCAGTTCATGCATCCGTGCCTTTATCTTGTCTGTCGTTTGTTGTGTTATCTTCTCCCCATTCTCAATAATGCAATAATAGCCTCTGGATACAGGATGCTCGAGGTAGAGAGTTGCCGACGGCAGAACGTCGTTCACAGCCTTCGCGAAGATATGGCAGAGTGAACGCACGTAAGTACGCATACCCGATTTGTAGGTGTAATCCATAAATTCGACATCTTTTTCTTGCCAGCAACGATATTGCAAGCCTTCGACCTTGTTATTAACAAGAGCATCCAATGGTTGATATTTGAGAGGAGAGCCAACCAGATTGTATATTTCCAAAAGCGATGCGCCCGTCGGCACGTCTTGGTATGAATTATTGTTCTTGCAGTAAATTCTGATAGTGTCTGCCATAATAATAGCCTTGTATTTAATTATTCGATTGTTAAAGTTATAAAGATTAATCTAATACACAATCAATATGGGACGATGCAAAACTTAAAAAATCAATGACAGGACTAAAAGACATCTGTAAACGAGGGTCAGGCTCTAAGTATTAATCTGTAAACTTTTTTAAGACAATGACTACAGTTCACTTCTTTGAAATAGTGATAGGGTGTTTGTCCCATAGTGTTGGGACAGTTGTCCCAACACTATGGGACGAGAGTGTGATAAAATCTTGCGTCTAAAAGTGTCGGAGCAAGAAGGCGATGTATAGTCTCGCCCCTGCGAGTATTGTGTTCAGTA